>OCHK01002563.1_pt1 | contig 11872 bp, 10 predicted proteins | sample 1538551 | NCBI WGS metagenome assembly OCHK01 (sample SAMN04571707, study PRJEB22368) | human gut metagenome | biome: human gut; material: stool | host: Homo sapiens | place: Luxembourg | collected 2012-08-31
GCTCTCGCCGTACCAGTAACGGCGGATGAAATATGTCCGGCTCTGCCGGGTGAGCTTGCGCAGGAAGCCGTTGAGCACCCGGCGGAAATCCGCCTGCTCCAGCGCCAGCACCGCGCTGTCCTCGGTGGACAGGCAGCCCTCCAGCTCCTCAAAGGCCACCGTCAGGTCGCTGCGGCGCTGGGCTGCCCGGTTGTAGTCGCACTTATCCAGCGCTACCCGGCGGGTGACGGTGGTGATGTACGCTGCCAGCGAGCGGGGTCGTTCCGGCGGTATGGCGTTCCACAGGCGGAGCCACACGTCGCTGACGCACTCCTCCGCGTCCCTGCGGTCAGGCAGGATATGCCCGGCGGCGGCCAGACAGCGCTTTTCGTATTTCTCCTGTACGGCAGTGATGGCCTCCGGGTCACGGCGGAAAAATCCGTCTATGATCTGGGCGTCCTCCATAGGGCACTCCCCTTTCCGTGTATCTGCCCGGACATCATACCACACGGAAAGCGAAAGCGCCATAGGGAATCAGAATTTTGCCAGAAATGCGTCGGGCACGGTGCAGCCCTCCGGCAGCACCTCCAGCACCACATAGTTGCCGTTGACGCTGACGGTGGCGTTGTTCTTCCACATGCCGGCCTCCTCGGGATAGGTGGTGTCGTTGGCCATGCTGTCCACGCGAGCCTGGAAGCTCTGGCGGACGATCTCGGCATCGGCGGCGCTCTCCGCCTCCACCATAGACACCTCGCAGGAGGTGGCGGTGGGCGAGATGAAGAACACGCCCTGCTTCAGCTTGGCGTTCTCAAGACCGGGGTAGTAGCTGTTCAGCAACTCCACCGCCGTCTCCTCCAGCAGCACGGGGGCGTTGTCGCCCAGCTCGTCCTGCACCTGCTTGATGGCGGCATCGTACTCCGCCCGCAGATCCACGGACTGGCTGTCGGTCTGCGTCTGGCCGTCCTTCGTGTCGCCGCCGATGTTGTCCTCCTTCTGGCCGCAGGCCACCAAAGCCAGCGCCATCACCAGCGCCAGCAGCAATGCAAATATCTTTTTCATGATGTAAACACTCCTTTCGGGCGGCAAAACGCCGCTCCTGCCTATACTGACGGCAGGCTGCGGCGTTTTGTTGCGTATTCCGTTATCTCTCGTGGGGCTTCGGGTCGTTCCAGCCCTCCGGGAAGTTCTCCAGCACCCACCGGCGGGCGTGGTCGATGAACACCTGCGTGGAGTGGGACAGGGCGTTTTTGTCCTTGACGCATATTCCGATATCCCGGTGGAAGCGCCTGGGCAGGGTGCTGCTGGCCAGCGGATAGGCGCACTTATAGAGCATCAGCTCCTCCATGATGCTGATGCCCAGCCCACCGGACACCATGGCCAGAATGGTCTGATCCTGCTGCACGGTGTACTGGATGCGGGGGCGGACGCCGTAGTGGTCGAACACGGCCTGTATCTCGTAGTCGTCGCCCTCGTCCAGCAGGATCAGCGGGTATTTCTCCAGCGCCTCCGGCGGGAAGGGGTCGCGCCCGGCCAGGGGATGGTCGCAGGGCATGATGACCTTCCACTGATCCCGCTGCAAAAGCCAGCAGTCCAGGTACTTCTCCGCCGGGGTGGGCAGGGAGATGAAGCCGCAGTCCGCCTGCCCGTGGAGCACCCAGTCGGATATCTCGTTGTTGAAGTTGGAGGGCAGCAGCTCGAATTCAATGCGGGGATACTGCTCCTGAAACGTCTTGAGCATACCCGGCAGCCACTTTTCCGACACGCTGGTGAACGTGGCCACCCGCACAAGGCCGGTATCCAGCCCCCGCAGGTCTGCGGCGTGCTGCTCCAGCCGGTGCTGGGTGGCGCACATCTCCTGAAAATACGGTGTCAGGGCGCGGCCGTCCGCCGTGGGGGTCACGCCGCCGTGACTGCGCACCAGCAGCGTCACGCCCAGCTCCTGCTCCAGCGCGCCGATGGCGTGGCTGATGCCGGACTGGGTGAAGTTCAGCGCCCGCGCCGCCGCCGTGAAGCTGCCCAGCTCCACGGTTTTGAGGAATATCTGATACTTGCCTATGCTCATGGGCGGCACCTCTCGATCTCTTTGCGTCCATTGTACCACGACCTGCGCTCGCATGCAAAGAAAATTTCATGGTTTCAATGAAAATCATTCGTTTTACAAATTGCACATCCTATGCTATATTAAAAACACGTTAAGGAACCCATCAGAAAGGAGGCGCTGAACATGAGTCTGAACATTTTGCTGGCTGGTCTGGCGGTTCTGCTGGTGGTCGCTGGCATCGTCAGCAAGGTCACGGATAAGTGATCTTTTTCTCCGGTTTTCTCCCTATCCCCCTCTCAAAATTGGACAAAGAGGCGGCGTATCCCCCCTGCGCCGCCGAAAAGAAAAACGCCGCTTTCCAGCGGCGTTTTCCTTTTTATCACCGGCACAGGAAGCTGTACCAGCCCTCGCTCTGGCGCTGTTCGATCACGTCCCAGCCGTCGGCCTTCAGCTTTTCCAGCACCTCCTGCGCCCGGTCGTCGATGATGCCGGAGCACAGGAACAGTCCTTCGGGCTTCAGGAAGCCCCGCACGCTGCCGGACAGACCCATGATCACGTCCGCCACGATGTTGGCCACCACGATATCGTAGCCGCCGCCCATCTCCCGCCGCAGCGCGTCGTCGGTGAGCACGTTGCCCCACCGCACGGTGTAGCGCGTCCGGTCGATGCCGTTCAGCGCGGCGTTCTCATAGGCCACGTCCACGCACTTCTCGTCAATGTCGCAGGCGAAGGCGTACTCCGCGCCCAGCCGCAGCGCCGCGATGGACAGGATGCCGCTGCCGCAGCCAAGATCCAGCACCCGCTCGCCGCCGTAAGCACAGGCGCGTGGTGGCGTGGCTGCCGGTGCCGAAGGTCAGGCCGGGGTTCAGCACCAGCTTGACCCGCTCCGGGTCAGCGGCCTCCTCCCACTCCGGCACCACCAGCAGGCGGCTGCCGATCTCCATGGGCTTGTAGAACTGCTTCCAGTTGTTCTCCCAGTCCTCGTCCGCCGCGTCCTCCATGGTCAGCAGCAGGGGCGCATACTCCGGGTGCTCCTTTTTCAGCGCGGACATGGCCATGCGCACGGCGGCAACCGTGCCATAGGCCGCCTCGTTCCGCTCCAGATAGAACGTCACCCGGCACACGCCCTTTTTCTGCTCCAGCAGCTCCTCGTCCACATAGTCCCAGTACTGCCGGTTGTTCTCCAGAAAGCTCTGGAAATCCGCCTCGTCGTCGATGATGAGGCCGGTGACGCCCTGCTGCTCCAGCATATCCGTCACCGCGTCCAGCCCTGCGTGGCTCGTGTCAATGTTCAGCTCCAGCCATTCCATGCCGCGCCCTCCTGCGTCGTTGTTATCTCTGGGTGCCCACGAAGAACAGACCCATGGTGTTCGGCCCCGTGTGGCTGCCGATCACCGGCCCGATGTAGTTGATATAGACCTCCTTCACGCCGTAGCGGGCCTTCATCTCCTCGGCCACGGCGCGGGCCTCCACCTCGCAGTCGGCGTGGCAGATGAACATCACCTGCTCGCTGGGCTCGATGCCCAGCTCCGCGATCTTGTCGATCAGCGCCTTCAGGCTGGCCTTGCGGCCGCGCACCTTGCTGACGGGCACCAGCTTGCCCTCGTCGGAGGTGTGCATCACCGGCTTGATGGACAGCATGGAGCCGAAAAACGCGGCGCCGGCGCTGAGCCGCCCGCCCATCTTCAGATAGTTCAGGTCGTCCACAGTGAACCAGTGGTCGATGTGCAGCTTGTTGTCCTCCACCCACTGCACCAGCTCCTGGGCGGACAGACCCTCCTGCTTCTTGTGCGCCGCCAGATACAGCAGCAGCCCCTGACCCAGCGAGGCGGACAGGGAGTCCACCACATAGATGTTGGCGTCCGGGAACTCCTCCTTCATGTCCTGGGCGGCGATGCACGCGCTCTGGTACGTGGTGGACAGGGCGCTGGAGAAGTTGATGCTCACGATGTCCTTGCCCTCGGCCAGAATGGGGCGCATGGCCTCCTGAAACTGTCCCACGTTGGCGGCGGAGGTGGTGGCCAGCACGCCGCTGCGGATCTTGCCGTAGAAATCTTCAAAGCTGATGGCGCTGCCGTCCAGCATATTGGGATAGTCGTGCCCGTCGATGTGTACCGTCAGGGGCACCACCGTCAGACCCAGCTCCTTGGCCATGTGGTCGGTCAGATCGCAGCAGCTGTCGGTCATAATAACGTATTCGCGCATAATAGAACCTCCTTGGAAGTGATTTTCCCCGTTATCATATCACGGAACGGGACACAAGAAAAGAGCCAAATGGAAAATAATATGAGATATTAGCAGAAATATACGTCCGTATTGCCTATTTTCCCACGCAGAACCGGGAGAAGATCGTCTCCACCAGATCGTCCCGCACCCGCTTGCCGTTCAGCTCGCCCAGCGCCTCCAGCGCCGCCTCGCAGTCGGTGAGCACCACGTCCGCCGTCATGCCGATGCGCAGGGCGCTCCGTGCCTCGGCCACGGCGCTGAGGGCGCGGTTGGCGGCGTCCGCCTGCCGCGCGTTGGTCAGCAGTGCGCCGCCCACCGTCTCGCCCGCCGGGAACTGGGCAGCGATGGCCTCTGCCAGCGCGTCCAGCCCCTCGCCGGTGGCGGCGGAGACGGACAGCACGTTGTCGAACCGGTCGGCCAGCGCGCCCACATCCAGCCGCCGGGGAAGATCGCTCTTGTTCACGGCCACGATCAGGTGGGGCGCGGCCTCCGCCAGAGAGATGGCCTCCTCGTCCTCCGCCGTCAGTGGCCGGGAGCCGTCCAGTACCAGCACCGCCAGCGATGCCCGCTTCGCCGCTTCGCGGCTGCGCTCCACGCCCAGCGCCTCCACTGCGTCGCCGCCGGAGCGGATGCCCGCCGTGTCGATGAGCCGCAGCAGCACGCCGCCCACGCTGACCTTCTCCTCCACCGTGTCCCGGGTGGTGCCGGCGATATCGGTGACGATGGCACGGTCGTAGCCCAGCAGGGCGTTCAGCAGGGAGGACTTCCCGGCGTTGGGCTTGCCCAGCAGCACCGTGGGCACGCCCAGCTTCATCAGCCGCCCGCGGGAGAAGCCCGCCACCAGCGTCTCCAGATCGTTCTGCGCGGTGCGCAGGGTGTCCAGCATCTGCTCGCGCTGCACGTCCTCGATGTCCTCGTCCGGATAGTCCACCACCGCATAGAACCGGGCGGCCATGTCCATCAGACCGTCGTAAATGCGCGCCACCGTTCGGCTCAGTGCGCCGTCCAGCTGGCACACGGCGTTGTGCGCCTGCTCCGCCGTCTCCGCGTCGATGAGATCCACCACGCTCTCCGCCTGGATGAGATCCATCCGCCCGTTGAGGAACGCCCGCTTGGTGAACTCTCCGGCGCCGGCCTGCCGGCATCCGGCGGCCAGCAGCGCCCGCAGCCCCGCGTCCAGCACGATGGGGCTGCCGTGGCAGTGCAGCTCGGCGCAGTCCTCGCCCGTATAGCTGTGGGGCGCGGGGAAGCGCACGCACAGCACGTTGTCGATGACCTGCCCCGTCTCGTCCAGCAGGTCGCCCAGCACCATGGCGCGGGGACTCTGCTGGGCGGCGGGCTTGCCGTTCCCGGCGCGGAACACCGCGTCCAGCGCGGCGCACACACCGTCTCCGCTGAGCCGCAGGATCCCGATGGCGCAGGGCTGCTGCCCCGTGGCGATGGCGGCGATAGTCTCGGACATATAGCGTCCCTCCTTGGGAAGTGATTTTTTCTCAGTATACCACGCGGCGGCGGAAAAGGAAAGATTTACGAAATGTTCTTTCCTTTTCCGCCGGAAGTTGCTATACTTCTATACGGAACTACCCGAAAAGGAGATATGCGTATGAAACGACTGCTGCGCCTGACGGCGCTGGCGCTGGGGCTGACGCTTTTGCTGTCCGCCTGCGGCCATAAGAATACGGAGCCGGAGCGGAAGGACGCCGCCACCCAGACGGTGCCGGTGGAGGGCATCACCGGCCTGACCATGTGCGACGGCGACGTGACGCTGCGCTTTGAAAAGGATGAGGAGGGCAGCTGGATCTGGCACGACAACCCCACCTTCCCGCTGGAGCAGAGCGCCATGGACGAGCTGCTGGCGCTGCCCGCGGCGCTGGACGGCGGCGAGACTGTGACCGACGGGCAGGAGCTGTCCGTCTACGGGCTGGAAACGCCTGCCAAATACATCACCGTCACCGCCGACGGGGAGGACGCCACCTACTATGTGGGCGAGGAGACCACCGACGGCCGCTGGTACGTCCTCACGCCGGACGGCCGGGTGCTGTACGCCTCCGCCGAGGACAAGGCGCTGCTCAGCCGCAGCATCTATGCCATGGCGGTGCTGCCGCAGCTGCCGGTGATCGCGCCGGAGAAGATCGTCAGCGTCACCATCCTGACGCCGGAGCGCACCGTGGCGTTCCTCACCGATGAGAACGGCGTCCGCCGCAGCACCAACCGGGATGTCACCGCCCAGACCGCCGCGCTGGTGGAGGAGCTGGGCGCACTGACCGTCACTGCCTGCGTGGACTATGACCCGGCGGAGGGCGCCGCCGCCGTGTGCGGGCTGGATGAGCCCGCCTTGACGCTGGCCATGAATTATCTCTCCGATACCGGCGCGGACAAGGCGCTGACGCTGGCCGTGGGTCTGCCCACCGGCGACGGCGGCCGCTATGTGACGCTGGACGGCGAGACGACCATCTACCGCATGGAGGAGGCGTCTCTGGCGCAGCTGCTGACCATCGCGGAGACGGGGCTGTAAGGCCGCGCCGTAAACTCACATCAACAAAGGAGGCGCGCCATGCGCATACTCATCGTGGAGGACGAAAAGCGGCTGGCCGGTACGCTGCAGGAGCTGCTGCACCGGCAGGGCTACACCGCCGACGTGTGTTATGACGGCATATCCGGGCTGGACAATGCCCGCAGCGATATTTACGACCTGCTGGTGCTGGACGCCATGCTGCCCGGCATGGACGGCTTCACGCTCCTGCGCCAGCTGCGGCAGGGCGGCAGCCGTCTGCCGGTGCTGATGCTCACCGCCCGCAGCGAGCTGAACGACCGCGTCCGCGGTCTGGACGCCGGAGCCGACTACTACCTGACCAAGCCCTTCGAGCCGGAGGAACTGCTGGCCTGCATCCGGTCACTGCTGCGCCGGGGCGGGGAGGACGTGGCCGCCGACCCGGACACCACAGTATTCGGCGACCTGACGCTGCACATGGGCACGTTCCTGCTGGAGTGCGGCGGACGCAGCGTCCGCCTCAGCCGCCGGGAGTACGACCTGATGGAGCTGCTGATGAAAAACGGCAGCCAGATCGTCTCCAAAGAGCAGCTGATCCTGAAGGTCTGGGGCTACGACTCCGCCGCCGAGGACAACAACGTGGAGGTCTATATCTCCTTTCTGCGCCGCAAGCTGACGCATCTGCAATCCGCCGTCCGCATCAAGACGCTGCGGATGGTGGGCTACTGCCTGGAGGTGGCGTCATGATCCGCCATCTCCGCTGGAAGGTGGTGGCCACCAACATGCTGCTGATCTCGCTGGTGCTGCTGGCGGTGTTCGCCGCCGTGTTCTTCATCTCCCGGGACAACTACCGGAAGAACGTGCAGCAGCAGCTGTATCAGGCGCTGGAGCAGGGAGACTACGGCATCAGCCAGCCGGGGGTGGACAGCATCCCCTGCTTCGTGGCGGAGGTCTACGGCAGCGGCACCGTCCGGGTGGCGGGCAACAGCTACTACGATCTCAGCGACGAGACGCGGCTGGCGGACATCGTCACCGCCGCCCTGCACCGGACGGCGGATTCCGGCACGCTGGACGAATACCACCTGCGCTACCTGCGGCAGACGGGCTATGCCACCACCGCCATCGCCTTTACCGACACCTATCTGGAATACACGTCCCTGCGGACGCTGCTGAGCGCCTGCTCGCTGGTGGGCAGCGTGGCGCTGGTGGTGCTGTTCCTGTGCAGCTATCTGCTGTCCGGCGTGGTGACAAAGCCGGTGGGAGCGGCGTGGGCGCAGCAGGAGCAATTCCTGTCCGACGCCAGCCACGAGCTGAAAACGCCCCTGACGGTGATCCTGTCCTCGGCGGATCTGCTGCGGCGCAGCGCCGCGCCGGAGCAGGAGGCGTATATCGACAACATTCAGGCGGAGAGCCGCCGCATGCGCTCGCTGGTGGAGGACATGCTCACCCTGTTCCGCGCCCAGAAGAGCGCGGGCACCCTGCCGGATACCACGGCGGACGTGTCCGAGACGGCTGTTACCGCCGCCCTGCGGTTCGAGCCGGTGGCCTTTGAAGCCGGGCACCTGCTGGAATACGACATCACCCCCGGCCTGTCCGCCCGGGGCGACGGCGCCAGGCTGGGACAGGCGCTGGCGGTGCTGCTGGACAACGCCGTGAAATACGCCGCGCCCGGCACGCCCATCCAACTGGACGCCGCGCGGCAGGGCAGCCGCGCCGTGCTCGCTGTGACGAACCGGGGCGAGGACATCCCGGCGGACAAGCTGCCCCACATCTTCGACCGCTTTTACCGCGCCGATGAGGCCCGCACCGACGGCAGCAGCTTCGGCCTGGGGCTGGCCATTGCCAAGGCCATCGTGGACGCCCACCGGGGCGCGATCCGCTGCGAAAGCGGCGGAGGCGTCACCCGGTTTATCATCTCCCTGCCGCTGGCGGCGGGAAAACAGGAAAGAGGCACCGACCATGTTTGATATTCTTATCCGGGGCGGCTCTGTGGCGGATGGCACAGGCCGTCCGGCCTTTGCCGCCGACGTAGCCGTGTCCGGTGGGAGGATCGCCGCCGTGGGCGACCTGCGGGGCGCGTCCGCCGCGCAGGTGTGGGACGCGTCCGGCAAGACCGTTACCCCCGGCTTCATCGACATCCACCGCCACGCGGACGCGGCGCTGCTGCGCCCCGGCTTCGGCGCGGCGGAGCTGTGTCAGGGGCTGACCACCATCGTCAACGGCAACTGCGGCCTCAGCGCCGCCCCCTTCGGAGGGGCGCACGGGGACGCCATCCGGGACTATCTGCGCCCCATCACCGGCGCCATCCCGCCGGAGCTGGTGACGGACACGCTGGCGGGCTATTTCGCCTGTCTGCCCGCTCTGCCGGTGAACGTGGGCATGCTGGCCGGTGCCGGCGTCCTCCGGGCAGACGTGGCCGGGTACGAGCTGGAGCATCTGGCGGACGGGCACTACCGCGCCCTGCACCGGCAGCTGGAGCGGGCGCTGGCTGACGGCGCGCTGGGCGTGTCGCTGGGTCTGGGCTACGCCCCGGAATGCTTCTACACCACCCGCGAGCTGATCCGCGCGCTGGAGCCCCTGGCGGGGCAGAACATCCCTCTGACCGTCCACATGCGGCAGGAGGGCGGCGGCGTGTGCCAGTCCGTGGAGGAGATGCTCCTTGTGGCGCGGGAGCTGCGCATCCCCCTGCACATCAGCCATCTGAAGGCCATGGGGCGGGACAACTGGGGCAAAAAGATCCCGCAGGCGCTGTCCATGCTGCAAAGAGCCAAGGACGAGGGCATGGACGTGGGCTGCGACGTGTACCCCTATACTGCCGGCTCCACCCAGCTGCTGCACATCCTGCCGCCGGAGTTTCTGGAGGGCGGCATGGACGCGGTGGTGCGCCGTCTGGCTGACCCCGCCCAGCGACAGACGCTGGCGCACCGCATCGAGGACGGCGACGGCTTCGACGACATCGCAAAGCTGGCCGGCTGGGACGGCATCTTCCTCAGCAGCCTCCACTGCCCGGAGGACGAGCAATTTCTGGGCAAGAGCATTGCGGAGGAGGCCGCCATGGAGCACAAGTCTCCGCTGGACAGCTGCTGTGACCTGCTGATCCGGGAGCACTGTCAGGTGACCATGATCGACTTCATGGCCGCGGAGGAGGATATCGCCGCCATTCTGCGCAGCCCTCTCAGCTGCCTGATCTCCGATGCCACCTACCCCACCGAGGGCATGCCCCATCCCCGGGTGTACGGCAGCTGCACGCGGCTTTTGCAGCACTTCGTGGGGGAGAAAGGCGTTCTCTCTCTGGAGGAGGGCGTCCGCAAGCTGACGCTGGAGCCGGCGCGGGCGCTGCGCTTGCCCGGCAAGGGCGTTATCGCCGTGGGCGCGGACGCCGATCTGTGCGTGTTCGACCCGGCGGCGCTTTCCGAGCGGGGCACCTACCAGCAGCCCTGCCGGACGGCGGAAGGCATGACCGCCGTGTTCGTGGGCGGGCAATTGGCTGTGGAGAACGGCCGGCCTACCGGCGTAAAGAACGGACGCATTATCCGAAGATAAAAAACAACCCTGCGGCCATGCCGCAGGGTTGTTCGTTATTTTTCACTGCTTGCCGATACGTTGGCGATGAACACGCACACCAGAATGACGGCCACGCCTAGGATCTGCCACAGGCTGAAGGGCTCCTTCAGCAGGATCACGCCCGCCAGCACCGACACCACCGTGGTCACGTTGGAGAACAGGGAGGACTCCGACACGGTCAGGTGGCTGTTGGCGAAGTTCAGCAGGCCGTAGGCCACGCCGGAGGACAGCACGCCCAGATACACCACCGCCAGCCAGAACTGACCGCTCTGCGCCGGTACGGTGATCAGCTCACTGTGCAGACCGCCGGTCTGGAACAGCGCCGCCGGGATAAACGCCGCCATGCCCACCAGGAACATCACATACGTCATCTCGAAGGGTGTGAACACCTTGGCGGCGCTGTGGCTGATGCCGTAATACACCGTGTCGCTGAGCATGGTCAGAAGCAGGAACAGCAGTCCCAGCGCCGAGATCATCACCGCGCCTCCGGCGGAGATCAGCGCCACGCCGCCCACCGCGCCCACGGCGCACAGCACCTGCCGCCGAGTGACCTTTTCATGCAGCACCAGCACGTCCATCAGGATGCAGCACACCGGCACCACCGCGATGATGGTGCCCGCCACGGCGGAGGACGTGTACAGGATGCCGTAGTTTTCAAAGATGAAGTATGCCACCGGCTGCACGATGCCCAGCAGGATCAGCTTGTACACCGGCTTGCCCCGCAGGGAGAAGGCGAACAGCTTCCGGCCGCGGAGCCTGCCCACCAGTGCGTTCACGGCGATGACCAGCGTCATGGCCGCCACCGCCACCGCGAACCGGAAGGCCAGCAGCACCGTGGGCTGCGCCACCTCCAGCGCCAGCTTGGAGAACATGAAGCTCATGCCGAAGATCACCGCCGACGTCAGCGCCGCCAGCAGCGAAAGGATATGGATCTTCTTTTCATTCATGGTATCGACCTCTTTCTGTGTAACGCGGCTATCATACCACAGGCGGGCAGGAAAGGCAAGAGACGGCTTTCGCCGTCTCTTTTGCCGATATATCCGCTTACTTTCGCAGGAGCGTCTCCACCACGCCGTCCAGCCAGTGGCCGTCGAACTGCTCGATGCAGCCGTCGTCGGTGAGCTTGGCCAGCGCCGGGTCGATGGGCATTTTCGCCAGCAGGGGAATGTGGTATTCCTTGGCGGCCTCCTCGGTCTTGCCCTCGCCGAAGATATAGAGCTTTTTGCCGCAGTCGGGACACTGGACGTAGCTCATGTTCTCCACCAGACCCACGATGGGGATGTTCATCATCTGCGCCATCTTCACGGCCTTCTGCACCACCATGGACACCAGCTCCTGAGGAGAGGCCACGATGATGACGCCGTCCACCGGCAGGGACTGGAACACGTTCAGCGCCACGTCGCCGGTTCCGGGAGGCATATCCACGAACATATAGTCCACATCGTTCCACAGCACGTCGCCCCAGAACTGCTGGACGACGCCGCCGATGACGGGGCCGCGCCAGATGACGGGATCTGTCTCGTGCTCCAGCAGCAGGTTCACGGACATCAGCTGGATGCCGGTGGCGGTGG
>OCHK01002568.1_pt1 | contig 11854 bp, 7 predicted proteins | sample 1538551 | NCBI WGS metagenome assembly OCHK01 (sample SAMN04571707, study PRJEB22368) | human gut metagenome | biome: human gut; material: stool | host: Homo sapiens | place: Luxembourg | collected 2012-08-31
AAAGAGGTTTTTGGCAAGGATTTTGATTCTCTTAAGGAAGAAGAACAGGACAGAATCAGAAAAACGTTCGAGCAGATGTATAGTGAAAGAGATTCGATACGCGATTTTGAATACACGATCAAAGGACAAATCGAGCCGATAAGAACAAAAATCAATATGGGTTATAGTTTGATTATCGAAAATACAGATATTGATCGTAAATTTGGATGGAATCCAAAAGAGCATCAGGAAGAAAAAAGAGCAGAAGAAATCAAAGAACAGCAGCCAGAGCGAGACATCGCAGCACAAGCTGGTGTTAGATATAAAGATGAAAAACTCGATTCCGGTATCATGAAAATGCGCTGGATTGATCCGCGATATGATGCAGTAATTCCAGACGAGCTTCTTTCTCAGGAAGAACTCGACTTTAAAAAGAACAACCCAGAAGAATTTGCAAAAATGTACAGCCAAATTCCAAAAGACGACTTGAAGAAGATGAGCGATGAAGAGCGTAAGGAATTTGATCAAAAAATTTTAGATCGGAAATACGAAATGTTCCAACGCCTTGACCATACCGGAGATTTCTCAGATAATCTTCGTGTAGTCGAAACCAAGGATAAATTAACAGCATGGGGTAAAAACACGGGGCATGAAGTATCTCGTACGATGACGAATATGACAGTTCGATACCCAATGACGATGGCACAAGAAGGAAGTAACTTATTGGAACGATTGCTTGGGCGAGCGATGTCGGCTGTACGATATAGGTAAAAAAGGAGGGACGAATTATGGCGGAAGAAAATAAAAGCAAGGGACTGCTTGGAGGTGCACTTGAACTTGGTGGAAAAGTAATCTCAGCCCCATTTAAACTTGTTGGCGGAGCACTTAAATTAGGTGGTAAGGCAGTTGATAAAGTAGGAAGAGGGATCTTAGGAGACGGAATCATGGATAAGGCCGAGGCGCCGTTCAAGTTATTAGGTACCGTTGGTAAAACTATCGGGAACAAATTAAAAACGATTCCTATCACAATGCAGCTTAGCGCACTTAAGAGCGAGCTGATGGTTATGGCTATCGAGTTTATTAACAGTTTAAAATCTACACTTGATAAGAATAATAAATCCGTAGCTGAAGCCAAAGAAACAGCTGCAAAAAAGGGATACTCTACAGAGCAGACGATGGCAAAGATTGATGAAAAAACAAAGGACACTAAGATCTTTAAAGAAAATGCAGACCAAAATAAAACAGCTGGTAATATAGCCAAAAGTAACGATGTCGGCAAACTCCTTAAATCCACTACGCCAGGGACAAATGGAATGGCTCTGGCAGGAAAAGATGGGCTTTCAAAACCAGACATTGGTCTTAGCAAATAAGTAAAAAGGAGAGACAGAAAAATGAAAAAGAATAAAGGATTGTTTGGAGGGGTACTTGAACTTGGTGGAAAAGTAATCTCAGCCCCATTTAAACTCATGGGTAAGGCCGTGGACACGGCACTATCCATTACTGATAAAATTAGCAGAGGTTTGTTTGGTGACAAGATTACAGACGCTGTAGAAAAGCCTTTTGATATGGCCAAAGATGCAGGCAAGATTACGGCTGGTAGAATTGGAGAGCTGCCAGAAAAGCTGGAACAGGAAGCTGCGAAATATGAAAAAGTATCCAAAACGGGTCTACACTATTTGCCTGACAATCCAGCAAGCAACATTGCGAAAGGAAAGGCTAATGCACCATTAACAAACGACATTGGGAATCTAATCAACAGCAAAACCGCTGGCAGTTCAGCACTTGCTGGGCCAGCTGGAAATTTAGCACAAGACATTGATCTTAACAAATAATCGAAAAAGGAGGGATATTTATGCAAGATGAAAATGCACAGGTAGCTCAGGAAGGTATAAATGCCGGAAAGAAGCTTCTGCAGGGGTTAGAGAAAAATAAAAAAGAACTAGAAAACACAGCGAAAAATGTTACAAGACCAGTTGCCAACAAAGCAAAAAATAAAGCTGTAAGTGCAGCAAAAGAAACCAAAGCTGGTAAGGCTGTTGAAAAAACTGTTCAAAATGTAACTGGAAGTGCAAAAAAAGCTGTAAAAAAAATGATGAAAAAAATGACAGCTGAAACCAAGAAAATGGCAAAAAACGCTGGAGTCGAGGCAAAGGCCGCAACAGAAAAGGCAATGGTTGATGCAGGAAACACAGTGGGGAGCACTGCTGGAGTTGCTACCCTTGGAGTCGGAACAGCTGCTTCGCAAGGAGCTGCCGCAGCAAAGAAAGCTTCTATTGACGCAAAGAAACAAAGCGAAAAAGCAAAGAATCAGGCAGAAGCTACCCGAGAAGGAAACAGCGGTAATGGATCTGTCATAAAAGCGCCAAAAGTGACTGACATCGGAAAAAAGCTGATGAAAACAGCCGATAAAGGAAATGACAATGTGATGGCCCTTGCAAAAGGGGCAGTGCAAAAGGCTCAGGAAACGCAGCAGTCAAGAGATTAATCCTGCTGTGTTCTGAAAATCTGAATTTAAAAAAGAACCATTTTGGATAGGAACCCAAAGCGGTTCTTTTTTTAAAAACAGCACAAAAAAATGGCAGGCATGTTCGTGCAAAAGAAAAATTCTGACATATAAATAAATAGTACGGGCTCGCAAATTGAGCACCCGCTACAGGCAAAGTCAAGGATTTGGGAAACATTATTTCTTTAAAAAAGGAGGATGGCGATTTCCTCCCGTGTTTTAAACGGGGTTTCCGTCGCTTAGATTAAGAATGAATAAAGATTATAAAAAATACTTGCAGAAATATGCAACGTTCGGCCTTGCAGCAATGTTAATTTCCTCTCCTTTAAGCCAGGCTTCCATGGTCTACGCAGAAGGAGAACAAGCTGAATCTACGGATGAACCAGTTCAAGCTACAGCACCAAGCGAAACATCGCAAACTGAAACCGAGAAAACGAATTCTATGGCTGAAGAGCTGAAGAGCCAAACAACAACAATTTCTGATGATGCAGTGTTCCAAATCCGCATCGGTTATGAATTTGATGATGGTTCTTTTGATGAATGGGCAAGAGGAAGCGGATTTTTAATTGGAGATAAATATCTGGTGACCAGCCAGACTCTTGCTGACGTTTCTGCTAATAGTTCCTTGTATTCAAAAATTGTGGACGCCAAAAAAGATGCGTACAAGAAAGTGGGAATTACCCTTACAGATGCAGAAACAACAGAAAAACACATCAAAATCTATATAACAAATGCAAGCGGTGATAAATTAGAATATAAAAACACAATCACAAAGAATGGAATGGGCGTAATCATTCTAAAAAAAGCTGTCACAACTCCTGCTTGTGTCTTTGCATCAGAAAGTAAACTTTCTTTTGCTGCAGATGATGCAGTTAATTTAAAATACGCAGGTAAGGATGATTCAAAAGCTGTTATTCAAACATCAGAAGGAAAAATATTTACTCCAGAAGATTCTGAATCTGCAAAAGCTGGTTTTTATTTTAAAGCAGACACGACAACCGGAAATGCACTAGGGGCTCCTGTATATAACGGTAACGGAAACGTCACGGGGATGGTGTCAGCTATTTCTAGCCAAGATGATGCCTCTATTACGGCGCTGGATCAAACGGCAATTCAAACATTCCTGTCTTCTAACAATATTGATTACAAGACTTTAGCACAGGTTCAAGAAGAACAGAAAGCAGCTGAAGAAAAACAAGCTAAAAAAGATGCTAAGGCAGCGCAAGGTGCTGTTACAAAACCAAAGAAGCTCAAAGAAGCACTTAAAAACGCTGAGGAAGTAGAAAGAAAACTTTATACGGCAGAATCATTAAAAGACATGGACGATGCGGTAAAGAAAGGCCAAAAGATTTTAAGCTCAAGAGCAAAGACTCAGGCTCAAGTAGATGCTGCAGCGAAGAATATTGACAAGGCCATGGATAAATTGGTTCGAAAAAACATCTTCCAAAGAATGTTAAGCGGGGATATTACAGTATTAGCATATGTTGGCGGAGGGATCGCTGCTATCGTAGCTGTTATTGTTACCATTGTTTTGAAAAAGAAGAAGAGAAAAGTGAAGGTGGATAAAAAAGGGTCTTCAGCTCCTGCAGAGGATGACGAAAAATACGGATACAGCGAAGACTTAAGACGTATGGAAGAAACCGATCTAAAAGAACAACGTCATGCAAACAAGAATGCTGAAAACATCAGAAAAGCAAAAGAAGAAAAAGAACGTGAAGAAGTGGAAGCTCGTCGTGCGGCGCAAGAAAGAAACGCAGCTTCAAAAAAAACAGTTACCCCGGAACGCGACATCTATTCTGATTTTGAAGATAATGACTTTGACGATTTCGATAAAGATATCGACGTAACAACAAGGGTTAAGCCTAAAGCAGATAGGGTTCCTGGTAATGCAACGCAAAACGGTATCATCTATGCAGAAGGAGCTGACGACGATGGGGTTTCAATCTTAGACGACGATGATGGAAGTGAAGATACAACTGTTTTAGGAAAGAATAGACTTCCTAAAGGTTATTTGATTCGTATGGATAATGGAAGACGCATCGATATCACAAAAGACAACTTCCTCATTGGTAAAGAACGTAAAAAGGTAGATTACTGCATTGGTGGGGACTCATCTGTCAGTCGTATTCATGCAATGATCCGTATTATCCAAGGTGGCTTCTATATTGAGGACCAGGATTCTACAAACTACACATTTGTAAATAACAACCAAATTCCAGCATACAAAGCGGTCTACATTCAAGACGGTTCTATCATTCGTATCTCTGACGTTGAATTCGAGTTCCATGAAAATTAGGCTGGTGTACGACAATTCGATAAAAAGGAGGACGAACTATGTTAGTAGTAGCGCATACGGACATTGGAATTAAAAAATCAGTAAATCAAGACTCTCTTATCGTTAGAGAAGCTAAGCTTCAAGATGGCAGCAGCGTAATGTTTGCTGCTGTCTGCGATGGGATGGGCGGACTTTCAAATGGGGAGATTGCAAGCAAAGAAACAGTCGACACAATAACAAGGTGGTTCGATGAAAAACTTCCAGGTTTATTGCAGGATGGACTTACAAACAACAACCTTCGTGAAAGTTTAAACGAGTACATCTTGGAAGTCGATGAAAAATTGAATACATTCAGTGACGAGGAAGGAGCCTGCGGCACAACGCTCGCGGGCTTGTTTTTATTTAACGGGCGATATGCCTGCATAAACGTCGGAGACTCTCGTGTATATCATCTTCACGAAAACGAGATATTCCAGATAACTCACGATCAGACAGTAACGCAGAAAGAAATTGATGCCGGCAGAATGACAAAAGCCGAGGCAACAAAAGATAAAAGAAAGAGTATCTTACTCCAATGCATTGGAGCAGGAGGCGACGTTGTCCCAGTATATAAATTCGGAATCTATGCAAAAGGAGATGTATTCCTGATCTGCAGTGATGGGTTTAGACATAAATTAAAATCGGAAGAAATAGCAAAAATGTTCCGCCCGGATTCAATGACTGATGAAGAAATTATGAAATCAGTCGCTGTAGAAGCTGTTGAAATCAATAAAGAACGTAAAGAACGTGATAATATCTCTGTTATTGCAATTAAGGTGTAACTGGAGGATAGAGATATGGAATTAGAAAAGAAAAAGAGAAACAAAAAAGAAAGGAGGAAACCAGATGCTTAAAATCGGATCAGTGATTGATGGTAAATATAAAGTTTTACACCAAATCGGTAAAGGTGGAATGAGTATCGTTTACCTTTGTATCAACGAAAAAGCAAATAAACAGTGGGCAGTAAAAGAGGTCAGAAAAAACGGGAACGCATCGAGCGAGGTGATTCGCCAAAATCTTCTGACCGAAACGTCTATTTTAAAAAAACTTCACCACCCGCATTTGCCAAGTATTATCGATGTTATTGACCAAGATGATACTTACTTAATTTTAATGGACTACGTAGAAGGTAGAACGTTAAAAGCGATTCTTGACGAAAGGGGTGCTTTGCCACAGGAAAAAGTAGTTGACTGGGCAATTCAGTTGTCGTCTACGCTTATGTATTTGCACAAGCAGGATCCACCTATTATCTATCGAGATATGAAGCCTGCAAATGTTATGCTAAAACCAGACGGTAATGTCGTTTTGATTGACTTTGGCACAGCAAGAGAATATAAAGACGATAGCGACGGAGATACAACATGTCTTGGAACAAAAGGATATGCAGCTCCAGAGCAGTACGGGGGGAAGGGGCAAACAGATGCCCGCACAGACGTTTACAACTTAGGAGCAACAATGTATCAGCTCGTAACAGGTAAAAATCCTACGAAACCACCTTATGAAATTCGTCCAATTCGTCAGTGGAATCCGGCATTATCTTCCGGATTGGAATCTATTATTGTAAAATGTACAAAATCAGATCCGGATGAACGTTATCAGTCTGTTGCAGAGCTTAAATTTGCGCTAGAACATTACAAGGAATTTGAAACAGAATATATTAGCAAGAAAAAGAAGTCTGTGAAATTGTTCGCCGTGATGTGCGTGCTTTCTGGAGTGATGTTTGCAGGAAGTCTTGGGACGCACCTGTACTCTAAAGCATTAGTAAGTGGCACATACGACGAAAAAATCCGTCAAGCGCAGATAACTGCAGACACAGAAGAAAAAATCAAAAATTATGAATATGCCATCAAACTTGCTCCAAGACGTGAAACAGCATATATGGAACTGCTGCAAGATGTATTTTTAGAAGATGGTTCTTTTACACAGAAAGAAGCTGACGAAATGACCCGAGTTCTTGGATACACAGATACTTCTGAAACAAGAACAGCGGAAGAAAAATTTAGCGGGAACCCGGAAGGATACGATGAATTTTGTTACCAAATGGGTCTGGCATATTTCTACTATTATGACAAAACAGGAAATAAACCACTTAGCAAACCATGGTTTGCAATTGCAAAAGACAGTAGCACACTTTCGAAAGAAAAAGTAGAAAGAGCTAAGAAGTTCTATAGAATTGCAGATTATTATACGCAGCTGGGTGTTTATAATAAAGCGGGAGACAATACGATATCCTACAAGGATTACTGGAATGACTTAGTCATGATTTCTGCTGGTAATATTGTCAAAGATGACAATATTCGTACAGCGCTTGTTGTTTATAAAGAACTTACTTATCAAATCGGCGCTCATACAATGGAATTTAAAAACTCTGGAGTTAGAAAAAAAGATATGCAGGATGAGCTTGATATGGTATCTGGAGAAATCAATAGCTTAGTTGAATCGAAAAATTATGACAAAGAAAACGACGGCAAGATTGTAGATGAAATTCGTTCAAATATCGAAGTGGCGGAGAATGCTTTTGCTACGGTGTTCGCGGATACGTCAAATCGTGAAGAAGGAGGTAGAAAATAATGACGGGACAGTTAGAATTATTTAATACCTTAACAATAATCTTTTTAATTGGCGGAATTCTTTGTGCTGTGGCTGCGTTATTTATTTTCATGCGTTCCGGTATACGCGAGTATTTTGTGTTGAAACATCATGATGTAAATAAAGACATCGAAAAAGAAACGAACGGTATATTGGAAGATATAGAGTCGGAGCCAGAAGATCATTCTGTTGTAAACCCTTCTAAAATTCTTGGAAAGCCAGCTAAAGTTTCTAATGATGAAAAACCAACAGAAAAACAAGAAAGTTGTAAAGGACAGCTTGATGACGGTTCTGAAAAAGAAGATGGAGCTGGAGAAACAATAGCAACAAATACAGGAAAAGCGCAAACTAAGGCAACTTCAACGCATGATGAAAATGTTGAGGATGGTTCAGAGGAGACAACAGCTATAAATAGAGACCAGGAAGAAGCAGCAATGACAGGAGAGGGAACTGGACATACAGAAGACCTCGGGAAGCCAAGCGCTATTAGAGAAGATCAAAAAGGAATCAAACAGGAAGAAGATAACGAAGAAGATGCTCTAACCGGAGTCCTTGACAATGATACAGCGGAAACAGCGGTATTGGATTCGGGAGCAGATGGTACTTCTGTATTAAATGCTAAACGCGCAAAACGCATGAGAGAAAATACGATCAGAGACAATACTCTCTGGGGAGCTCCTATGACAGTCAATAAAATGACAGATTTACATAATATTGTTATAGTTAATACAGATCGGACAGTTAATTCTACAAAGAGAGAAGAAGAAAAAGAGAATTAAAGAAGAAAATCTGACATATATAAAGCAAATAATTGCCAGATATTAGATTTTGCAAAAAACGAGGATTAAGGAACATAACAAATCTTTCAGGAAGGAGAATGGCGATTTCCTCCCCATGTCAAAAGACATGAGTTTCCATCGCCTACAAATTAAGATGAAGAAAAACACAAATAAAGTCATTAACGCGTCTTTAGGCGTGGTAATGGCTGTATCTGGGGCTGCGTCTTCTGTCGCCCCGGTATCTGTATATGCAGAAACAGTTGAAACTCCTGAAAAAGGGTTCGCAATTACAGATTCTAAAACTGGAAGCCCGGTTGCACTAGGCGAGGATACCGTTATCAAGGTATACGCAGATAGTTCTAAAAACAAAGAACTTGATGGAGCTGCAAAAATAGAAGGAAATAGAATCGTTTTTACTCCTGCCGGAGCACTCGATGACACTTCGGAGTTTTATTTCTCTATCGAGGTGCCAGGATATGAAGAAGCGTTTGGAGGACCATTCACATTTGCTACAGGTGATGTTGATGTAGCGATTAAGAAGATCACTCCGGAAAACATTACATTTACAATTGCAGATGGGACAGCAATCACAGATAACGACATCGTTTTTAAAAAAGATGGTCAAACTATTCAGGTCCCATATACAAATGGAGCTTTTGACTTTAGTTCGTATGCTGCTGGAGACACAATTGAATACACAGTTAATAAGACAGGATATATTACAGCCGACAGTAGCTTCGTTCTTGAAAATGGAGATGCTGCGATTTCTGTAAACACTTCGAAAAAACCAGAATTAGATGTCACGGCCGATGCAATTACAAAGACATATGGAGATAGTGAATTCAACGTGTTATCGGATATAACTGTACCTGATGGATACGATGGAGGATTCACATATACAGTCAAAGAAGGATCTGATGTTGTAGATGTTAAAGAAGATGGTACTGTTACAATTAAAAAAGCTGGTACTGCTGTAATTACAATGAGTTCAAACGAAACAGCTCAATATAACCCAGCAGAAAAAGATGTTACGATAACTGTTAATAAAAAGGATCTTGGAACACTGGACGCAAGCATGTTTACATGGCCAGAGATTGCAAAGACTTTTGATGGAACAAAAGAATTTTCTGCAACCGGTTCATTAAAGAGCGGAAATGGTCTTGTAGGAGAAGATAAACTTGAAGTAGCAGTCGATTTAGAATCAGATTCTGTAGACGTTGGGGAACGTGCAACAAAGATTACAAAAGCTGATTTTACTGGAAATACAGAAAATTATTCTTATCAGTTTAGTCAATTTAGTGGCCCTGCAGCTAAGATCAACGCAAAAGAACTTAATGTTTCATTAAGTGATTATTCAACTGTATACGGAAGCAAAGAATGGAAAGCTCTTAAGAAAGGAACTCTGTTAGCCGGTACTGATATTAAAAGCTTGGTAACAATTAATGGAAATTTAAACGAAATCGATACAAAAGCAATCGAAAAGTTTGATTATGAAAAGCTCTTTGCTGTGGCCCCAGATGCAAAAGCATACTTGGTTGGAACAGCTGAAGACAAACTTACACTTTCGTTAAAGAAAGCTACAGTTGGTAATTACCGCCTTGCTATTGAAGACGAAAAAGCAAACATTATTGTTTCTGCAGGAGATTCGTCTGATGCTGACGCGTGGAACAAAGTTGCTGTAGATGAGAAAAACAGTAGCTATATTTCCAAATCTGGAAATACAACATATGCAAGACCTGGCGGAAGAATTGCGTTCAAGACAAATGATCCCGATAATCTTTACGACACAGTAAACATTAAACAGATTGCTCCAAGTGCAGCGGCGAAATTCTCTAACACATTGGAAATTTCTGAGAATGCGGCAAGTGGAGATGTACAGGCATCTTTCTTCTTAAGCAATTCCGGAAATACAAATACCCGTATTCCGGATAAAGCAATGCCTGCTGGAACAATTAAAATTGATGCGGAATATCCAGAACTTACTTTTGAAGACGGTACTGGAAAACATTCTGTCACAAAATCAGGAGAAACTCCTGTATTAAATACACTTACATTCGATCATGCAGTACGCGAAGAGGGATACACTCTTAAAGTTGCAACAAATGATGCCATGAGTGGAGTAGCCTCTACAGAATATGCAATTATCAGTGTTGCTAACGAAACGGATGCAAATGAAGCAATTACTGCGGCATGTAAAGCAGATACAACAAAATGGACTAAACTTCCAGAAAGTGGAAAAGTAAAAGTAGATGGGACAACAAGCGGATATTATATCGTGCTCGTTAAGACATCTGATAAGGTTGGCAATGAAGCTGTATATGCTTCCAATGGTACAGTCGTAGATACAACGGCGCCAACACTTACGATTAACGGCATCAACAGCGCAAAAGTGTATGGAGATGATGTCCATTATTCAATTACAATCGGGGATCCAGCAGACGAAAACGGAGTCTATTCCGGTATCGAAAGCGTATCTGTTGTTGTTTCCCACGATGGTTCAACTGTGGCAGGAACAAACGTAAACGGTACAGACACTTATAAACTGCTTGCAAAAGACATTTACGGTGAGGGTTCTGATGCATATACTTTTGCTGGATTTGACGCTTCTTCAAAAGAAACGACTATTAATGGTGTTATTACTGCAGCAAAGAACAACAGCAATAATGTAAAAATCAAGGTTACTGTATATGATAAATCCGGCAACAGCTATACAGAGACTAAAACACTTATGATCGATACGGATAAACCTACAGTTACTGCTTCTTACGATAACAATGATGTAAGGAATGAGAAATATTTCAACAAAGACCGTAAAATGACAGTATCTGTTACAGAGCGTAACTTTGATGAAAAAGACCTTGTAGTTGCAGCAACTATCGACGGAGTAGAAGGAACATATTCAATCGAACAGATCCGAAATGGGAAAGTTGATGGGATTTACCTCGCAGAGGATCGCATGGATTCTGAAAAAAGCGGCAATGTTTCCACATACACGAATGCTCGTAAAAACACATATGTGATCGGATTTGGTGGAAATGGAACACCTGTAGATCATGATTATAAAGTGAATATTTCTTATAAGGACGCTGCCGGAAACAGTTCTCCAGTGGATTTTGGAAGCAGTAAGGCAGCAACGGAATTTACTGTCGATGAAATTGCTCCAGTCCTTTCTATGACATATTTAAACGGAAATGGGACAGAAACTCTTGCAGGTGAAGATGCGGCAAACCCTTACTACGACACAAAATCTGTCAAAGTAAATGTAAACGTCGACGAAAGAAACTTCAATAAAAAGAATATTGCTTTAGCTGTAACTTCCAAGGATTCCAATGGAAAGACCGTAGACGCATATTCTCAAATTGACGTAGAAGCTGCTCAGACGGGAAACTGGAAAACAAACGGAAACACGCATTCCTATGAGATGAAAGACTTCACAAATGATGCAAACTACGCAGTATCTGGTACTTATATGGATCTTGCAGGTAACCAGGCAGTTGCTTATGCTCCTCATTATTTTACAGTGGATAAAACAGCTCCTACAGGCAAGCTTTACGTAACGGGCAGCAATGGAGAAAAGAAAGAATATTCTCGTAAAGAAGCAAAAGACGGAGGAGTTCTCGAATTTATCTTCAACATGTTTGATAATAACTCGGTTAAAATCGAAAATGAGGCAGCTGATGCAACTTCTGG
>OCHK01002576.1_pt1 | contig 11840 bp, 10 predicted proteins | sample 1538551 | NCBI WGS metagenome assembly OCHK01 (sample SAMN04571707, study PRJEB22368) | human gut metagenome | biome: human gut; material: stool | host: Homo sapiens | place: Luxembourg | collected 2012-08-31
CGCGGACATGCTGCTCTTCCAGCGTCTGCCACAGTGCCTCCAGCGTCCCGCCGCCGCGCAGATAGCGCAGGAGCGTACCCTTGCGCAGCTCCACGGCGGAAAAGCCCGCCTGTGCGCAAAGCGCGATGTCCTCCGGCAGCGCGCCGTTTTTCATCACGGTCATTTCATTGAAGCAAAGCTCCATTCTCTCGCTCTCCTTTGTTTTTCAGAAATTCTGCGCGGAGGGCCCCCGCCCTCACGCGTCCCGCAGCACCGCGCGGTACTGCGCTATCTATTTCTTCCGCCATACACGCAGCGCCCGCACGAGCGTCGCCGCATCGAGCGATTTTTCGTCTCATCATACCATATTTTCCCGGCTCTGCCAAGAGTCCGGCAGGCGCGGTATGCATTTCGTGCCGCAAAAACATACATTTCAGGCAGATTGTTCGCACCCGCTCAAATGTTGTGGTATGCTCTATTTTGTAAAATTGTCGGGAAACAAGTCGCTTCCCCTCGAATTTTTGGAATAAGGACGCGTCGCGTTTTTATTTCCTGACCGGGTTTCCCGTTCAGCATGGCAGATCAACCGCAGACTTTTAGGGAGGACAGAGAAAATCATGGACAAGAAGAGCAACATGAAGAAGGCTATGTACGAAATGTTCGGCGTCGGCGGAGACGGCTCCGAGGCGGCAAGTACTGCTCCGGCGCAGGTCAAGAGCGCGTCCGTCGAGGTCAAGAGCGCCCCTGGTGCGGAGAAAAAGAGCGTGGATCACGCTCCGGTCAAGACACCCGAGGCCAGACCCGCCGCCAGCTTTCTTGCCCCCGGCACGGTCTTTGAGGGCTCCTTCCGCGCCAAGGGCGACATTGAGATCGCCGGCGAGCTCAAGGGCGACGTGACCTCCGAGGGCAGCGTGCTGCTGCGCTCCAACCTGCAGAGCAATATCACGGCGGGCAGCGTGAAGCTCACCGGCTGCACCCTCATCGGCGATATCACCGCGAACGGTCCCGTCACCGTCAGCGAGGATTCCAAGGTCACGGGCAACATCACGGCGCAGTCTCTGCTGTGCGCCGGCGAGATCAACGGCGATATCCGCATCAGCGGCAACACCCAGATGGACGCTAACGCGCGCGTGAGCGGCAGTGTTGTCACCGGCACGATCTCCGTGGCGGCGGGCGCGGTCCTGAACGGCAGCGTTGAGATGAAGGGCACAATGGAGGCGAAGTCTTGAACGCCGCGGCAAAGGAACTGCCCGTCTCCTACGATCTGAGCAAGCCGCAGGAGGACAAGGAGCCCTACGTCGGCAGCGTTCTGTTTTTCAAGCACGTCATCTTCACTGTGACGCTGCTGATCCTCATTCCCACCACGCTGTCCATCTACCTCTTCGCACAGGTTCGCAGCCTGAACCGGCAGCTCGACGCGGCAGGCAGCCAACTGGCAGCCATGCAGGAACAGCTCTCGTCGACCGCGCCCGAGGGCGGCGAGCCTACGCCGGCCCGAGCCTCCGGCGGCCGAGGTCCCCGCCTACACGGAGCTTTACCCCGAGCTGTACGCCGACGATTCGCTGCGCGGCACCGTGGACGTGGACAACGCCGTCTACCTGACCTTTGACGACGGTCCCTCGGCGCGGACGGATGAAATTCTGGAGATCCTTGACAAGTACGGCGTCAAGGCTACCTTCTTCGTGGTCGGCGCAAACGAGGAGGGCGATCTCGAGCGGATGCAGAAGATCGTCGCGGCGGGCCACACGCTTGCTATCCACAGCTATTCGCACGACTACAAGAAAATTTACGCCTCGGTCGAAGCGTATCTGGAGGACTTCAACCAGATGTTCTGCCAGATCTACGAGGCCACCGGCGTCAAGCCGCAGATCTTCCGCTTCCCCGGCGGCAGCGTCAACAGCTATAATGTCGGCATCCATCAGCAGCTCATCGCCGAAATGACGCGGCGCGGCTTCGTCTACTTCGACTGGAACGTCGCCAACGGCGACGCCGTGTTCTCCAAAATTCAGCCCTCGTCGACGCTGACGGCCAACGCGCTCAAGGGTGTCGGCACCGCGCGGCGCGCCATCATCCTCATGCACGACAGCAGCGCCAAGACCACCACCGTCGAGGCCCTGCCTGCCATCATCGAGGGCTATCTTGAGGCGGGCTACTCCTTCGCCGCTCTCACCCCATCGACCCGTTCCGTCACGTTCAGCTATCTGGACTGACCGCAAACGGCAAAAAAAGATCGACCCCGCAGGGCCATTTGGCCCTGCGGGGTTTTCCGTTCGCATCCTTCGCCGCAGTCCGCGTCGGACTGTGGCGGGCAGGATGTCAGCCGAGCTTTTCGCACAGGTCCTCAAGCGCGGCGGTCATGGCCTCCTCGAAGGAGGGGTGCGGGCGCATCGCGCGGCAGAACTGCTCGGCGGTCAGGTGGTTGGCGAGCGCCTGCGCCACGCCGCCGATCATGTCGCTCGCATGCTCGCACATGAGCTGCGCGCCGACAAGCTCGTGCGTTTCGGCGTGGGAGACAAACTTCATGAAGCAGCGGCCCGGGTCGGCGATGACCGTCTTGGCGTTGCCGAACATGACGTGCTTGCCGACCTTGACGGGGATCCCCATCTCTTTGGCTTCCGCCTCCGTGAGGCCGACGACCGCGATCTCGGGACGACAGTAGATGCAGCTCGGCACGACCGAGAGATCGGTGTGATCCTGCACGCCGCACAGACGCTCGACACAGGCAATACCCTGCGCGGTGGCGACGTGGGCGAGCTGGATTTTTGAGGACACATCGCCGATGGCGTAGACGTGCGGCAGGCTCGTTTCAAAATTCCCGTCCACCGCGATGCTGCGGCCATTCATTTCGACGCCGACGCCGTCGGCGAACAGGCCGTCGCAGTAAGAACGGCGGCCGATGGCGCAGAGCACCGCTTCGCCGGAGACGGTCTCCTCCTTTTCCTTGCAGGTGAAGTGTACGGCAAGGTCCTCGCCCGCCTGCTCCACGCGCTGTACCATCGCGTTCGTGAAGACCTTCACGCCCTGCTTTTTCAGAATGAGCGCAAGGTTCTGCCCCAGCTCCTTATCCATGTTCGGCAGCAGGCGGTCCAGGCCCTCGATGACCGTGACGGCACAGCCGAGGTCGGCGTAAAACGTGGCAAATTCGATGCCGATGACGCCGCCGCCGATGATGACGATGGAGCGGTAGAGATGATCGCAGCCCTCCAGCAGCTCGTCGGAGGTCATGGCAAGCTCCAGCCCCGGGATCGGCGGGCGGGACGGCACGGAGCCGGTGGCAATGAGAATGTCGTCGCAGGTGTAGTCGTTGGCGCTGCCGTCCGCGTCCGCCACGCGGACACAGCCGGAGCCGGTGATGAGCGCCGTGCCGCGCAGCAGGTCGATCTTCGCGGTCTTGAAAAGCGACTCGATGCCGGCGGAGAGCTTCTGTGAAACGGCGCGCTTGTAAGCAAAAATTTCAGCCATGTCGGCATGGATATCCTCGGTGTGGATGCCGCAGTGCGCGCCGTTCTTCGCGTCGCGGTAGATGGCGGAGGCGTGGAGCAGCGTTTTGGTCGGGATGCAGCCGCGGTTCAGGCAGGTGCCGCCCGCCTCGCGCCGCTCGACCACGGCGACTTTTTTGCCCAGCTTTGCCGCGCGGAGCGCAGCCTCGTAGCCGCCGGGACCGGCGCCGATGACGATGAGTTGATAATCAGCCATAGTGTTTCTTTCCTTTTGAGGGCAATGCCGCCGTTTTCGCGGCGGCATTGCGTGTTTTTTATTGCGCGAACGAATAGCGCAGGATCATATTGCGTGCCGCGCCGACCTCGTCAAGACGGCGGACGGGCGTATCATGCGGCGCGGTATGGAGCGCGTCGGGGTCGGAATAGGCAAGGTCAAAGAGCCTGCCGTAGATGTCGCAGACCTCGTCCATCGTCTCCTTGCTCTCGGTCTCGCAGGGCTCGACCATGAGCGCCTCGTGGACGATGAGCGGGAAGTACATCGTGGGCGGGTGCAGGCCGTAGTCGAGCATTCCCTTGGCAAGGTCGAGTGCGGAAACGCCCGTCTCCTTGTGCAGATCGACCAGCGACATGACGAACTCGTGCATACAGATCTCGTCGTAGGCCATGGTGAACTTCTCCGCGAGCTTCACGCGCATATAGTTGGCGTTGAGCACGGCGTTCATCGCCGCCTCTGGAATGCCGGTCCTTCCGAGCGTGAGCACATAGGTCAGCGCCTTGATGCAGACGTCGAAGTTGCCGTAGAACAGCTTCACGCGGCCGATGGACTTCTCGGGATAGTCGAAGGCAAGCCTGCCGTCCTTCTCCACCACCAGCGGGCCGGGCATATACTTGCGCAGAAAGTCCTTGCAGCCGACCGCGCCCGCACCGGGGCCACCGCCGCCATGCGGCGTGGCAAAGGTCTTGTGCAGGTTCGAGTGGATGCAGTCGAAGCCCATGTCGCCGGGACGTACAACGCCCATGACGGCGTTGAGGTTCGCGCCGTCGTAGTAGCACAATCCGCCCGCGTCGTGGACGATCTTCGTGATCTCCAGAATGTTCTTATCGAAGATGCCGACCGTGTTCGGGTTTGTGAGCATCAGTCCCGCCGTGTCGGGGCCGACGGCGGCGCGCAGCGCGTCGAGATCGACGCAGCCGTCCGCGCCGGAGGGGATGTTCACCACCTGATAGCCGCACATTGCTGCGGTGGCGGGGTTGGTGCCGTGGGCGGAGTCGGGCACGATGATCTTCGTGCGCGCAGCGTCGCCGCGGTCGGTATGGTATGCCTTGATGAGCAGCACGCCGGTGAATTCGCCGTGTGCGCCCGCGGCAGGCTGGAACGTGACCGCGTCCATGCCGAAGATCTCGCCCAGCTCGCTGCCCAGAACATGCAGCGCCTCGAGCGCGCCCTGCGCCGTTTCGACCGGCTGGAGCGGGTGGAGCCGCGTGAAGCCAGGCAGCGCCGCCATGTCCTCGTCGATTTTGGGGTTGTACTTCATCGTGCAGGAGCCGAGGGGATAGAAGCCGTCGTTCACGCCGTGGATGCGCTTGCAAAGCGCCGTGTAGTGGCGCGTCAGCTCATTTTCACTCACATGGGGTAGGCGTAGGGGCGCTGTGCGCTCCTCTGGGAGCGTGTATTCCGGCACATCGCACGCAGGCATCAGGCTCAGACCGCGGCCCTCCGTGCCAAGCTCAAAGATCAGCTTCATTTCAGCACCTCCTTCACGATGGAAACGGCTTTATCAAGCTGCGCCTTGCTCACAAGCTCGGTCACGCACCAGAGGATGCCGCCGTCCACCTCCGCACCGCCGAGGATGTCCGCCGCGTCGAGCGCGTCAAGGATCTTTTTGCGGCAGTTGGGGCACTCAACCTCGGTCACGAACTCGTGGAAGAATTCGCCCTGATACTTGAGCTTGCAGCCGGCCTTGACAAGCTCGGCGGCAAAGTAGTGCGCCTTTGAAGTGCAGAGCCGTGCGCACTGCTTCATGCCCGCTTCGCCCATCGCCGCCATGTAAACGCCCGCGGTGAAGGCGCACAGCGCCTGATTCGAGCAGATGTTGGAGCTGGCCTTCTCGCGGCGGATGTGCTGCTCGCGCGCGGAGAGCGTGAGCACATAGCCGGTCTTGCCGTCTACGTCCTTCGTCTGACCGACGATGCGGCCGGGCAGCTTGCGCGTCATGGCGGCGGTCGTCGCCATAAAACCGAGGTAGGGGCCGCCGAAAGCAGTGTCGAGCCCGAGGGGCTGACCGTCGCCCACGGCGATGTCAGCGCCCATCTCACGTGGAGTTGGCAAAAGAGCACAGGCGATGGGGTTCACGCCCATGACGAACTTCGCGCCCGTTGCATGGACGAGCTCGCCGATGGCCCTTGCATCTTCGATCTGCCCGAAGTAGTTCGGCTGCTGGAGGTAGAAGCACGCGGCGTCCTCGCCGAGCGCGGCCTTGAGCGCGTCGAGGTCGGTCCTGCCGTCCTTTGCGGGAACGACGGTCAGCTCGGTGTTCGAGGCGAAGCAGTAGGTCCGCATGACCTCGATGACCTGCGGGTTCACGCAGGCGGAAACATACGCCTTTGTACGCTTGCGGTCGCGGCACATGGGGATGGTCTCGGCGGCAGCGGTCGCGCCGTCGTAGTGGGAGGCGTTGGCAACGTCCATGCCCGTCAGCTCGCAGATCATAGTCTGGAACTCGAACGTGCCTTGCAGCACGCCCTGACTGATCTCCGCCTGATAGGGCGTGTAGCAGGTGACCAGCTCCTCGCGGGAGGTGATGGACTTCACAACGGCGGGAATGAAGTGGCGGTAGGCGCCCGCGCCGCGCAGAACGGTCTTGTAGACCTTGTTCTTCTCCGCCATGGCGGTGACGGCCTCGCGTACCTCCAGCTCGCTCATGCCCCCGGGGATGTTGAGCGTCCCGTTCAGCAGCATCCCCTGCGGGACCGCCTGATACAGGTCCTCAAGGCTTTTGACCCCGATGGCAGCAAGCATTTCCTCCCGTTCCGCCGCGGTGGTCGGAACATAAGAGCCCATCAGCCCTCCTCGGCGCAATGCGCCTCATAAGCCGCCGCGTCGAGCAGCTCCTCGGTGCCGCCGATGCCCTCGACCTTGATGATCCACGCGCCGTAGGGATCGGAGTTGAGCGTTTCGGGCGCGTCGGCCAGCGCCTCGTTGACCGCGCAGATGGTGCCGCTGACGGGGGAAATGATGTCGGAGACCGCCTTGACGGATTCAACATCGCCGAAGCTCTCGCCTGCGGTGACCGCGTCGCCCTCGGCGGGCAGGTTGATAAACACCACATCGCCCAGCGCGTCCTGCGCAAAATCGGAGATGCCGACGACGGCGATCTCGCCGTCCATCCTGACCCACTCGTGGGACTTGGAATACTTCAGCTCAGCAGGGAAATTCATTGTGTTGTCCTCCTCAAATTTTTGTTGTAGAAATCGTTGTGGTAGTATGTATGCTTACTTGTCCAGCTTATAGAACGGCATGGGCACGATCTCCAGCTCGACCATGCGCCCGCGCACATCGGCGTTCAAGTGCTTGCCGATCTCGATATCCTCGACCGGGATGTAGCCCATCGCGACGCCGCAGCCGATAAACGGCGCGAATGTGCCGGAGGACGTCCAGCCGAGCTTCTCGCCCTCCATCGAATAGAGGTCGCAGTGCTCGCGCACAATGCCGCGGCCGACCACTTTCATGCCGATGCGCTTCAGTTTCGGCGCGCCAAGCGCGACGAGCGCGTCGTGGCCGATGAAGTCCTTGCCGGTCAGCTTGCAGGGAAGGCCCGCCATCTTCGGCGTGATCTCCTCGTTCATCTCGTGGCCGTAGAGCGGCATGGAGGCCTCGAGCCGCAGCGTGTCGCGCGCGCCGAGTCCGCAGGGGATCAGGCCGTACTCCTCGCCCGCGGCGAGCAGGGCGTGCCAGAGGTCAACGGTGTCCTCAGCCCTGCAGTAGAGCTCAAAGCCGTATTCGCCGGTATAGCCTGTCTGGGAAACGAGAGCGTGAATGGTGCGGCTGCCGAGGTCGAGCGGAACGTTGTCGATAAAGGTGTAATACTTCGCGGGAATGTACTGCTCCGCGCAGAGCTTTTTGAGAATGTCGCCGGACTTTGGCCCTTGCAGCGCGACCTGTCCCCACTCGTTGCCCTCGTCACGGTAGTCCACGTCGCCGAACAGATGGCTCTCGACCCACGCGGCATCCTTGTCGCGGTTGCCCGCATTGACGACCAGCCAGTAGTCGTCGGCGGCACAGCGGTAAACGATGAAATCGTCAATAATGCCGCCCGCGTCGTTGCAGAACATGGCGTACTTGATGTCGCCGTCCTGCATGGTGGAGATATCCGCGGTGATGAGCTTCTGCACGTTTGCGACCGCGTCGGGGCCCTTGAGCCGCAGCTCGCCCATGTGCGACACGTCAAAGAGTCCCGCCTTCTGCCGCACGGCCATGTGCTCGGCGAGCACACCGGTGGGATACTGCACGGGCATCAGAAAGCCGCCGAACTCAACGATCTTTCCGCCCGCGTCCACATGGGTCTGATACAGGGGTGTTTTCCTTTCCATAAGCTGTTTCCTCCTCTATTATCATTTTTGAACGATAGTATAAAAATGATTAAAATATGGCATAGAAAAAAGGCACAAAGTCCCCCTTGGAACTTTGTGCCTCCGTTTTATGACCTGAGAGTTTCCCTGACACAGCATATCGCATCCTGCAGGTTGCACCTTCGGCGTGCGGCAAGCCGCACTTTTCGGAGCGTCGTCCGAGTCCGGTCCTTTTGCCTGAGAGCTTCTGCGTTCCCCTTCGGCGCCGCGGCAGATATTCCGCGGTCTCTCCCGTGACCCATCATCCGATCACCTTATCCACTTACCTTTTTAAGGTAACACAGGCTGCGTGCTTTTGTCAAGAAAGATATTTTGTCGTTTTGCCGAAAAATATGCAGGTGCGAGAGAAGGGCTGCTTTTCGGACGTTTTGTTACCAAACGCTCACGCGCGTCTCCGGCGCGGTCCACATCCCGTCGCCGGGCTGGATACCATAGGTCGTGTAGAATTCCGGCAGCGTCTGCAGTACGCGGTTGCAGCGCAGCTTATCCGGGGCGTGGACGTCGGTCACGGCCAGATACTCGCGCATCTGCCGCGAGGTCGTGGACGCCCAGGTGTTCGCGACGGCGCGGAAGAGCTTGTCGAGGTCGGGGTGGTCGAGCTTCTTCGCCGCCGCGACGATGCACTTTGCCGCGCCGAGGTCGGCCACGTTTTCGGAAATGGTCAGCGCGCCGCTGCACGCGATGCCGGGATAGGCCTCCTGCCCGTCGTACCATTCGGCCACAGCCTGACACTTCTGCCGGAAGGCGGCGTAGTCCTCCGCCGTCCACCAGTCGGCGGCGCTGCCGTTCTCGTCGAACTTCGCGCCGTTGTTGTCAAAGGCGTGGGTGATCTCGTGGGCAATGATGTAGCCGATGCCGCCGAGATTCTCCTCCCGGCTGGCGTTCACGTCGTAAAGCGGCGATTGCAGAATGGCGGCGGGGAAGGTGATGTCGTTGGCGCTGGGATTGTAGCAGGCGTTGACCGTAAAGGGCGTCATGATCCATTCGCTCTTGTCCGGCGCGTCGTTCTGGTGGGCGAGGACATCCTGCTTCATCGCCATCTGAATGGCGATGACGTTGGAGAAGAAGGAGCCGCCCTCGGCGGGGGACTTGATCTCCGCGCGGTCAAGACAGCTTTCCCAGCTGTCGGGATAGCCGACCTTGACGCCCATGGTGTCGAGCTTCTTCACGGCCTTGGCCTTGGTTTCGGCGCTCATCCAGTCCTGCGCCAGAATGCGCTCCTTGTAGATGGCGATGAACTCGCCAATCATCTCCTCCACGTCGGCCTTGGCTTTGGCGGAGAAGTATTCGTCCACATAGGCGCGGCTGAGGTAATCCGCCAGAAGCGCCTGCACCTGCTGCGCCGCGATCTGCTCATTGCTCTGGCGGGCATCTACGCCGTAGTAGGCCAGCACGAAGTCGAAGTACGCGTCCATAAATCCCTGATTGAGCGATGTGGCCACGCTTTGCAGCAGCGCCAGACGCGCCGCGGTCTTGAGCAGGGCAAGGTGGGCGTCGTCGTAGAGCGCCGCGGCTGCCTTCAGCGCGCCGACGTCGCTGACCATGATCCGCTCCGCGTTTTCAATGCCGCTGGCGGCAAGAACGGCGTCAAGGTCCACGTTCGGCAGCAGCGTCTTGAGCTCGCCGAGCGTGAAGAGGTTGTAGGTCTTGTCCACGTTGCTGTAGTCCTGCGGGTCGAGCGAGGCCGCGGAGATCGCCGCCTCGGCGTCATAGAACGCAGCGACGCGCTGCGCCGCCTCGTCCGCGCCAAGGCCGGAGAGCGTCAGCAGCGATGTGAGATATGTGGTGTAGGCGCTCCTTTGCGCATCGGCGCCGTTGACGTAGAAGTCCTTGTCCATACCCGCGCCGATGAGCGAGAATGCGGCGATCCTGCGGCTCGAATCCGCGAGGTCGGTCGTCAGGCCGAAGCCGAGGAGCATGGACAGCCCCAGCTCCTTCTGCATCTGCGCATCGACGCTCACCAGCTCGTCGAGCGTTTTGGCGTTTTCGATGGCATCAAGGTACTTCTGAATGGGCGCGACGCCGGCCCTCTCGCGGCCCTCGGCGTCCATCACGCAGTCGTAGAGCGCCTTGATCTTCGCCTCGGCGGTGCCGGGAGTCTGCTCATGCGCGTCGATCTCGCGGATAAGCGCCGCGATCTGCTCGTTGACCGTCAGGCTCAGGCCGTAGAACGGACCGTTGATGGACAGGCCCGCGGGAATGTCGGAGCCGTCCAGCCAGCTCTTGTTGACGGCGGCGTAGTAGTCGTCCTTGAGGTTCGTGCCCTTGGCGGCGTAGGCGCGGCGGAGCAGCGTCGAGAGTGCTTCGGCGCTCATAGCCTCGTTCTCGTCGCCGTCCGCAAGGCCGGCGGCGAGAACGGGGGAAAGCTCCTCCGCCGCCCATGCGGGAACATTCGTCAGGCTGCTTGCGGGCAGCGCCATGCGGGCGTTGTCCCCCACAGGGACGGCAAAGCCGCCGAAGGCGCGCGTGAGCATCACCAGCGCCTGTGCGCGTGTCAGCGTGCCGTCGAGCGCAAGGCTGCCGTCGGGATAGCCCTTGAGAATGTCGGACCGCTGCACGCCGGGGTTATAGTCCTGCGCGGCGGAGAGCAGCGCCTGCGCGGCCTCGCCGCGCGTGAGCGCCGCCGCCTGCACGGGCGGCGTGCCGAGCGCCAGCACCAGTGCGAGCAGCAGCGGCACAAATCGTTTTTGGAATTTCATCATGTCATCTCTCCTTTGGATGCTTGGATCGTTTAAATGCTCCGCGGCGTTCTTCCCTTCGCCGCAGAGAACGATATTGTAGAGCCCTTTCTCATTTTTGTCAAGTGTTCAAAAATAATCCTGAAGCAAATCAACGCTGTGCGCGCTCTTGCAAAGAGCGGCGGCTTCTGCTACACTGTAAGCAGCCTATTGGGATGCGGCAATGCCCGCGAAGGAGAGAAAATGGAACAGACCAATAAAGGGTTGAGCGGCAATCAGCTCAAGCTCTTCGCCATGCTTGCCATGACGGTCGACCACTTCACCAGTGTGATCTGGCCGGATTATCCGCGGGACTGGTGGATATTGCTGTTGCACATCATCGGCCGCATGGCCGCGCCGATCTTCTGGTTCATGGTGGCCGAGGGCTACCACTACACCCGTAATCTGAAAAAGTACGCAGGACGGTTGCTGATTTTCGCCGTCATCGGGCATTTTGCCTACAATTTTGCCTTCGGCATCCCCTTTGTCCCGCTCAAAACCGGCGTATTCAACCAGACCAGCGTGATGTGGCCGCTCTTTCTCGGCGTCGTCGGCCTCTACACGGTGGAGCGGCCCGAGCTCAAGCAATGGCAAAAGACGCTTGCCGTGGTCGCCCTTACGCTTCTCGCCTTCCCGGGCGACTGGAGCAGCATCGCCGTGCTTGCCATTCTGGAGATCGGGCAGAACCGCGGCGACTTCCGCCGCCAGATGACGCGCATGATGCTCTGGGTCGCGATGTACGCGCTGATCTACGCTCTCTTCATCGACCCCGTCTACGGTATACTTCAGCTCTTCGCCGGGCTGACCATTCCGCTGCTCAAACGCTACAACGGCACACGCGGCGCGGGCCGGGGCATGAAATATCTTTTCTATCTCTACTATCCCGCGCACCTCTTCCTCTGCGGCCTTGTCCGCATCCTGCTCTACGGCAACGTCGGCGTGATGGTCGGCGGACAGTAAGGCGCGATACCGGCAAAAGGGGAGCTCCCATACGAAACGTATGGGAGCTCCCCTCAGCTCGTCGAAAAAGTCCGGCTGGAGCTGGGCTTTTTCTGATAGATATGGTAGAATGGGC
>OCHK01002602.1_pt1 | contig 11744 bp, 19 predicted proteins | sample 1538551 | NCBI WGS metagenome assembly OCHK01 (sample SAMN04571707, study PRJEB22368) | human gut metagenome | biome: human gut; material: stool | host: Homo sapiens | place: Luxembourg | collected 2012-08-31
CTTATTCTTTAAAGAAAAATTCCGGCCGTAACAACCAGGGTAAAATCACAGTTAGACATCGTGGCGGCGGTGCTAAGAAGAAATATAGATTAATCGATTTCAAGAGAAATAAAGATGGTATTCCAGCAAAAGTTGTTGCTATCGAATACGATCCAAACAGAACAGCAAACATTGCTTTAATCTGTTACGTAGATGGACAGAAGTCCTACATTATTGCACCTAATAAATTAGAGGTTGGCACAACAATCATGAACGGTCCAGACGCTGAAATTCATATTGGAAACTGCCTTCCACTTGAGAATATCCCAGTTGGTACAGAAATTCACAACATTGAGATGCATCCTGGAAAAGGAGCTCAGTTAGTTCGTTCCGCTGGTAACTCCGCACAGCTTATGGCTAAGGAAGGAAAATATGCAACATTAAGACTTCCATCCGGAGAAATGAGAATGGTTCCTTTAAACTGTCGTGCTACAATCGGTCAGGTTGGAAACATCGAACATGACCTTATCAACATTGGTAAAGCAGGACGTAAACGTCACATGGGAATCCGTCCTACAGTTCGTGGTTCTGTTATGAACCCTAACGATCATCCACACGGTGGTGGAGAAGGTAAGGCTAGTATCGGTCGTCCAGGTCCATGTACTCCATGGGGTAAACCGGCACTCGGCTTAAAGACCAGAAAGAAAAACAAACATTCTAACAAATTGATCGTAAGAACAAGAGACGGAAAGAACGTTAAATAATTAAGGAGGTAACTCATGGCTCGTTCATTAAAAAAAGGACCATTTGCTGATGCAAGTTTATTAAAAAAAGTAGATGCGATGAATCAGTCCGGCGACAAGAGTGTTATTAAGACATGGTCCCGCCGTTCTACTATCTTCCCATCCTTCGTAGGTCATACCTTCGCAGTTCATGATGGAAGAAAACATGTACCTGTATATGTTACAGAAGATATGGAAAAGACGAAAAGAAGAGTAAAGTTAGATAGATAACAGCCTGAAAGGAGGGTTCATCCATGGCAAAAGGACATAGATCCCAGATTAAAAGAGAGAGAAATGCAAATAAAGATAACAGACCATCTGCTAAGCTTTCTTACGCTAGATGTTCTGTAACAAAAGCATGTTTCGTACTTGATGCCATCAGAGGTAAAGATGTTGAAACAGCTTTAGGAATTTTAGAATATAATCCAAGATATGCTTCAGAAATCATTGGAAAGTTATTAAAATCTGCCATTGCAAACGCAGAGAACAATAATGGCATGAATAGAGAGAACCTTTATGTAGCAGAGTGTTACGCAGATAAAGGACCTACAATGAAGAGAATACAGCCTAGAGCACAGGGCCGTGCTTACAGAATCGAAAAGAGACAGTGCCATATTACTGTTGTTCTGGATGAAAGATAAGGAGGTTTACAATGGGACAGAAAGTTAATCCTCATGGTTTAAGAGTCGGAATCATCAAGGATTGGGATTCAAGATGGTATGCAGAAAAAGATTTCGCAGACAATCTTGTTGAAGATGATAAAATCAGAAAATATATTAAAAATCGTTTATACAGCGCAGGAATTTCTAGAACAGAAATCGAACGTGCTTCTGATCGTGTAAAGATCATTATTCATACAGCAAAACCGGGTATCGTTATTGGACGTGGCGGTTCTGCAATCGATGAGTTAAAGAAAGAACTTGAAAAACTTACAGGAAAGAAACTCATCATCGAAATCAAAGAAGTTAAGAGATTTGATGTAGATAAAGATGCTCAGTTAGTAGCTGAGAACATCGCACAGCAGTTAGAGAATCGTATTTCCTTCCGTCGTGCAATGAAGTCCTGTATGCAGAGAACTATGAGAAACGGCGCATTAGGTATCAAGACATCTTGTTCCGGCCGTTTAGGCGGAGCTGATATGGCCCGTACAGAGTTCTACAGCGAGGGAACAATTCCACTGCAGACACTTAGAGCAAATATTGATTATGGTTTCGCTGAAGCTAACACAACTTATGGAAAAGTTGGTGTTAAAGTTTGGGTATACCATGGTGAAGTACTTCCTACAAAGGAAACTAAGGAAGGGAGCGATAAATAATGTTAATGCCTAAAAGAGTAAAACGTCGTAAACAGTTCCGTGGTTCCATGGCTGGAAAAGCTACAAAAGGAACAGCTATCACTTATGGTGATTTCGGACTGGTAGCTTGTGATCCATGCTGGATTAAATCCAACCAGATCGAAGCTGCCCGTGTAGCCATGACTCGTTATATGAAGCGTGGTGGTAAAGTTTGGATTAAGATTTTCCCAGATAAACCGGTTACAGCAAAACCTGCAGAAACTCGTATGGGTTCTGGTAAAGGTTCACTGGAATATTGGGTAGCAGTAGTTAAACCAGGTCGTGTAATGTTTGAAGTTGCTGGAGTACCTGAAGAAACAGCGAGAGAAGCTTTACGTCTTGCAATGCATAAATTACCTGTAAAATGTAAAATCGTATCTCGTGCAGATTTAGAAGGCGGTGATAACAGTGAAAACAACTAAGTATGTAGAAGATTTAAGAACAAAATCCATCGCAGAACTTAATGAAGAATTAGTAGCTGCTAAGAAGGAATTATTTAATTTGAGATTCCAGAACGCAACAAATCAGTTAGATAACACCAGCAGAATTAAAGAAGTCAGAAGAAATATTGCCAGAATCCAGGGAATTATTGCTGAACAGAATAGTGCTGAGTAATCGGGAAGGAGGAATTTGTTGTGGAAAGAAACCTTAGAAAAACTCGTGTAGGTCTCGTAACAAGCGATAAAATGGATAAAACAATCGTTGTAAGTGTAACAGACAACGTAAAACATCCTTTATATAACAAGATCGTAAAAAGAACTTATAAATTAAAAGCTCATGATGAAAACAATGAGTGCAGAATTGGTGACAGAGTAAAAGTAATGGAAACAAGACCTTTATCTAAAGATATGGAGACTTGTTGAAATCGTTGAGAAGGCTAAATAGTTAGCACGGAAGGAGATATAGTATGATCCAACAGGAATCTAGACTTAAAGTTGCTGATAATACTGGAGCAAAAGAACTTCTTTGTATCCGTGTTATGGGTGGCTCTACAAGAAGATATGCTAATATCGGTGACACTATCGTTGCTACAGTTAAAGATGCAACACCAGGCGGTGTTGTAAAAAAAGGTGACGTAGTTAAAGCTGTAGTTGTACGTACAAAAAAAGGCGCTCGTCGTAAAGATGGTTCTTACATCAAATTTGACGAAAATGCTGCAGTTATCATCAAAGATGATCTGAATCCAAGAGGAACCCGTATTTTTGGACCAGTTGCTAGAGAACTTCGTGAGAAGAAATTCATGAAGATTGTTTCCTTAGCACCGGAAGTATTATAAGGAGGTAACTACTGTGGCTCAGAAAATTAAAAGAAATGACATGGTAAAAGTTATTGCCGGTAAAGATATCGATAAAGAGGGAAAGGTTCTTTCCGTTGACGCTAAGAATCATAAAGTTGTTGTAGAAGGCATCAACATGGCTACAAAACATACAAAACCAAGCATGCAGAATCAGGCAGGCGGTATTGTTCAGGAAGAAGCAGCAATCGACGTATCTAACGTTATGCTTCTCCACAACGGACAGCCTACAAGAGTTGGTTTCAAGTTTGTAGATGGAAAGAAAGTACGTTTCGCAAAATCAACTGGCGAAGTAATCGACTAATTTAAGAGAGGAGGCTGACCGAAGTTGACTAGACTGAAAGAACAGTATGACAGCCAGATTAAGGCTGCCATGATGAAAAAATTTGGCTATAAAAATGAAATGCAGATTCCAAAACTCGTTAAGATCGTTGTAAACATGGGTGTTGGTGATGCAAAAGAAAATCATAAATTATTAGACTCTGCAATCGGTGATATGGAAAAAATCACAGGTCAGAAAGCTGTAGTTTGTAAAGCAAAGAAATCCGTTGCTAACTTCAAGTTAAGAGAAGGAATGCCAATCGGATGTAAAGTAACTTTAAGAGGCGACAAGATGTACGAATTCGCTGATCGTCTTATTAACCTTGCTTTACCACGTGTACGTGACTTTAGAGGTGTTAATCCTAACGCGTTCGACGGAAGAGGAAACTACGCACTTGGTATTAAAGAGCAGTTAATCTTCCCTGAAATCGAGTACGATCAGGTAGACAAAGTTAGAGGTATGGATGTTATCTTCGTTACAACAGCTCATACTGATGAAGAAGCTCGTGAATTACTTACTTTATTTGGAATGCCGTACGCAAAATAGTTAGGAGGATTTCTAATGGCTAAGAAAGCAATGAAAGTTAAACAGCAGCGTAAACAGAAATTCTCATCTAGAGAATATTCTCGTTGCAAAATTTGTGGCCGCCCACATGCTTATTTAAGAAAATACGGAATCTGCAGAATCTGTTTCCGTGAATTAGCATACAAAGGTCAGATTCCTGGAGTTAAAAAAGCAAGCTGGTAGAAATATTAGGAAGGAGGCAGCTAATAATGACAATGAGCGATCCAATTGCAGATATGCTTACTAGAATTCGTAATGCAAATACTGCAAAACACGATACAGTAGATGTTCCTGCATCTAAAATGAAAATTTCCATCGCTGATATTCTTTTAAAAGAAGGATATATCAAAGGTTATGACATCATCGAGGATGGTGCATTTAAGACAATCCGTATTGCATTAAAATACGGTGCTGATAAGAACGAAAGAATTATTTCTGGATTAAAGAGAATCTCTAAACCAGGACTTCGAGTATACGCAGACGTTGAAAATATGCCAAAAGTACTTGGTGGTTTAGGCGTTGCAATCATCTCCACAAACAAAGGTGTTGTTACAGACAAAGAAGCTCGTTCTATGAACGTAGGTGGAGAGGTATTAGCATTTGTATGGTAGTTCTTTAAGAACTGCATTACATTAACCGTATAGGTTACGGGATTAGCTTAAGAAGAAAGGCTTTATTAAAAGCCTTTTCTGAAAAGCTCATCGCTAAGACGATGAGAGATATATATACTACTGAAAACAGAAAAGACATGGTCTTTTCCGACAATTTAAGGAGGTGCAATATGTCACGAATTGGTAGATTACCAGTTGAAATCCCTGCAGGTGTTGAAGTTACTGTTGCAGAGAACAACGTTGTGACTGTAAAGGGTCCTAAAGGAACACTCACAGAGAGTCTTCCAGTAGAAATGGACATTAAAGTTGAAAATAATCAGGTAGTTGTTACAAGACCTAACGATTTAAAGAAAATGAAATCTTTACATGGTCTTACAAGAACTCTGGTTGCAAATATGGTAACAGGTGTTACAAAGGGATACGAAAAAGTTCTTGAAATCAACGGTGTTGGTTACAGAGCTCAGAAACAGGGCAAGAAACTTATTCTTTCTCTTGGATATTCTCATCCTGTAGAAATGGAAGATCCAGAAGGTCTTGAGTCTGTATTAGACGGACAGAACAAGATTACTATCAAGGGAATCGACAAACAGAAAGTTGGACAGTACGCAGCTGAAATCAGAGAAAAGAGAAAACCAGAACCTTACAAGGGAAAAGGTATCAAGTATGCTGATGAAGTAATCAGACGTAAAGTCGGCAAGACAGGTAAGAAATAATTAGGAGGAAGTAAGAATGATTAATAAAAAATCAAGAAGTGAAGTTCGTGCTAAAAAACATAGAAGACTTCGTAACCGCATCAGCGGAACTGCTTCTACTCCACGTTTAGCCGTATTCAGAAGCAACAATCATATGTATGCTCAGATTATCGATGATACCGTTGGAAAAACTCTTGTTTCAGCTTCTACAGTACAGAAAGAAGTTAAGGCAGAGCTTGAAAAAACTAATGACGTTGCAGCAGCAGCTCATTTAGGAACAGTAATTGCTAAGAGAGCAATTGAAAAAGGTATCACAACAGTTGTCTTCGACAGAGGAGGTTTCATTTACCAGGGTAAGATTCAGGCACTGGCAGATGCAGCCCGTGAAGCTGGTCTTAATTTCTAAACAAGGAGGATATAACATGAAGCGCGAATTAATTGATGCTAGTCAATTAGAATTAGAAGAAACAGTAGTATCAATCAAACGTGTTACTAAGGTAGTAAAAGGTGGACGTAATATGCGTTTCGCTGCTTTAGTAGTAGTTGGTGATAAAAACGGTCATGTTGGAGCTGGTTTAGGTAAAGCGATTGAAATTCCTGAAGCTATCCGTAAGGGAAAAGAAGACGCTATGAAGAAACTGGTTAAGGTTCCTGTAAATGAAGTAGGTTCCATCCCACATGATTTCATTGGAAAATTTGGAAGTGCAGAAGTTTTATTAAAAGCATCTCCAGAAGGTACCGGTATCATCGCCGGAGGTCCTTCTCGTGCGGTTCTTGAACTTGCAGGATATAAGAATATCCGTTCCAAAGCATTAGGTTCTAACAATAAACAGAACGTAGTACTTGCTACAATCGCTGGTCTTAAAGAGATTAAGACTCCAGAAGAAGTTGCAAGACTTCGTGGCAAATCAGTTGACGAACTGTAAAAGGAGGAAAGAAAGATGGCAGATAAATTAAAAATCACATTAGTTAAGTCTCCTATCGGTGCTATTCCTAAACAGAGAGCAACTGTAGAAGCATTAGGACTTAAAAAAGTCAACAAAACAGTTGAAATGCCTGACAACGATGCTGTACGCGGAATGATTTGGCATGTTAGACACTTGGTAAAAGTTGAAGAAATTTAATTGCAGATAAGGAGGTACCCGTAAATGAATTTATCTAATTTACATCCTGCTGCAGGTTCCAAACACAGCGATGCTTTCCGTGTAGGTCGTGGACATGGTTCAGGAAACGGAAAGACTGCAGGCAGAGGACAGAAAGGTCAGAAATCTCGTTCTGGCGGAAAAGTTCGTGTAGGTTTTGAAGGTGGACAGATGCCTTTATACAGAAGACTTCCTAAGAGAGGCTTCACTTGCATCAACTCAAAGAAAATCATCGCAATCAATGTTTCCGAACTTGAAAGATTCGAAGCAGATAGCGTTGTAACAATCGACACTTTAATCGAAAGTGGTTTAGTAAAAAATACCTTTGACGGTGTTAAAATTCTTGGAAACGGAGAATTAAGCAAGAAGCTTACAGTTCAGGTTAACGCATTCTCTAAGAGTGCTGTAGCTAAGATTGAAGCTGCTGGCGGAAAAGCTGAGGTGATTTAATGTTCGAAACTCTCAGAAATGCTCTGAAAGTGAAGGATATTAGAAAAAGACTCCTATTTACATTAGTAGTTTTAATTATCTGCCGATTGGGCAGTCAGCTTCCAATACCGGGAATTGACACTGATACAATCAGCCAGTATTTAAACTCTTTGTTAGGAGATTCTTTTAACCTGTTGAATTCCTTTACTGGCGGATCATTTGAATCTATGTCATTGTTCGCGTTAAACGTAACACCATATATCACGGCTTCTATCATTATCCAGCTCCTTACCATTGCCATTCCGGCATTGGAAGAGTTGTATCGTGATGGCGAGGACGGACGTAAGAAGATTAACAACATCACAAGATTTGTTACCCTCGGACTTTCCCTTCTTGAAAGTGCCGGTCTGGCAATCGGTTTTGGAAAACAGGGCCTTTTGTCAAACTATGGTCCGCTGATCGTAATGGAGATGATTGTTTGCTTAACAGCAGGATCAGTCTTTGTTATGTGGCTTGGAGAACAGATTACAGATAAAGGTGTAGGAAACGGTATTTCCATCATCTTACTTTGTAACATCGTTTCCCGTATGCCAAGTGATTTATATAATCTGTACCAGAAATTTATGGAAGGTAAACAGATTAGCAACGTAATTATTGCCGGAGTGATTATTTTCATTGTTATCATTGGAACGATTATTCTTACAATTATTTTAAATGATGCAGAGAGAAGAATCCCTGTGCAGTATTCAAGAAAAATCCAGGGTGGAAGCCAGCTTGGAGGATTAGGATCAACATTACCTGTAAAAGTAAATACAGCAAATGTAATGCCAATCATCTTTTCTTCCTCACTGTTACAGTTCCCACTGGTAATCAAGCAGCTCATTGGAGCAGATCCAAAAGGTGCTGCCGGATTTATTTTCAACGCATTAAATCAGTCAAACTGGTGTAATCCAGATCACTGGAACTGGTCTATCGGTTTAATCGTTTACCTGGTTCTCAACGTAATATTCGCATATTTCTACACATCGATTACATTTAACCCGTTAGAAATATCCAATAATATGAAGAAACAGGGTGGTTACATTCCAGGAATTCGTCCTGGTAAGGCAACCGTTGATTACTTAAATTCAATTTTAACTTATATTATTTTTATCGGTGCAGTTGGTCTTTGTATCGTTGCAGTAATTCCGATTTTCTTTAACGGATACTTTGGTGCGAATGTCTCCTTTGGAGGAACATCTATCATCATTATCGCTGGTGTAGTATTAGAGACAATGAAACAGATTGAATCTCAGACATTAGTACGTCAGTATACCGGATTTTTAACAGAATAATATTCGAATTTTTTATAGAAAACCTGTGTTGTTGAATCTATGATTGAACAGCGCAGGTTTTTTTGTTGTAGGACGGACGAAGGCTATCCGCTCTCTTTGGGCGCGTCTGTTGACCACCCACAAGGGTAATTTTTTGTTTTTGTATCGGGAATTTTCCCAAACATCGTGGAAAAATACAAAAAATTAAGCACATTTGTAAAAATGTATAATTTACAGAACAAAGAAAATGTTGTAATATATACATATAGAAACGGGTGACATAAGCGGTAATATTTGTGCGATTTTATCGGAATGTATTTTTTTGTAAGCAATTGGCTGGTGAATTTTATTTCTTTCCGATATATTTTAATGCTCAGATAAGCAGAAAGGGAATGCGTAGCTTTTTGTCATGCGGCCAAAACAAATGGAGGTATAAGAAGATATGTATGACATTATTGTAATTGGTGCCGGTGTTACTGGTACTTGTACTGCAAGAGAGTTGTCCAAGTATCAGGTAAATATGTGCGTAATCGATAAGGGTGATGACGTTGCATCTGGAACATCCAAAGCAAACAGTGGTATTGTTCATGGTGGATATGACTGTAAACCAGGAACTCTTATGGCAGAGATGAACGTAAGAGGTAACGAGCTTCTTTATGAACTGGCAGAGGATCTGGATTATCCAATTAAGAAAAACGGTTCCCTCATTGTCTGTACTGTACCGGGAGAAAGAGGCAAGATGTCCTTTTAGAGCAGGCAAAAGAGAACGGTGTTCCAGGATGTCGTATTATTGATAAAGAAGAAGCTCTTAAGATGGAGCCTAATCTGACTGATAATACAGTAGCAGCTCTGTATGTTCCAACAGGTGGTATTATCTGTCCATGGGGACTTGCGATTGCTATGGGTGAAAATGCTGCAATGAACGGATGCGAATTTAAGTTTGAGCATGCAGTTGAGAACATCATCAAGAAAGATGACCACTACGAAGTAGTAACCAATAAAGGAACATTTGAAACTAAGATTGTTGTTAATGCAGCAGGTGTATATGCAGATACTCTTCATAACATGGTTAGCGAAGATAAGAAACATATTATCGCTCGTAGAGGTGAGTATCTCCTTATGGATAAAGAATTAGGAGATTACTTCTCAGCAACAGTATTCCCACTTCCTGGTAAGATGGGTAAAGGTATCCTCTGTGCACCTACAATCCACGGCAATATGTTCGTAGGACCATCTGCAACAGACGTTGAAGGTAAGGATGCAGTAGAGACAACACAGGAGATTCTTGATGATTTAGCTTACAAAGCACAGCACAGCTATCTCACAAGAACAAAACTTCCTATGAATAAGATTATCACTTCTTTCGCCGGACTTCGTGCTCATTTACCAGAACATGAATTCATTATCGAAGAAGCAAAAGATGCACCGGGATTCTTTGATGCATTAGGAATCGAGTCTCCGGGACTTACAAGTTCCCCTGCGATTGCTGAGAGAATTGCCGGACAGATTCAGGATAAATATCATTTCCCAGAGAAAGACAACTTCATCGCAAAACGTAAAGATGTTATCCATATGGAAGACCTTACTTTAGAAGAAAAGAATGCTTTAATCAAAGAAAAACCAGAATACGGCAGCATCGTATGTCGTTGTGAGATGATTACTGAAGGCGAGATCATGGATGCAATCAATCGTCCACTTGGTGCAAGAACTATGGATGGTGTAAAACGTAGAACTCGTGCAGGTATGGGTCGTTGCCAGGCAGGTTTCTGTACTCCTAGAACAATGGAAATTCTTTCAAGAGAGCTTGGTATTCCAATGACAGAAATCACTAAGAAGGGTGAAGGTTCCAATCTGTTAGTAGGAAAGATTAAAGAAGACTAGGATCAGTATTGAAAGAAAGTGAGGAATAATACTATGAAATCTTATGATGTCGTAATCGTAGGTGGAGGTCCTGCTGGTTTAGCTGCTGCAATCGCTGCTAAAAAAGAGGGCATCGACAGTATTTTAGTTATTGAAAGAGATAATCAGCTTGGTGGTATTTTAAATCAGTGTATCCATAATGGATTCGGTCTTCATACATTTAAAGAAGAGTTAACCGGTCCGGAATATGCAGCTCGTTTTATTGATCAGGCAGCTGAGTTAAATATCGAGTATAAGTTACATACAATGGTATGTGATATTTCTAAAGATAAAGTAGTAACCGTAATGAACCGCGAAGAAGGTATCGTTATGTATCAGGCAAAGGCAGTGATCTTAGCGATGGGATGTCGTGAACGTCCTCGTGGAGCCCTGAACATTCCTGGATATCGTCCGGCAGGTATTTATTCTGCAGGTACTGCACAGAGACTTGTTAACATGGAAGGTTTCATGCCTGGTAAAAAGGTTGTGATCTTAGGTTCTGGTGATATCGGACTGATCATGGCAAGACGTATGACATTTGAAGGAGCAGAAGTTAAGGTTGTAGCAGAAGTTATGCCTTACTCCGGCGGCTTAAAGAGAAATATCGTACAGTGTCTTGATGATTATGACATTCCACTGTTATTAAGCCATACTGTAATCGATATCGAAGGAAAAGACAGACTGACAGGCGTAGTGATCGCAGAAGTTGGTCCAGACAGAAAACCAATCCCTGGAACAGAAGTACATTACGATTGTGATACACTTCTTCTTTCCTGTGGTCTTATTCCTGAGAACGAATTATCAAAACAGGCAGACGTAGCAATGAACCCTGTAACAAATGGTCCATTAGTAGACGAAAGTCTTGAGACAAACATCGACGGTGTATTTGCCTGTGGTAACGTACTGCATGTACATGACCTTGTTGATTACGTTTCAGAAGAAGCAGCAACAGCAGGTAAGAATGCAGCACTTTATGTAAAGAACAACTGTGGCAAAGATGCACAGAAATCTGATAAAGTAGTAGAAATTAAAGCAATCGATGGTGTTCGTTACACAGTACCAAGCACGATCCATGTAGATAACATGGCAGACCTTCTGACAGTACGTTTCCGTGTAGGCGGTGTATTTAAGAATAGCTATATCAGCGTATACTTAAATGATGAAAGAGTACAGCATCGTAGAAAACAGGTTATGGCTCCGGGCGAGATGGAACAGGTTATCTTAAAGAAGAAAGATCTCGAAGCATATGAAGGTCTTGAGACCATCACTGTAAAGATTGAGGAGGAGTAGTATCATGGAAAAAAGAGACTTAACATGTATTGGATGTCCTCTTGGATGCCAGATTACAGTTACAATGGAAAACGGTGAAGTAACAGATGTAAAA
>OCHK01002606.1_pt1 | contig 11718 bp, 5 predicted proteins | sample 1538551 | NCBI WGS metagenome assembly OCHK01 (sample SAMN04571707, study PRJEB22368) | human gut metagenome | biome: human gut; material: stool | host: Homo sapiens | place: Luxembourg | collected 2012-08-31
TCCAGGAAACAGATGAAAAAGTAGGCCTGATCCTGATGTTGGAAAAAGGAACATTCATCCATCCATTACCCACTGATGGCAGCGTGCAACCTCTCTCCGAACTGGAAGTGAAAGCAGAATTACTCTACAACCGGATTCCGTTCAGCAAGATTCTTTTTATGATAAATCTGTCATTGGGAGTGTTGTCTTTCCTGCTTCTACTTCATAACAGCCTGCAAAGAAATATCCTCTCGCCCAAAGCCAAAACGATTTCCCGCACAGCAGGAACTTTCTTTTCTGTTGCACTCTATCTTGCTTTCATATTCCATTTAGCAGGATATTGCCTGCGCTGGTACATCGGCGGTCGTATTCCACTTAGCAACGGTTACGAAACCATGCAGTTTATGGCTCTTTGTATTCTTTTGATAGCCTGTCTGCTCCATCGAAGATTTTCATTTATACTTCCATTCGGATTCCTCCTCTCCGGCTTTGCTTTGTTGGTTTCCTATCTGGGACAAATGAATCCCCAGATAACCCCATTAATGCCGGTGCTCGTCTCTCCATGGCTAAGTATTCATGTTTCATTGATTATGATGTCTTATGCCCTATTGGCATTCATCATGCTAAACGGAATACTGGCATTATGCCTCCGGAAAAAAGAATCGGAAAACAATGTCTCCGGAAACGACGCTATACAAGACAACCGGATAGAACAGTTGACGCTAGTCAGCCGCTTGCTGCTCTACCCTGCCACCTTCTTTTTAGGAGCAGGCATCTTTCTGGGAGCAGTTTGGGCAAACGTTTCCTGGGGACGATACTGGGCGTGGGACCCGAAAGAAGTATGGGCACTGATTACTTTTCTGGTATATGGAGTAGCCTTCCATTCACAAAGTCTGCGCATTTTCCGCAAGCCTCTATTCTTCCATATCTATATGATTCTTGCTTTCCTGACCGTCTTAATGACCTATTTCGGGGTAAATTATGTTCTTGGAGGGATGCATAGTTATGCAAACGCCTGAACCACCATATATAGCTAGTAATTGATAGAAGAATACCCATTTTAAGGGATTGCGGGAAAAGCGGAAAGCCCCTATCTTTGCAGTATCAGAATTGAATTAATTAGTCATAATTATATTACGTAGCCACATTAAAAATACATAGAAATCGGCCGAAGTGATTCACCCGCATTTCTTTTATTTGGTTGTTAAGTTGAAAAACCATATAATGTATTCATTTTGGAATATGAATAGATGACATATTCTAAAAGAGGCAAGGACGTCCGGCTTGTGAAAGCCGGACGTTTTTTTATATCAGTAAGAGAATAAAGTGAGAGAGCTCATGCATTCATGAGCTCTTTCCAACCAGCCGTTTCAAAAGCGATATACTCCGCTATAAACTTCTCCATCTCTTCTTTCTTCACAGGATGCAACACCAGCTCTTCGAGTAGGGCAAACAACCATACCGTATTCAGGTGAATAAAGAAGTTAGTTATTGCTATATTGATATGCGGATATTTCTGCTTCATTCCTTGAAAAAAAACAGAAATCGTACGCGTCATCAAATCTGTATATTCAGAACGGAAGTTCTCCAAAACAGAACCTTGTGCCTGAAAAAGCAGCAACCGCAAACGGTCACGATGTTCAGAGACCAATCTGATATATTCCCGTACAGACATTTTCTGATAATCCGAATCCATAAAGACGTCTATCGTCATCTGATCTGCATCGTGATTATAAATCATAGCATACAGATCATTCAATACCGGTTTCAGAATCGTACGGAATATCTCATCCTTATTGGTGAAATAATGATAGATATTACTCACCGTCACCCCTGCCCTCGAAGCTATTTCACGCATAGAGGCATCCTTGTATCCCTTTTCCAGAAACACTTCTTCGGCTGCCTTCAAGATTCCCTCTTGTATATCTCCTTTCAAAAATTGCATAGTATCGTTGCTATTTATCAATTCATATTTGTAACCTGTCTGTTCACCATCCGGGCAAATATACCATTTTTCTTTTTCAATTCCTCCGGTGTTCCCATTTCAGCAACACTTCCATTCTCCAATACTACAATTTTGTCGGCATTGGCAACGGTTCGCATACGGTGCGCAATAATCAGCACCGTTTTGTTACGTACCAATTCAGATATACCTGCCTGTATCTTGGTTTCATTCTCAACATCAAGCGAAGCCGTAGCCTCATCCAACAGAACAATCGGAGCATCCTTCAACAAAGCGCGGGCAATGGAAATACGCTGACGCTCACCGCCGGATAATGTTTCTCCATTCTCACCGATAATCGTCTGGTATCCCTGCGGCATTTTAGTGACAAACTCATCACATTGTGCCAAGCGGGCAACTCTCCGGACTTCCTCATCCGTAGCATCCCGTTTGCCAATACGGATATTATCCATAATGGAAGCATTGAAAAGAACTACATCCTGAAAGACAACGGAATAGTTTTTCAACAAAGTTTCAGGATCAATCCGACTGATATCCTGCCCGCCGAGGGTAATCTTTCCCGACTGGATATCCCAGAAACGTGCCGCCAACCTGGCCGCCGTACTCTTGCCACTACCTGAAGGACCAACCAAAGCCGTTTTTTCACCTTGCCGGGCAATAAAAGACAAGTTATTCAGAATTTGTTTTCCCTGCTCATAAGCAAAGTCTACCTGTCTGAATTCGATATCATAACCTTGAGGAGTGAATTCGGTAGTCCCGTTTTGTACCGGCAATGCTTCCATCTCATTCATTCTATTGATACGCACATCCAAATAGAACAAAGCGGCAATATTATTCATCACCTCACTGACCGGAGCATACACACGCGACCCGATAACCATAAATATAAGATAGGTAAACAAATCAACCGTACCCGAAGCCAAGAGATTGGCACCAACGATAATAACGCTTGCCAGTCCGAGTTTCAATACACTCTGGGAACCGTTTACCAACATGCCGAGCACCAGTTCATTACGAGTCAATACCTTTTCATAGGTATCAATGCTCGCATCCAGTTTTTCCAGATAGTCTCTCTCCTGATTGTAGGATTTTATCTCCTGAATGGTATCGAGTCCTTCCTGGATATGCTCGGTCACCATCCGCTTGTTCAGATAATTACTTTCATTGCTTTTCTGTATTTCCTTCTTCGAGAAAAGAAGGATTGCGGCAGCAAGCGGCACTACCCAGAACAAAGCAATCGTCAACTGCCAGTTATAAAATGCCATGCCGACGGTAATAAGCAGAATACTGATAATGGAAGCAAACAACTGGGGAACCGCATGCGAGAAAGTATGCTCGAGATCAGTGCAGTCATCCATAATCGTGGCGGTGAGGTCGGAAAGATTCTTTTCGCCAAAGAAAGCCAGAGGCAACTTGCGAAGTTTTTCCGCCAATGAGATACGCCGGTTTGCACTCTCATCATAAACGGTGGTATAGGTACTACGATATTGCAATACCGCAAATATATACATGACTATCATAAAGACAATACCGAGTATGCTATAATAGAGAATACCATGCGTCACCGAAGCCGAAGGCTGAAACACAGGACGAAGATATTCCTCAAGAAAAAGAAAAACAAATACCGCCGGCAACATCAATACAATATCGAGCAGTGTAGTGAAAAACACACCTTTACAGAAATCTTTCGCTCCTTTAGTTGAAAGGGCAAAACGTCTTTTTATTACTTCAATCATTAGAAACCTCCTTTCCTATTGTCCAGCGAACAGATTGCTGGTATTCATTCCACATATGATAATAGATGCCTTGTTTTCCAAGCAGGTTGGCATGTGTACCTTGTTCCGCAATCTTCCCCTTGTCAATGACGAGGATATTGTCGGCATCAGTGATGCTTGAAAGACGATGAGCAATCATCAATACGGTTTTTCCTTTTGTCAGTTCTTTCAAGGCTTGCTGGATGAGATGCTCATTTTCGGGGTCGGCTCATCCAGTACAATGATGGGAGCATTTTTCAGGATTGCACGTGCCAGTACGATCCGTTGCTGTTCCCCGCCGGAGAGATATGTTCCCTCCGTACCAATCTTCGTATTCAGTCCGAGCGGAAGTTTATTGATAATTTCCCGGCATTGTGCCATATCTACTGCCCGTTCCACTTCCTCCATTGTCGCGTCGGGATTACCATATTTGATATTTTCGAGCAGAGAAGTCTTGAACAGCTTTGTATTCTGGAACACGAAAGAAATATATTTCATCAGTTCTTCGGGAGCGATTTCTCTTACATTGATGCCACCTATTAAAACTTTCCCTTCCGTTGCCTCCCAGAAACGGGGAACTAGACGGGCAATCGTTGTTTTCCCTCCGCCCGAAGCTCCGACAAGAGCTACTGTGTTTCCTTGCGGAATAGTGAAACTAACATCATCCACCGCCTTTTGATTAGCTCCCGGATAGCTGAAGGAAACTTTTTCGAACTGAATACTGAATTCCTTTACCGGTTGTGGATGCTCTACAACAGTCAGGTGCTCATAAGCAACCAGATTCTCAAGACGTCCGATAGCTTCACTCGCCTGCCCCAAAGCCTGATTGAGATACATACTCTTCATGATACTTTGGGAGAATACAGGAGTAATGAGAACAAACAGGAAGAAATTAAGTAATACCGATGCATAATTACCTGAATAACCAATCAGCAAAATAGCCAACGGAGCAAGGAAAAACACAAAACCATTGATTATTACGGTATAGAGCGACATCGGCTTCTCCCACATTCGTGTATAGCCGAATACCATTTTATTATAATTCATGATACAGCGGTGAAAGTTTTTGAAAGAGTAAATAGTCTGCTGGAAAACCTTCACTACGGGAATTCCTCTCACATACTCTACAGCTTCGGTATTCATTTCCTCCAGAGAGGTCATGTAGCTTTTCATAAACTGCCGTCCCTCCGCATTCATCATAAAACCCATAACCAGCATGGCAATAATTACAGGGACGATACATGCCAGACCGAGTATCCAATCGAACACAAAAATCAGTATGGCAGCTACCAACGGCACTAGAAAAGTAGCCGCAAGGTCGGGCAACTGATGTGCCAGAAAACTATGGGTAACCCCTGCATTGTCATCTATAATCTTGCGAATACGTCCGCTCGTATTAATGTCAAAGAAGCCGAGAGGCATACGCACTATCTGGCGCATGGCTTCTTTACGCAAATTCGATTCAACCCGAAAAGCTGCAAGATGCGAAGACATCAATGCGGCAAAATAAAGGACGATGCTCGCCACGGCCATGCCTGCCGCCCACCAGGCATACGTCACCACATTACCGGAAGAGGTTATCTCTCCGTGTTCAAGCAGTTCTCTCACAATCAGCCAAATAAGGATATAAGGCAACATGCCCGCCAGGGCACTTAGGGCAGACAGCAGCATTGCCGCAGGCAAAAGCACTTTCCGTTTACCCATGTAGTTCTGAAGTTTTTTCAATGTACTCATAACGTACGTTCAATCTATATTAAGTTCGACAATCATTTAACTTATCGCTTGTTTTCAAAAAAGAACAATATTCGAAATCGTTCAAAAAAAAGAGAGCTTATATTTCTATAAGCTCTCTTCATCCCATTCAATCCGGTGCATGTGCACCTTTGATATATGATTAATCTCGACTCGTCTCTCACTGATTCGCATAAGTTTTCAAATATTTTCTGCAAAGGTACAGCTCGCCGGCAAGACGGACAATACCTAAAAATAATGAAATTTGCTATTCATGTTTCAGCCATGCACTTGGCAATACTTCTTTTTCACCTTTTTCATTCACCAGTTCCATCTGCAATACGCCTCCGTTACAATCGAAGTAACGTACCTCTATCGGATGAAGCCCGGCTTTCAAAGCCTTCTGCACAATAATCTCTACCGGCGAATGTGCTCCATCATTATCTCCCAACAATTCACCGTCAAGCATTAATGTGCTACCGTCGTCCGAGAGAAGGGCAAATGTATAGATACCATCGGCAGGAACTTCCAGATAGCCGGTCAATACCAGACCGATATTTCCTTTCACCTCTTCGGGAATGGATACCGATTCCACCACATACTCCCCTTTGACAGGAGCTGCATCAATATCCGCACAAAGATTACCACGGAAATCGTGCCATACTGCTTTCAAGCCGGGCTGCAAAGCAGCCGGAGCAGTCACCGCCTCCGCATAAGGAGCCTTTACATACTTGGTACGCACCGCATCCGAAGGAGAACCATCCGGACGAAAAGTGCGGAAAGCGAAATCCGTAGTCTTCCCAACTTCCAAAGCACCGTTATAAAGAGCTGATTCTTTGGTAGGCATACTGCCGCCTGTCGTATAACGTATTTCAGTACCGGGTAACGGGCAGGTCAATTCCACAGTTGTTTCATCAATAAATGCATTCACTTTATAGAATCCCTGCAAATCAGGCACCCTATAATTTACCCTCATCACATCCATCCGCTTAAATTGCGGAACAAGCTGACGATAAAATTCTTCGAGACCCGGTTTAGCTGTCGGCTCCGCCCAAGCTATTTCACTCAACGCTATCATACGGGGAACAATCAAATATTCAATGCGCTTCATTGTCGGAATCCATTCAGCCCAGAGATTCGCCTGCACACCCCAGATATATTTCTTCTGTTCCGGCGATAACCGCTCGTCTGCACACGGATCATACGCAAGTATTTTCTTTACTGAATTCTGATCCTGCGCATAATCGAAATAGAAATATTCATTCGGACAAGCAATCACTTTCTGCTTTTGTGCAGTTGCCGTAGGCAATGCATCTTTCGCCCAACTTCTCCACCAGGTAATGGCAGCATCGGAAGATAATCCGTCGGATACCACTTCATCCCAGCCTATGAGTTTCTTTCCGTTGGCAAGGAAGAATTTCTCCATGTCACGTACAAACCATGCCTGAAGTTCTTCTACCGAACCCAGTTTCTCCGTACGAATCCGTTTCTGACAAAGAGGACATTTCTTCCAGTTGGCTTTTTCCACTTCATCACCACCCATGTGCACATATTCATAAGGGAAAAGTTCAAAAACTTCTTTGAACACATTCTGACAGAACTCCAGCGTTGTATCTTTGCCCGGACAGATAGGAGAAGAGAAAGTTTTCCCCCACCCGATTAATCCGTCACACACCAATTCCGGATATTGACCGATAGCTGCCAGGAAATGTCCCGGCATATCGATCTCGGGAATGACATCGATACCTCTTTGCGTAGCATAGGCTACTATTTCTTTTATATCATCATGAGTGTAATAACCTCCATACAGCGTATCTCCTTCCACAATGCGTATCTTATCTTCCGGAATCAGGAAATCGGTATTATCTTCTTCTTTCGCACGTGCCATACAGGTACGATCCTGCGTATTGAATTTACGCCAGGCCCCTTTTTCTGTAAGCAACGGGTATTTCTCGATCTCTATACGCCAACCCTGATCGTCGGACAGATGCCAGTGGAACTTATTAAGTTTATACAAAGACATCAGATCTAATACATGCTTCACTTCTTTTTTATTCCAGAAATGGCGGGAAGCATCCAACATAAATCCACGCCATTCAAACCGTGGCGCATCTTCTATTTGCACGACAGGGATAGAATAATTCTGTTTCTCTCCCTGCACTTCTATCGTTGCAGGAAGCAACTGGCGAATAGTAGTAATAGCAGAAATAATACCCGAATAGTCAGTTGCCTCTACCCGAATATACTCCGGTGTAGACTCAAGTTTATAAGAGCTAGGCTTTCCAACAGTATCCTTCAACTGAAAATACATATCTACCTGACTCTTATCGGTAGTGACTTCAACAGAAGACGATATGACATTCCGAAGAATCTCCTGCAGATACCCGGCAGCCGGAAACAAGGACTGATCGGAAACCCCAATCTTCATTCCATCTTTTAAAACAAACGAGCCAGACTGCTCGGTCAGACTAACGGGGGTAGGTAAGATTGCAATCTCTTGCTTGACGGTAGGCGTGCAAGAAGAAAAAATACAAGCTGACACAATGAGAAAAGAGCTACTTAGTTTTTTGAACATGCGGTTAACTATTTAATAAATTAATTGTCCTGTTTTTAATTGACCATCTATATATAATACAACTAAAACGTATAAACTACTAAAAAGGCAGAAAAAGTTTTTTGCGACTTCATATCACAGACTCCTATTAATGTTTATCTTTGCTCCCCAATCCCATTACAAACAATTATAAAGAGTCACTTCAATGTCAAGAGAGAAAATACTAATCACAACCTCGTGGATCAGCACAATTGGCAATGCAATCTTGTCCGTATCCAAAATCATAATCGGTTTATTTGCCGGTAGTTTAGCCGTAGTCGGCGACGGTATCGACTCGGCAACCGACGTCGTTATCTCTATCGTTATGATTTTTACGGCACGCCTCATCAACCGCCCTCCTTCAAAGAAATATGTATTCGGATATGAGAAAGCGGAAGGGATCGCAACAAAGATTCTATCACTCGTGATATTTTATGCCGGTGTACAAATGTTGCTATCATCCACTAAAAACATCTTTTCAGATGAAGTGAAAGAGATACCATCGGCTATCGCCATCTATGTCACTATATTTTCTATTATCGGTAAACTCTTACTGGCTTCATACCAGTACAAACAGGGAAAGAAGATCAACAGTTCCATGCTCACGGCAAACGCTATCAATATGCGTAATGATGTTGTCATTTCAACCAGTGTTTTGTTAGGATTGATATTTACTTTTATCTTCAAATTGCCGATACTCGATTCGATAACAGGATTGATAATCAGTCTCTTTATCATCAAATCTTCCATCAGCATCTTCATTGATTCCAATGTGGAGCTAATGGACGGGGTGAAAGATGTCAATGTATATAATAAGATATTCGAGGCTGTAGAGAAAGTGCCCGGTGCCAGTAATCCGCATCGCGTCCGGTCACGAATGATAGGGAATCTCTATATGATTACCCTTGATATAGAAGTGAATCCACAAATCACGATCACGCAAGCCCATGAGATTGCCGATGCAGTGGAGAAGAGCATCATTAATTCGGTAGATAATGTATATGACATTCTGGTACATGTGGAACCTGCCGGTAAATGTCAGACAGGAGAAAAATTCGGGGTCGATAAAGATATGGTTTGATCCATCTCTACACAGAGTTTCTTTCACTTTCCTCTATCACCTATCACCGACACTTCCAAAAGCTCTTATTCATGGGGATTTCAGGGGTGGTGACAGGTTGTTTGCAACCTATCACCGCATCTATCACCTATCACCGCCCGATCAATCAATGATTAACAAGGAGAAAAGAACAAGTCTCTATACGACATATTAGTTTCAGCCGCTTGAAACTTTTAGTTTCAAGGCTTGGAACAAAGTGTTTCCCGGTGTGAAACAAATCGTTTCACTATTTGAAACAAAGTGTTTCAACGCAGGAAACAAAAAGTACCGTGCCGGGAAACTATTTTTATGACCGATTAATAGCTGATCTTTACTCCGGCAAAGAAACTTCTCGGCAAAGAAGGACCGTAAATATAACCGGAATCCCGGTTAGCTCCTCTGTCAAAGTCCTTCTGATAAGACTCAAAAATATTCTGAACTCCGCCGTTTAATTGCAAATCAACCGTTTTGTATAACTTGAAGTCATAAGCCAGTTTCACTCCCAAATCAAAGAAACGAGGTGTTCTGATTGCTTCCGCTTTTCTTTCAGGCATTTTACCCAGTTCGGCATTCTCGGCGGTGATATCCATACGTTGCACCAACATCCTGCCGGTATAGGTTCCTGACAAAGCAATAGATAAAGGTTTGATGGGGGTACAAGTAGCAGTGAAATAACCGTATGTATCGGGAGTACGGAAAATCTTCTTTTCTGCCGGTGCATCGTCATGCCACTTATGCGGTTCATCGTACCGGCTACGTTGTAAAGTTAATCCCGCTTGTATTTGCAGGATAGAAAGATAAGCCACTTTACCTTCCAGTGTCAATCCCATCACTTTAGCACCGGGGCCATTGCTACGTGTTTTCACTAATATACCATCACCACGGTCGTAAGGTTTGCCCAATACAAAAACATCGGTCAGTCTTGTATAAAAACCCTCAATCAACAAATTCGTCTGGAATGCTCCGAAACGATGATACATATCTGCAGAAACACTGAAACTTTGGGATTTCTCTTCTTTCAAATCCTTTGCACGCTCGATCATAGCCACCGTTCCGCCCACATTTTCAATATGCATATCCTCATCAAAAGCCTGCGGAGCACGAAATCCGGAAGAATAGCTTAAACGCAGGTTAATATTCTGGGTAGGATTAAAACGCAAGTTGGCACGGGGACTAAAGATCACATTATCCACCATATTATGCTTATCCAGACGACCACCAATCAGAATCCCCCAACGGTCGTTCTTCCATTCGTTCTGCAGAAAAGCACTGTAAATATTCACCGTCTGATCCGTGTGACGGTTATATCCCCACATGTTATCTTTTAGGCGGTCACGGTTATATTCAAGCCCTGCCGTGAGATCAGAAGGCATAAAAAAGCACTTGTCAAACGTATGTACGTATTGTGCACCACCCATAGCGGTTAAATCCGTTGTCTTTCCATAGGCTTTCAGAGGATCGTTACCCGGTCCGTAATAACTGTCCCGGTCTGTATTGGCAGCCGATGCAAAAACACTTAGACGGTTCTTTTCATCCGGAGAGAAATAATCGAATTTCAAACTTCCACCATCAATAGAATGTTGCAACTGCTCCGCAATATGCGCTTCGTGAGGAGGACGGTTCAACATATCCCCTCCACGACGGAATTCCTGCATGTGGTGATATTCAAAGGTCAGTTTGGAATAAGTACTTGTTTTCAGATAAGAGCGGAAACCCACTGTCTGATTCTTCAATTTGGGCAGTTCGGTAAATCCGTCTCCGTCATAATCATATCCCGACCGATAACGGTTCTGACCAAAGATATACAATCCGGCACGATGATCGTCCGTCACCAATGAAGCATTCAGCGAGGTGTTGTTATCGAATGAGGAGCTTCCTCCTAAAGAAGTTATGGTGTGCGACAGCTGACCCGAATTACGTAAAGGCTCTTTGGTGATTATATTAATCGTTCCTGCAATAGCTGAAGAACCGAACAAGGCGGAGCCTCCCCCACGCATCACTTCTACACGTTCAATCATGCTGGCAGGAATCTGTTCCAGTCCATACACTCCGGAAAGGGCACTGAATACGGGACGCGAATCTATCAGAATTTGCGTATATGGTCCGTCCAGACCATTGATACGGACTTGCTGGAAGCCACAATTCTGGCAATTTGTCTCCACACGCACTCCGGGCTGGAAGTTCAATCCTTGTGATAAAGTGGAAGAGTTAGTGGTTTCAAAGAGTTTCAGGTCGACGACATTCACCAAAGTAGGAGCCATACGACGTGTCGTTTCACTCCGATTGGCGGAAACTACTACTCCGTCGAGAGCAATCGCATCCTCTTCTATTTCAAAATCTTCTTCCAGTGTCTTTCCTTTTTTCAGAGTTACGTTGCGGGTCACTGTCTTGTAACCTACCGAACTAACTTCCAGTATAAAATTTCCTTCCGGCAAATTCTTCAAAAAATAATGTCCGGTAGCATCAGTCACGGTTCCTATGGTCGTTCCTTTCAGTGCAATGGTGATGTATGGAAGATGTTCTTTCGTTTTTTTATCCAGTACATGACCTATTATATTCGCATCGGATTTCTTCAGTTCAGGGTAGTCCGGACGTTCAG
>OCHK01002625.1_pt1 | contig 11670 bp, 10 predicted proteins | sample 1538551 | NCBI WGS metagenome assembly OCHK01 (sample SAMN04571707, study PRJEB22368) | human gut metagenome | biome: human gut; material: stool | host: Homo sapiens | place: Luxembourg | collected 2012-08-31
AATAATGTCAGTGAGAGAACGATTTACAGGTATAAAGCGTATTATGACAAGATAAGGAGCACAAATGAGAATGCGATAGAGTAATTGAAAAAATTAATAGTAAAAAACATATTGCTGGCGTCAGCAATATGTTCATAAGAGGAGGAAATTTGAATGGAAAAGAGAATAATAGAATTGTACAGAAGAAAATTTGATGATATCCGACATGAAGAGGATGGCATTGAGTATTGGTATGCACGAGAATTAATGACATTATTGGACTATGTTCAATGGAGAAATTTCGAAAATGTTGTAAAAAAGGGAATGCTTTCTTGTAAAAATAACGGAATTAGAGTGGAAGACCATTTTGCTGGCGTCAGCAAAATGGTCACATTGGGAAGTGGAGCCAATAGAGAAGTTGAGGATTATATGCTTACCCGTTATGCATGTTATCTTATTGCTGAAAATGGAGATCCACGAAAGGAGCAGATAGCTTTTGCACAAAGCTATTTTGCGGTTCAGACTAGAAAACAGGAATTGATTGAAGAAAGAATTTCTTATATCGAAAGAACAGAGGCAAGAGGAAAATTAAGGGAATCGGAAAAAAGATTGTCTCAAAATATATATGAGCGTGGAGTGGATGATGCAGGATTTGGCCGTATCCGGTCTAAAGGAGATCAGGCTTTATTTGGTGGATTTACCACGAAACAGATGAAAGAACGTTTGGGAGTACAGGATAAAAGGCCACTTGCGGATTTCCTGCCAACACTTACCATTGCCGCTAAAAATCTTGCAACTGAAATGACAAATTATAATGTTGAAGAAAAGGATTTGCAAGGAGAATCTGCAATCACTGTTGAACATGTGGAAAATAATACTTCCGTTAGAGATATGCTTGGACAAAGAGGAATTAAACCAGAAGATTTACCAGCATCGGAAGACATTAAGAAACTGGAACGTAGAGTGAAGAGAGAAGAGAAAAAGCTTGCAGAGCAATCTGGAAAGTTGACAAATGAATAATATAGGAGTGTGAGATTATTGAAGAAGAAAACAAGATGTTACATATATACCATGGCATCAGATGAGACTGGAATTTTAAGACCTGAGCCTAGAGCGAATATAAATTAACAGCGCATACTGTCATGTATGACAATATGCGCTCATATATTATTTCCACTTGAAAGTAATCATTCCGTATACATAGATAAATACGATTGCAACAGGAACTACGAAGCGGAAAAGTGGTTTCATCCAAGGCTTTATTTTCATGCCTTTGCCGGTGTTGGCTTCGGCGATGAAATTGTCCCAGCCCCAGCCGAACTTGTTGCAGCAGAACAGAGCGAGAACAAGCGAGCCGAGAGGAAGAATGGTGGACGATACTATGAAGTCCCAGAAATCAAGCCAGGTTGTACCGGCGGCAAACGGCTCGAATTTAAATACACTGAATCCGAGTGCAGTAGTTAAAGCAAGCAGGAAGATTATGATACCGCATACCAGACATCCCTTTGGTCTGGACCAGCCGGTAAGATCCCTTATCATAGCGAGGATGTTTTCACATACACCGAGCACGGTTGACATCGCTGCAAAAATCATAAACATGAAAAACAGGCTTCCCCATATACGTCCGCCCGACATATTGTTAAATACGGTTGCCATGGTATCAAAGAGGAGACTTGGACCGGCGTTAACTTCGAGACCGTATGTGAAACAAGCCGGAAAAATGATTATACCGGCAAGGATTGCAACAAAAGTATCGAGAAGAATAACATTTACCGATTCGCCCATCAGGGAATGTTCCTTACCTATGTAGCTTCCGAATATGGCCATACCGCCCATGCCGGTGGACAGTGTGAAGAATGCCTGATTCATGGCACCGACCATTACAGAACCGTCGATTTTGGAAAAATCGGGCTTGAGATAAAATGCTAAGCCTTCGGAGGCACCGCTTAATGTAAGACTGTGGATTGCAAGCACAAGCATGAGCACAAGAAGAGCCGACATAATATATTTGGTTACACGCTCCAGGCCACCCTGCAGGTTAAAACATAATATAAAAAAAGCAATTACAACTGTAATGGCCATGAATATTACGTTTACGGAAGGCTTGGAAATCATTGAACTGAACCCGAGAGAAGCATAATTTCCGGTAAGAAATTTAGCAAAATAGTATATGATCCAGCCTGAGACAACGGTGTAAAATGCCATAAGTGATACATTGCCGGTGAGACAGAACCAGCCGAATACACCCCATTTCTGCTTAGGCTTGGATAACTTCTTATACATATAAATCGGACTTACCTGTGATGCACGTCCGACAGAAAATTCCATAACCATCGCCGGGATACCAAGTATCAGAAGACACAGGATGTAGACAAGCATAAAGCTGCCGCCGCCGTTCTGCCCGCACATCCACGGGAATTTCCATACATTGCCGCAGCCGATGGCGCATCCGGCAGAAAGCATAATAAACCCCAGTCTGCTGCCGAGTTTTTCACGTTCCATAAGTAACATTCTCCTTCAAAAAACATTTTAATTTAAGTATACGGCCACAAGCAGTATTTGTAAAATTAATGATTTTATGGTATACTATCGAAAATATCGTTTGTATGAGGTTGATATGGACATTAATATTTTGAAAACATTTGTAGCAGTGTGCGAACATTCCGGATTTTCCGCGGCGGCAGAGAAACTGGGATATACGCAGTCGACAGTATCGTCACAGATAAAAATGCTTGAGAAAGAGCTGCAAACAGTGCTTTTTGACAGGTATTATCACAGAATATCGCTTACATCCGATGGTATTGTTGTGCTTGGTTATGCCAGGAATATCCTTAATGCACATGAGAAGATGCTTACCGATATTAACGGATGTGGTCAGATTGACGGAGATATAAGGCTTGCCATGTCAAGTTCGGTCGCTAACCGGTACTTCGGCAGGGAGTATCTTGGATTCAGAAGACAATACCCGGGAATCAGGCTTACGATTACAGAATGCGGCACCGAGAAGATGTTTGACATGCTTAGGAAAAATGAAGCGGACCTGGTATTCACACTCGATTCGCATATATATGAGTCAGAGTTTGAGATATGCGCGGAAAGAATGGAAAGGGCACATTTCGTGGCATCGGCAGAAAATCGACTTGCGCATATACAGCACCTGAATGTGTATGATGTAATAGAAGAACCGTTTATACTTACAGAGCATGGAATGAGTTACAGAAGGCTCCTTGATGAAAAGCTGGCCTCGGCATCATATGAAATCAAACCGGTGCTTGAAGCGGGGAATCCGTTGCAGATATGTGCAATGGTGGAGGAAAGCGGACTGCTGTCTTTTCTGCCCGATTTTATTACGGATGGCTATGTTAAGGATGACAGACTTGTGTACCTGCCGGTTGATGACTGCGATATTCAGGTGTGGACACAGTTACTGATACATAAGAATAAATGGCGTTCACCGGCGCTGGATGCTTTTATTACATATTATAAGAAAATAATAGAAAAAAGTGAGGATTAACAATGCAGAAAGGATCAAATTCCAACATTACGGAAAATGCACAGAAACTGTTAGTGGAAAACAGAGGTGTATTAAAAAACAAAATATTCCTGTACCTTACGGAATTTTTTGCGGGAATGTCGGTTATGGCGGTAGAACTCGGAGCGAGCAGGCTTCTTGCTCCGTATTTCAGTTCATCGCAGATAGTCTGGACGATTATTATAGGCACGATCATGATTGCCATGGCGCTCGGAAATATATACGGAGGAAAGAGCGCGGATAAATCGCCCAATCCTGACAAATTATACGGCAGGATACTCATCGCGGCAGTATGGATAGCCCTGATTCCGGTTGCCGGCAAGTATATTGTGCTTGGAATATCGGCACTGCTTATTTTTACGGTGAATAATAATTTCCTTATCATAGCTGCATTCTGTGCATGTATGGTAATATTTGTTTTTCCGCTCTTCTTATTGGGGACGGTTACACCGTCGTTGGCCAAATACTCCGTAAGCAGTCTTGACGACAGCGGCAGAACGGTCGGAACACTTGGAGCATTTAACACGATTGGAAGCATTATCGGAACATTTGTGCCGACATTTGTGACAATTCCGGCGGTCGGAACATCAATAACATTCCTTATTTTTGCAGGTATATTGATCGTACTTTCGGTGATATATTTTGTGAGCAACCGTGTCGGATATAAGAAAATCATCATATCCGGAGTTATCTTCGTGTTATGCTGTGTATTCGGACATGGAGACTCATTCGCATTCTGGCAGAAAGACCTTACATATGAAGGTGAGTCAATATATAATTATCTTCAGGTTTCTGAAGATGATAAACAGGTGTCACTGTCAACCAATGTATTGTTCGGTGTCCAGTCAGTGTATATGAAAGATGATACTCTGACCGGATTGTATTATGATTACGCAATGGCGGCACCTCTTATGGTTCCGGATAAGAATCCTGACAGTATGGAGATGCTTATCCTCGGAATGGGAACCGGAACATATGCGACACAGTGCCGTAAATATTTTGGCGACATGAACATCGAAGGTGTGGAGATTGATGAAAAAATAACGAAACTGTCAAGAAAATATTTTGCACTTCCGGATGATATCAACGTGACGACATATGACGGACGGGCATTTCTTAATGCATCCGACAGAAAATACGACGTTATTATGGTGGATGCTTACCAGGATATAACGATCCCTTTTCAGATGTCATCGGTCGAGTTTTTCAGGCTTGTTAAATCACATCTGAATGAGAACGGAGTCATGGTCGTCAACATGAACATGAGAGGAAATGATGACGGTGACATCAATCAGTATCTTGCAGATACCATTTCGTCGGTCTTTGGCAATGTGTACACGGTTGAGGTTGACAATTCAACCAACCGCGAGCTGTTTGCATCTGATAATAATGATATGATGGGTATGCTAAATGATAATATACCCGGAATAAAGGACACAGACCTCCGTTTTATGATGAATAAGGTAAGAGACAATAGTATCGCATACAATGCGGGAAAGCTCATAATGACGGATGACAATGCACCGGTGGAACTTCTGGGAATGAAGGTCATAGATAAAATAATCCGTGATGAAGTGGCATATTATAAAGAGATTTTTGACGAAAACGGTGTGCAGGGTGTGATTGACGCACTCTGAAATTGCTGTTAAAATAATGTACATATAGTTTATTATGAAGAGGCGGGAATATTGTGAGAAAAATGAGTGTACCAAAGATTGTTTTTATGTGCATATTTGCACTAATCGGAATAATTTGTATATTGTATGGACTTAAAGTCCACAGTGCCGGATATGGATCAGCTTTTTTTGCGGTGTGGCTTGCATTGGGAATATTTTTTATATTCTGTACATGGGCAGTGTGGTTTGGTTTATGGATGCGCCTGCCGAAGTGGTTCAGGATAGCATTTATTGCACTGTGTGCGGTATGCCTTGGTTTTTTTGCGGTAATAGAGGCGTGTATAGCCAGCCGGATCAATTCTAAGGGCGAAGATAATCTGGATTACATAATCGTGCTTGGCGCAATGATCAGGGAAGACGGCCCGAGTTCAATCCTCAAGGCGAGACTTGACAGTGCGATAGAATACCTTGATGGCAATCCGGGTACTAAATGCATAGTGTCCGGCGGACAGGGATATGATGAACCTTGCTCGGAAGCGGAAGGAATGAAAAAGTATCTTGTAGAAAAAGGCATTGATGAATCAAGAATCATTATGGAGCCTGATTCCATGAATACGATCCAGAACATACGAAACAGCAAGGCAATCATAGATAATGACAATGCAAAAGTCGGGATCGTTACCAGTAAATTCCATGTGTACCGTGCTGTCAAAATAGCCGAAAAGCAGGGATTTAAGAACGTAAGCGGAATATCGGCATATGTTGTCGCGTCATATATGCCAAGTAATATGTTCAGGGAATTTTTTGGCGTGGTTAAGGACACTTTGCAGGGAAATATGTAAATTTAAGAGGACTTAAGGATGCGGGCAGGTTTAAATGTTTTGAAGTATATAGCGGTTTTTATTACGACGGTGGCAGCTGCAGCGGCACTTCTGGTGGCAGCAGCTCTTATCCCGCGGGATGCAATCAGAAATAATATGACCGAATCGGCAGAATTCCTAAGGGACGGCGAACTCTTCGGTGAGAAGATTAAGGGCGTGGATGGCAGTAAAATAGACCGTTATGCTGATTCGATACTGCTTGGCATTGCATATCAATATGATAGCGGGCATCCGCTTGAATCGGTTATGAAATCTGCATATTATTACACTGAATATCAGAATGAGAATGTGAATCTTTATGATGCCGTTACCGGGGGATATGAGGCAAATCAGCAATACATGCGCTATTGGCATGGAAGCATTGCGGTTGTAAGACCGCTTATGATGTTTTTTAATATACAGCAGATATACATTATCAATGCAGTTATAATTGCCGGATTAACAGCATGGCTTATGGTTATACTCATCAGAAACAAAGCATATCTGCCGGCTGTGGCAGCCGCGTGCGGACTGGTACTTACATCATCCTGGTATGTGCCGATGTCCCTGGAATATACATGGACATATATAATTATGCTTTTTGCATCGTGTATAGGGACGTTTAGAGCATTTAAAGGAAACATGAGAGATACGGGATTGTTCTTTATGATAACCGGAATGATAACTTCGTATATGGATTTTCTTACAACAAAGACCTTGACACTTCTGGTTCCGCTCCTGCTGATAATATGGATTGATATCCGTAACGAAGGACATGCCGATGTGAAGAAAATACTGAAATCCGTATTGTTCTGGAGTATCGGATATATCGGAATGTGGCTTATGAAATGGGGTCTTGCTGCAGTAATCCTCCGTGAAAATGTCATGCCGTATATTACCGGGCATGTGCGCGAGAGACTTGGCGGGGATATAGGCATCGCACCGTGGCGGTATTATGTTGGCGCGGTGACCCGCAATATCCGTCATCTTTTTCCATGGGAATACGGACCGGCCGGAATTGCCGGAGGAGTATTTATCATTCTTGGCGCAATATACACAGGATATGTTTATAAGCGAAAAAATATCAATAAGCGCAATATTTATATATACTTAATTCTTGCAATAATTCCGTATATAAGGTATATTGTATTACATAACCATTCATATGTGCACTCTTTTTTTACTTACAGGGCACAGATGGCTACGATAATTGCGGTGGTTTTGATTGTGGGCGAGACTGCCGGATTCAGACATAACACTTAATCTTAAGATGATATAAGTCATTTTAGATAAATATTTATAACGGAGGTTTATATGAACTCAGAAATAAGAGCGAGGAAAAAGAAATTTGCAGCACTTGTAACGGTGGTGATGCTCGTTATGTGCAATGTAATGCCTGCCTTTGCGGCAACACACACTGCGGATGAATGGATGAGATACGGGTCATTTAACTGGACAGAGGATTATTATGTTAATCCGGGCGATGAAATCCAGATATCGGGTTCGCATACATTGTATGAATATGCTTATTATCAGATTATATATTATGATGATAACAACAATCAAATCAAAGAAGTGAAAAGTTCTACTGCAGATGAGCAATATGATGACGGTGGTTATTATTTTGCACATAATGTTTTTGATTATTCAGACATTATGGGAGAATCAGACAAATCCAGATTGTTTAAGAACTGGAAGGTAACAGATGTATATAAGTCGGGTGGATATGGTGGATATGTATATCTTACGGCACAATTTTATGATGAATTGAATGTAGTATATCATCTCCCGGAAGGAGCCGTTAATTCGCCGGATAATCTTTCAATATACCCACAGGGCAAGAGCGATATCATACTTGGGAATGCGTCAATGGAAGGATACACATTTGACGGATGGTATCTGGATGCGGAATTTAAGCTGCCGACAGCATCGATTGATGCCACACAGACGGGAACGGTTCATTTATATGGAAAATTCAAGCCGGCAGTTTATGATATCTCATACGAACTTGATGGAGGAACCAATGATGCCGGTAATCCTGCCACATACACATACGGAATCGGAGTTACTGAATTCAAGCCGGCTGTCAAGGAAGGATACACATTTGACGGATGGTATCTGGATGCGGAATTTAAGCTGCCGACAGCATCGATTGATGCCACACAGATGGGCGGAGTTGCACTCTATGCCAAATTCACCCTTAATCCTCCTGTAGATCCCGGAGACGGGGAAGAACCTGGAGACGGGGAAAATCCCGGAAATGATGAGAAACCGGAGAATCCCGGAAATACTGAGACACCGACGGATAATGACCCGAAACTCGGTGAAGATAATATAACAGTTCTTCTTACAGGACTTACGGGACTTGCAGGACTTGGTATTTTTACCATGACATTAAAGAGACGCCGTAAGAGTGAGAGAGAATAGAGATTGATACAAAAGGAGCATACGGATGGAAACTGAACACAAGAGGCGCGTGCGTTACAATGGCAAATATCCGAGAAAATTTGAAGAAAAATATAAAGAACTGCAGCCTGACAAATATAAGGATACGGTAGCGCATGTAATCAGCAAGGGCAACACTCCGGCCGGAATGCATATTTCGATAATGGTTAATGAAATTCTGGACGTTCTGGATATAAAACCCGGACAGACGGGATTTGATGCGACGTTGGGATATGGCGGGCACACAAGGGCTATGCTTGAGAAACTTGAGGGCAGCGGCCATATGTATGCCACGGATGTCGATCCGGAAGAGTCGGCAAAGACACGTGAACGACTTGATAAGCTCGGTTTCGGAAGTGATATCCTTACAATTAAGTTACAGAATTTCTGTACGATAGACGAAATTGCCAAGGAAGCCGGTGGCTTTGATTTTATCCTGGCTGACCTTGGAGTGTCATCAATGCAGATAGATAATCCGCAACGCGGTTTCACATTTAAAACCGATGGACCGTTAGATCTGAGACTGAACCAGCAATGCGGCATCAGTGCGGCAGAACGACTTGACAATATTTCGCGTGATGAATTGGCGGGTATGTTATATGAGAACTCGGATGAGCCCTACTGTGACGAAATTGCAGAGGCAATAACTGATGAAATCCGTAAGGGGCACAGAATAGATACGACTTTTAAACTTCGTGAAATAATAGAAAATACACTTTCTTTTATACCGGAGAAGGAGCGCAAAGACACGGTTAAGAAAACCTGCCAGCGTGTCTTTCAGGCATTGAGAATAGATGTCAACCATGAATATGAGGTTCTCTATGAATTTATGGAGAAGCTTCCGGGTGCATTGAAACCGGGCGGGAGAGCAGCAATCCTGACATTCCATTCCGGTGAGGACAGAATAGTGAAAAAAGCACTGAAAGATGGTTTTAAGAATGGTGTGTATTCGGATTATTCCAAGGACGTTGTGCGGCCTTCCGCTAAGGAGTGCGCCGAAAACGCAAGGGCACATTCGACTAAAATGCGCTGGGCAATGAAAAGTAAATAACAGATTTTAACACAAAGAACCGGTACAATTTCATGCGTACCGGTTCTTTTAATGCGTCTTGAGGTATTTTTTTATCCGAATATGCTTTCGATGAGTTCTTCCCTTACAGAATCGTAGTGCGGGCCGACGAGACCGAAATCCAGTTCCTTATATGTCCATACCGCGCGGCCGATGCCGTACTTGTGGAATACGGAATTGATGTCGTGGAACCATCTTACGGTATCCTCAGCCGGAGCCTGATCGATGACACCGTACTCGCCGCAATAGAGCGGGACATTCAATTTCTCGGCGGCTTTGATAGCGTCGTCAAAAAGTATCTCAAAGAAATCCGGGCCAAGTTCCTTAAGCCTGCTGTTTTCCTCGGCAAGTGCGCCGGTCATTGCGCTTGGCATGCTGTGGCTGATGCGCATGTATTCGTCAAAATCACCCGGATATCCGATATGAAAATCCTTTGGCATGTCCTGAACCCAGTGAGCAGACTGATGTGTAAAAATAAGCGGCTCGTAGCAGTGAAAATTATAAACAATATTTTCGTCAACAGGCGGCAGAAGTTTTTTGATGGATGTAACGGCATTGTAGCCGACACCACCATAGAGAATTCTGGCCGTCGGGGCATATTCGCGGATTACCTTGACAGCACGGGCCGATAATTCGTTCCACTCATCAACAACGTTAAAGGATGCGACTTCATTAAGAAGCTCAAACATCACTATGTCCGCATCCTTGGCTAAACGGCTTATGATTTTTTTCCAAAGATTAAGAAAACGTTCCTGCAGTTCTTCGTTGTGGAAGAAATCCTTTGAATAGTCCTGGTCGTCAAAAATATATCCGGGTGTTTTGTGCAGGTCAAGCACCATATTCAAATTGTATTTACGGCACCACGAAATACAGTCCTCGATATGCCTGTATCCCTCTTCGATGTCACCGCCTTCTTCTGTCTCAACATTCTCGTAATCAAGCGGCAGCCTGACATGGTCAGCACCCCAGCCTGCAATTTTTTTAATATCATCTTCCACGATGAACGTATCGAGATGATGTTTGTCGAGCGGCCCCTGTGAAAGCCAGCCTCCGAGATTAATTCCTCTTTGAAATCCTTCCAATTTTCGCATGATAAACCCTCCTGTAAAATAATTTTTATTGTGATTTCAAGATAACACCTTTCTGACATAAAAAATAATAAAATATTGTTTTTATTATCAAAATATTGTGATAATATATAGAAAAAGATTGGAGGTTTTCTTATGAGCCGGAAGTCTGAGCGTGAACTTGTAGTCCGTCAGTTCATACAGCGTGAGGAAGAAATTTATCATCCCGGATATGATACCGAACTGAATTTTTACGAGGGCGTAAGTGACGGAAGAATTACAGATGTGTATATGGAACTTAATGACGGCTACGGCGAGGTCGACAGTCCGGTGCGCGGGGTCCTTTCCGCCAACAAAATCCGTAATCTGCGTTATCACATAATAGTTACGATTGCCATGATATCACGTTTCTGTATCGAAAAAGGCATGGAACAGATAGAAAGCTATGCTCTCAGCGATTATTATATAAGGCAGCTTGATGAGACGGACACAGAGGCCGGCCTTCGCAGCCTGCACCGTGAGTGTGTCATAGATTACTCCACCCGTATGCGCAACCTGAGGCGCAGCCATGTAAATTCCATCCATTGCATCAAAGCAATGGATTATATCCAGAATCATCTTCATGAAAATATAAGCCTGGAATCTGTCGCTGCCGCTGTCGGCCTTGAGAAAACATATTTCTGCCGGTTGTTCACCCGGTCCGTGGGAATGGGTTTCCCTCATTATGTGATGCAGGAAAAAATAAAGGTCGCCTGCCGTATGCTTGAGCATTCGGAATATAATTGCACCGAGATATCAGAATTCCTTGCATTTTCATCAGGTGCATATTTCGGCCATATTTTCAAGAAAATCACAGGCCTCACACCGACGCAGTACCGCCGCCGCTCATATGGCAAACACTGGAGCAGATGACAGCGCACGGGTACAGTGAGAGAAAACCCGAGGCGTGAATTATATTATACCCCATTCCGACTCGGCCAATGAATATATAAACACCCCGGCATAAGTGATATGTACCCTCTTTACTGGACAACCAGTAAGGAGGGTATTTTTATGCGTTATAGTTATGAGTTTAAACTGATGTGTGTTGAATTGTATCATT
>OCHK01002637.1_pt1 | contig 11628 bp, 10 predicted proteins | sample 1538551 | NCBI WGS metagenome assembly OCHK01 (sample SAMN04571707, study PRJEB22368) | human gut metagenome | biome: human gut; material: stool | host: Homo sapiens | place: Luxembourg | collected 2012-08-31
GGCTTGGAATAATTGCCAATATCTCCTAATTCGGCTAAAATAGAAGTACCAGAGAAATGAGAAATCCCTGGAATACTTAGGATAGGAGAGTTATTTTTGATCGAGAACTCTTCTATTTTTTTATCTATTTCAGCGATTTGCTCTTTAATAAGCGTGATTTGGCTTACCAAGTGTTTGATCTGTATAGTCTCAACTTCAGAAGAGATTCCGATAGAATTCTTTGCACATTCTTTTAATTTTTCCGGAGTCAATGAAATACGATTGCCCTTACCTTTGATTTCAAAAAATTTACGAATTGTACGAATGTCTGTAGAAGCAATAGCTTCAGCACTGCCAAACGTTTTAAGAAGATTCATGTAAACAATGCCATATTTCGAGCTGAACAAAGTGTTAAATTCAGGGAAAACAAGATCAATCGATTTCTGTAGTCGATTACAGTAGACATTGAGTTCTTCCTTTAAATTGTGGTGATGACGAGTCAATTGTCTTTGTTCATATAAATCAAAACGGTCAACTTTAGTAATACGATACTGTTTCTTACGCTCAGGAGTATCTAGAACATCACAAATAGTGATTGTATCCAGTTTGTCATTCTTAGTAATGCCGCCTTCCATCTTGCGGGTAAGATCTGTAGTTTTAGGGTTGATCAATGCAACGGTATATCCATTGCTAAGAAGAAATTTTAGAAGAGCAACATGGTAATGCCACGTGTCTTCCATACCAATTAAAATTGATTTTTTAGAATACGGTTTAAGAGAGTTGATCAGAAAGTCAAATCCTTCTTTGTTGTTAGAAAAAGAAGTAGGTGTAACATTGAATTCACCAGTTTCTTTGTCCATGACACAGAAGTGATGACTGTTCTTTCCAACATCGATACCAACTAATTTCATAAATAAACATCCTTTCTTTATAGAAACGTGTGAAAATGGTTATCCACAACACTTAGACCACAAAACCTGGTTCAAAATACGAATTCAAAGACTCATCTAACTAATCACTGTTTTGGAATAAGGTGTGGTAAGAACCTTTTTAAAGTAGTCAAGCTACAGGAGTAAAATGTACAAATCCACATTCACATATTCAATTTTACAAATTAACAAAACCGTCTTCAACCACGGTTATCAAAGGTTGAAAGAAAGGAAAAGTATATTGTAGACGACCAGTTAGATGGGTCAATTACAATATACCAGGATATATAGGCTTTAATGCCAAACAATCCAAACAACACACAAATAATATAAATAACTGTAGCTAGAAACAAACCATTTCCGGCTACTTTAGAAGCTTTTTCACGATTTCTCTGCCCCAAAGTTCTTGCGAGTAAGGCATTTACTCCAACACCTGTACCAATGGCTAAGGCCACCATCAGCATCTGGATAGGGAAAACTAAGGTAAGTGCATTTAAAGCGGCTTCACTTCCTTCTTTCATATTTCCTACAAAGGCACTGTCCACAATATTATAGACAGCTTGCAAAGCCATAGATAAAATCATGGGCACACCCATTTGAAGCATTAACTTATTGACGGGCTCATTTTTCATTTTGTTGTTTTCTTCCATTCTTTTCCTCCTTAAAACACAAAAAAGTGCATTGCCTACATAAGTTGGACTTACGCTTTTGAGCAACACACTTTACAAAAATATAAAAAAGTAGCAGAAAACTGGATTTACGCTGTTTCCGCTACTCGTTACGAAGTGATTATATTTTTATTTTTTTAATTTGTCAAAGTAAAATTACATGGCTTTTTCAATTAATTCTACACATTTATCAATGCCCAAAACACCACTGTCTAAACACAATTGATAGTTTTTGGCATCGGCCCATTTACGATCTGTGTAATATTTATAGTAAGCGATACGACGTTTATCCTTATCTTTGATTCGTTTGTCTGGCGCAAATTCATTTTGTCCATAAACCGAAACAACACGATTCTTGCGATATTCAAAATTTGCATGAATAAATACATTTAATACGTCTTTACGATCACGAAGAATATAGTCTGAACATCTTCCTACAATAACGCAGTTTCCTTTATCGGCCAATTCACAAATTACATTTCTTTGCGCAACATAGAGTTCATCCGATAAGTTATATCCATAATTATTCCAAATAAAACCAAATGTACTTGTGCTTGATGCATCTTCCCCATTTTCTTCAATATACTCTTTCGCAAAACCACTTTCTTGAGCAATTTGCTGCACAATTTCATAATCATAATAAGCATAGCCTAATTTTTCAGCTAATTTCTTGGCAATGGTTCTTCCACCACTTCCAAATTCACGTGTAATTGTAATTATCATAAGATACCTCCTAATATACAAAAATCGAGCCTTCTACAACTGGATTTATATCCCGCAAGAAGACTCGTTGTTGTAGATATTTTACCAAAATTATTAAGTTTTTGTAAGTAATGGTACAGCATTTTTCATACACCACCACCTTGCTTTTATATACTGCACTATCTACTTCTATTTTAATTCACAATAGATCAAAAGTAACGTAAAATGTTGCATTTTAACGCAAGAAAAGCAGAACGTATAAATTTGCTTTATATAAAGCACTTACAGATATACATACCACAGTACGCAAAGTAATTTAGTGCAAAATATACCGCAGTGCGCAAAGTATTTTAGTAAGAAATATACCGCAATGCGCAAAGTATATAAAAAGAATAGAATCTTTCGACCCTATTCCTTAGCTCCATATTCTTCATAATATGCATCAATTCTTGATTTTAATTCAGGATCTAATTTATCACCTAAATATTCAATCACTTCTGGCATTGACACGATTGCAGCTGTTGGGAAACCATATAATTCACTAACTTCAGTTAATGCAGTTTTTTCACCTTTTCCCTTTTCGTTACGATTTAAAGAAACCATCAATCCAACGATTTCAACATTTGCTGCGCCACGAACCTTTGGTACTGTTTCTTCCATTGATTTTCCAGATGTCGTAACATCTTCAATCATAACGACACGATCACCATCTTGTAGTTTTGTTCCTAAAAAACTTCCCTTGTCAGCTCCATGATCTTTTTCTTCTTTACGATCTGAACAATAACGAACTTCCATTCCATATAAATGATCTAATGCGATTGTCGTCGCAACAGCCAATGGAATTCCCTTATATGCAGGTCCGAATAATACATCGAAGTCTTTACCATATTGATTGACGATCGCCTTTGCGTAATATTCACCTAATCTTTTTAACTGGTTACCTGTAACATATCCACCAGCATTCATAAAGAATGGGGATTTACGTCCTGATTTTAGTGTAAAATCACCAAATTTTAACACTTTAGATTCCAACATGAAATCAATAAACTCTTTTTTATATTGTTCCATTTTCTTGCCTCCACTTTTACAGAAATTCTATCATACTTCTGCACAATTTCCCATAATTGTATGATTTTTAAATGATAAATATTATGGTAGTATAGAGCTGAGGTGATAGACAATGCAGGAAAATGTATTCTTTTTTCTGAAGGCTAAAAATAGTGTTAAATATTTATACGATAATATCAGTGTAGAAGATGGACTTGCCCTCATGCGCAAGCACAAATATACGGCGATGCCCATTATTAATAAGGAAGGAGTTTATGTAGGAACCATTACAGAGGGGGATTTTCTTTGGTACTTATTAGATCATCCTTCAATTCATAAAGAAGATCTAGAACAAATGGAGATTCATGAATTAATTCGTGGAGACTTTACGCCACCGGTTCAAATCGATGTTCCAGTCGATCAATTGTTCGCTCAATCTTTGAAACAAAACTTCGTACCCGTAGTTGATGATCGTCAAATTTTTATTGGTATTGTGACACGACAATCCATCATTCAATATTTAATGAATAACGCAAGTAAATATCTATAATTTTAAAACAGCCAGATTTTCTGGTTGTTTTCTTTATCACATTGAAAAAAGCCTTTAAATTGTGTATGATAATGGGTATTAATGAAGGAGTGATAGTTTCATGAATCCGGATGATTCAGTCCCGTTACAGTATAGTTTAGGAGGGTTAATATGAACCTTCCCATCTTAATTTTATTTACATTTATTCTAAACATCTTGTTTTCAATGACAAGCAGCATCGTTTCTACAAATAAAGAAATCGAAGATGAATCTTATAAATATCAAGCTACATTAAAATGGTTATCTCTATGCATGGAAGTATTTGGCACTTTGATGAGTGTAATCTATTTACAATCTTTGATTCATGGTCCATTACTTTATGTAGTCGTACTTCTATTGGTGTATGTATATATTTTATTGAGTGATTTATTACCAAGAAAATTTGCGAATGCTCATTTAGACAAGTTTGAAAAAACATTTATGTCTATTGCGAAAGGTATTCAATCCTTATTTACACCGTTTACTTTCTTCTTACGTTTCCAAGTAGAAAAAGAACAAGAAGATTATTCCGAAGAAGATATTTATGAAGTAATCAACGGTGGTGGAGTAGAACCAAGTCAAAAAGAATTTATCGAAAACTTATTCGAATTTGATGATACGCCTGTTGAAGAAATTTGTACGCATCGAAGTGAAGTTGTTTGTCTATATCTAAATGATGATAAAGAAACATGGAAAAAAACCATTCTAGAAAATCGTCACACATTATACCCTGTATGTGACGAGGATAATGATGATGTCGTAGGTATTCTAGATACACGTGATTATTTCCGTTTAGATTCGATTGAACAAGATAATGTCATCAATAAAGCAATGGATCAGCCTTTCTTTATTTCACAAAATATGAAGGCCGATGTTCTATTGAAGGAAATGAAAATTAAAAAAGTATACTTTGCGGTTTTACTTGATGAATACGGAGGAATGACCGGTATCGTGACTTTACACGATATTATTGAAACCCTTCTTGGTGAAATCCAAGAAGATGATGATATCAATGAACCAGATCCAATCCAACAAATTGATGCAGATCAATTTAGAATCTATGGCCAAGCTGACATTGAAGATGTCGAAAAAGCTTTAGGCATTTCATTAGAAGATGAGGATTGTGATACGTTTGGTGGATACATCCTAAATCATTATGGACAAATTCCTGATGAAGGTTCACATTTTAAAGTCAGTCTAGACTTAATGGATGTATATGTTAAGGAAGTAAAAAATCATCGTATCGGACAAACTATTGTACAAATAAAACGAAAAGAGGAAGGAAACCAACATGAAAGCACTGAAAAACGCAATCGAGACTAGAGGACATTTTATCAATGATGAGGTATTAAAGGTAGATGCTTTTTTAAATCACCAAATTGATTGTTCTTTAGTAGATGAAATGGGAAATGAATTTTATGAACACTTTAAAGACAAAGGCATCACAAAAGTAGTAACCATTGAATCTAGTGGTATTGCCCCAGCCTATGCGACAGCCATCCGTTTGAATGTGCCATTGATTTTCATCAAGAAAACACAACCAAGCACAATGATTGATCCTGCTTTTGCGGAAGTCTTCTCTTTCACAAAGAATAAGACATATCCAATTTGTATTGAAAAAGAATACTTAAAAAAAGGCGATAAAGTTTTATTCATTGATGACTTCTTGGCAAATGGTGAAGCATTCAAGGGAACAGAAAACTTAATTGCGCAGGCACAAGCTGAAATTGTTGGTGTTGGAATGGTGATTGAAAAAGCTTTCCAAAAAGGGCATGCATATATTGTCGAAAAGGGATATGACCTTTTAGCGTTGGCATCTATTGCAGGTGTTAAGAATAAGAAAATTACATGGGCTGATGAATAATCAGTCCTTTTTTTGAAAACAAGGGGATTCTAATGAAAAATACATTCAAAAAACTATTTATTAGCTTTACCGTATTATCACTCACTGCATGTGGTTCAACTACAATGCAAGATAATACGTTTGCAGCTAAAGAAAACAAGGGCTTCACAAAATACACAAACCAATTGGTAGTTGAATATGCCGAAAACGACTATACAACAATGCACCAATTCTTCGAACATCCAGAAGACTATGGTATTGATATTAATAATGTAGATGTAAGTCTTGGTGAATTTTATACAGACAATACTGAAGAAATCAAAGAAGATCAAAAAGAATTAAACAAGTTTAATCGCAATACTTTAGACAAGACGCAACAAACCATCTATGACGAATTAAAGTATGAGAATGAATTGAGTTTAAAAGCAGAGAACAAGAAATTTCAATATTTAAACAATTGTTGGAGCACAATGAGTGGACTTCACCAAAGTTTGATTTCTGTTTTTTCTGAATACATTTTACGAAGTGAAAAAGACATTCAAGATTTGATTACACTCATCAACGATGTGCCTCGCTATACAAATGATGTATTGGAATATACAAAAAAACAAGCAGATAAGAATACATTACAGTTTGACTATGATTCTGTTACACAAGATATTCAAGATGTCATCAATAATAAAGAGAATAGTTCAATCACAAGTGCATTATATAATGCGATTGATGCTTTAAATCTAGATGAAGAAAAAACAACATCTTATAAAGCACAAGTCAAAGATGCCATGGACACAAGTTTCTTTCCTAGTTATCAGGCTATGTTAGATACATTGACCTCTCTTCAATCCAAAGTACAACCTTTACAAGGGTTGTCAAACTATAAAAATGGTAAGAAATACTATGAAGTATTAGTTGAAAATGCGACAAGTTCTACCGATTCTATTTCAACCATCAAAAAGAATACACAATCCGCAATCAATTCGGCTATCACTAAATTCCAAAAACTATATAAAGCCAATCCAATGATTGCGTACGAACTCGATTCGGTTTCAACGGATTTTACGGATGTAAATCAAATTCTAGAAAGCCTTCAAAAGAACTATAAAAAGGATTTTCCAGAAGTAAAAACCATGAAATATGATTTAAAGGCACTACCAGAAGATCAATCTGTCAGCGGAATTGTCGCCTACTTTATTACACCCGCCTTGGATTATTCACAAAACTATCAAATGCGCTACAACAAACGTGATTATGGCGATGATCCATCAAGTTTAACACTTTATCAAACATTAGCTCATGAAGGTATTGCCGGGCATATGTATCAAGCGCAATACAATAAGGAACATTTAAAATACCCAATCCAATTCTTCTACAACAATCTAGGTATGTCAGAAGGATGGGCTACTTATATGGAAAGCATGTCTTTACATTATTTAGATAATAATGAAGACTTATTAGAAGCCTATAACTTAAACAATATTCTTACTAATCTATATATTGTTTTAATGGATATCAGCATTCATTATGATGGTATGTCACTCAATGATTTCAAGAATGAATATGGCGATATGTTTAGTTCAGAAGGATTAGAAAGTATTTACAATCAATTGGCAGACAATCCAACTGTATTCTTATCTTACTATTACGGATATCTTCAAATTGTAGACTTAAAGAGTACAGCCAAATCTAGATTAAACTCAAAATTTGACAATGTAGACTTCCATAATGCCCTGCTACAATATGGTGAAGTCAACTTCAATATTGTCAAACAAAGCGTAAATGAATACATCAAAAAACACAGATAAAGCACAAAAGATGTTGGTTTAAATTTCCAACATCTTTTCTTTATACATTAATATCCATTCATCCACATCATACAATGGAATATTTACAACTTGTTTAAATGTACGATATGTAGACATTGAAAATTTCCACCCTTCCATATCCTCATTCTCATTTAACAATGTATTCATACTTTTTGATTTTAAATTCTCTTCTGCCTTAACTTCAATTGGATATACATTTCCTAATTGAACTACAAAGTCAATTTCATTTGTTGAATTTTCATTATTATAGTATTTTGGAGTTACATTACAAGCCACTATTTGTTGAGCAACATATTGCTCCGTAAAAGCACCCTTATATTCTTTAAATACATTATCTCCTATTAAAATGTTTTTTGCGGGAGCATCCACCATTGCACCAAGAAGTCCTAAATCAAGTAAGTAAAGTTTAAACGCATTGAACTCCTCATAAAACTTAAGTGGCATACATACTTTATTTATGCGATTTACCCTAAACACCAAGCCTGCATCCACAAGCCATTGAATCGCATCTTCAAACTCTTTTGCACGCCCACCCTTTTTTAGCATTCCATATATAAATTTTTTGTTTTCCTTTGCCAATTGTGCAGGAACGCTATCCCACACTAAATTTACTTTTGTCAATAAATTTCCTGGTATATGTTTTGAAAAATCTTGTCGATAGTTTAAAAGAATTCTATTTTGGATTTCGCGAACATGAAATATTTCCTTGGTTTGAGCATAATATTCAACAACTTCAGGCATACCACCAACATAATAATATTGCCTTAAATAATTCTTTAACTTTTCATGGAACACATCCATCTCTTTCCAATTATGGTGTTCCATCTGTTCTACCAATATATCTTCATTTAAAGCCAACAAGAATTCTTTAAATGACATGGGATATAACGTTAATTGATCCACTTTTCCCACTGGAAATCCTGTTGATTGGTGTAAAGTGATACCTAATAAGCTTCCTGCCACAATAATATGATATTCAAAGGCTTCTTCTTGGAAATATTTTAATGCCGTTAATCCTAATGGACATTCCTGTATTTCATCTAAAATAATCAATGTATTTTCTTTTTCAATTCGCGTATTTGTAAGAGCTGAAAAGCTTAAGATCAAACGATTCACATCAAAATCATAGAACATTTCTTTCATCTCATTATTATTGTCACAATTAATATACACTACATTTTTATATTCTTTTTTTCCAAATTCATTTAAAATCCAAGTCTTTCCCGTTTGTCTTGCACCATTTAAAATCAAAGGTTTGCGGTAGCTACTATTTTTCCATTCGACTAAATCATTATATATATATCGATACATAGAATCTTCCTCCTTTAATCTGATTTTACATTTTTCTAGGGGAATATTCCACTGTATTTAACACTTTTCTATGGGAATATTTGAAAAAAATTACATTTTTCTAGGGGAAACTTTAAAATATCTTTAGTTCACACAATAATTTTTTATCAATACACTCAGAATTAGAAAAGTGTCATAATTTCAGATTTTGACTCATTTTACTGCTTTTTTAATGTGTTTTGGTTCAAAATTTCTGATTTTGACACCTTTTTATGCTTTTTTACCCCATTTTGAGTCAGACTTGACTCATTTTGATTTTTTTTCAAAAGAAAAAGTGTCATTTTTTAAAATTATGATACTTTCAAAAAACGTATCCCCAGCTGACACCTATTTTTTGTACTTTTAATTTGGTTTGCCACTTTTAAGTCTTTTTACTTACTTAAGTTAATAGCATCTATATCCGTACTAATCCAGCAGGAAATATAAAGGCAGATAAAAAAATTTACAGAAAAAATCGATAGTGCTAACGCTGTCATAATGAGGCCTGATTGAGAGAACCACTGTGGAAATAATACCGGTGCTTCTGTCTACGATGACAGAGGAATCCTTTTTATTTGAATATAGTGCGATTTGAACATACTATGTCTTGAATTTATAGTTTTGGGGAGCATTTATACCCTTACATTCTTAACAATGCTCCCCAATTATAATTGTAATAATTGTTCCCTATAAGGAGGAGAAATCATGCCCGTACAATATAGTGAAATACTAGAATTGCTCAGAAGTCGCGCCGATCTTCACGCTAGGCTTAATTTGATGCCATACGATGGAACACCTGAAATCAAAGAACGTGGTGCGAAAAAATACCTCTATGTAAGAAAACGTGTTGCTGGCAAGCAGACATCAACTTACGTGGGTGCGTATACTGAAGAACTGTATAATTTGCTTCTTCGAAATGCAAGAGAAATTCGTGAAATCAGAAAATCACTCCGAAGCATTGAAAAACAACTTGCTGAAGCCGGATATTCTGAAGACGAACTTTCTATTAATGTCGTAAACAACATTGCATTCGCACATGCCAATATGAAGATGAACATCTATGATCAGGCTGTTTTGGAAGGTGTCGCAACGTCCTTTCCACAGACAGAGGAAATCATAGAAAACGGAAAGGTTTCCGGCATAACCGCTACTGATGTGCAGAAGATTTTAAATCTGAAACATGCATGGGAGTTTATTTTGGACCGCGATGTAGTTGCCAGCCGTTCCGATTATTATATGCTCAGTCATATTGCAAGAATTGTAAATGAAGGCTTTTTTGCCGAATGAACTGGATGTAAAAGATAAAATTCAAGAGATTGCTGGGGAAGATGATGAACCCATTAATATCTCCATCAAACTGTGCCTTTACTGCATGAAGGCTCAAATATTTTTGAATGGTAATAAACGTGCTTCTGTTATTTTTGCAAACCATTATCTTATTTCACATGGCGGTGGTTTTCTAGTAATTCCTGAAAAAGAAGTACCTGAATTCAAGCGGTTGCTGGTAAAATACTACGAAGGTGAAGACATCGCAGTAATTACAGCATTTATGAAAGAGCGCTGCTGGAAAACAATAGAGTCTTAAGCAACATTCATATTGGGGAGTACATCCTGCTGTTCCAGCCATATTTTGCTTCCCAATATTATTAAAGCTTGAAATTGCAGTTGTTCAAGGTTCTTGCCATTTCAAGTTTTACAACACAAATGTAATTAACTTTATCAAATACAGTACCACCCTTATGATATTACTTCACTTATCAACATAATTAACTCCATATGTTCATTATTACGAAAAAGAAGAGAACCTTGAATCAAAGTTCCCTTTTTCATTAACTACTATAAATCAAATCCAAAATAACGAACGGCATTGTTGTAAGAGATACCCTTAACAATTTCAGTTAAGTTTTCCTTATCATAAGGATACTCTCCATAACCCTATTCCAACGCACTGAGAATTGCAAGTACTTACATCATATTTCTTGTTGTAGTCCCTCACATTTCATAAGTCAAGTTTTTTCGGAATCGTTTTCACACTTGTATTTAAGGGGTATTATCTCTTTTTCTACATTTTATCAAAAAACAGATATGAAACATACTTATTTGTAAGCTTTTTAAATGTTTCTATTGATTTATTCAAAAAACAGGGTTGTTCTGTGTAAGTACTTACATCTAACATTTAAAATATAGACAGGTAGAAATGGTGCAAAAATTTATAAGATTCATTTTAACGACTTGGTAGCTGTTGCATCATGTCCTCTAGAAAAAGGGACTATATGTAATGTCGATGGACAAGAAATTACACTTATTGAAGATATTGCCCAAAGACATAAATTTACGTTGAAAGATATTAAAAAGAGCGACCTATTATTAAATATGGATATCCTATTGGAATCGCGAAGGATATAAGGAAGTAGCTATCACATTAAGAGAGTCTATCAATGCCAATATCAACAACTGGTCCGCTATGTTGTATGATAGAAAAGATTACTATTTCTCAAATAAATACAAGATGCAGATTGTAGACAGAGTCGCTGGTGGAGATGGTTCAGGCCGCGTTCAAAGATAAACCAATTATTTGGTAGCAACAGATTCCTATCATGTATTTATTTCTCCTATTCCGACAATATACTTACATTAAAATATCCTAATCGTAGTTATCTGTTACTATATATAAACCAATGGACCGGTATTCAACTCCAACTGAATATCGGTCTTTTTTTATTAAAATTTAGATTTATAA
>OCHK01002651.1_pt1 | contig 11563 bp, 7 predicted proteins | sample 1538551 | NCBI WGS metagenome assembly OCHK01 (sample SAMN04571707, study PRJEB22368) | human gut metagenome | biome: human gut; material: stool | host: Homo sapiens | place: Luxembourg | collected 2012-08-31
CGACGGCCTGCGGCGGCTGGGGCTTACGAAACACGAAGCCGTGAGCCTGCTGAAATACCGCGCCGCAGGCAAGATTTTCCGTATTCCCGAAGATGTGACGCTCTGTTACGGCATCAGCGATTCGCTCTTTTACCGGCTGGAACCTTACATACGCATCGGACGCAAGTATGCCATCGCTCCGCAGGAGTACCGCACGGGGCGCGTCGTCTCCGAGCCGATGCCGCCCGCGCCGTTCCGCATCGACACGGTGAGCGCGCGTTACCTGCGGGCCATCGGCGCATTGTCGAAACGGCAGGCCGAAGCCTTTGTCCGATGGCGCGACCTGAGCGGCATTTACGACATGGAAGAGCTGCGGGCGTGCTATGTGGTGAGCGATTCGGTCGCATCGGCGCTCGAACCTTACGTCATCTTCCCCGAACGCAAAGCGGAACCGATCGACGTTCCCGTCGAGATCAACACGGCCGATTCTGCCGCGCTGAGGAGTGTGGCGGGCATCGGCGAGAAGACCGTCGTCTCGATTATCGGCTACCGCGACCGGCTCGGCGGATTCCTCCGTGCGGAGCAACTCGCAGAGGTTCCGGGAGTCACGGAACGCAATTATGAGAAAATTTTGAAACAAATTTACTGCGATAGTTGTGAAATTCGGAAAATTGATATTAACTTTGCAACCCCGAAAGAGTTGGGCCGGCATCCGTACATTCCGCCGCAGACCCTTCGGAAATTACTTAAACGAAGACAGTTGAAAGGAGGTTGGAGTACCGCTGAGGAATTGATCGAAGACGACATAATGACCCGCGAGGAGGCAGCACGGCTGGTTCCCTATCTGCGGTTCGGCCCCCGAAGCGGACCTGACGACGAGTAGACGAAGCGACATTGCAAGGGAAAAGGTATCGGAAGATATGCGTCCCGGAGGATTTTAAGTAAACGAAAGAATTAAAAAACAATAAAAAGTAGAATATTATGATTATCATGCCGGTAAAAGAGGGCGAAAACATCGAGCGCGCCCTGAAGAAGTTCAAACGTAAATACGAGCGCACGGGCGTCCTGAAGGAGTTGCGCCGCCGCCAGTACTTCACCAAGCCTTCGATCGCGAAGCGCGTGGCGAAGCAGCACGCCATTTACGTGGAGAACATGTACCGCGACGAGGACTAGTCCTCCGGTGTTCTGCACCATATATGCCCCGGCCCGAAAGGTGTGGGCTTGAAGAATGTAACGACTTGGTTTATCAGGTCGTTACATTTTTGTATAGGAGAGTAGGTAACGGAAGGCAACGGTTTAATGCTCGGTTAGTATGAGCTCTTTTATTAAGGTTTGCTGACATAGCTGCAATCCCCTATGATTATATTGGGATTGTTCCAAAAGTCAGGAATGTGTTTCTGAATATCTTTTATGAGACTGGCTTGCTTGTATTGAAGCACTGAAGACCAAAATTCACCGATAACATATCGGGCATAGATTTTAAAACTTAACGTTGAATAAGAAGAGAAATCAGCATCAGACGAATAGGTTATATAGTATTTGTTTGCATAAGGCGATTCCGCCTCGCTATAATGGATACATTCACCTTTCTTTACAAAGCCTCTCTGATCATGTAAATAAAATTTCCAAAATTCGGCATCCGATATGTCTTCATAATGCTTACCTTTCACATGCTCTTGTTTATACTCGGAAAGATTTGCCGTAGCATGGGGTGGTATTGCTATGATACGTTGCTGCGAATAAGTTTTTGCGACTGCATTTTGTGAAGTACCGCCAACGGATGTCGAATTGGCCAACGTTCCTACGGTTCCTCCGATACCTAATACATTGGCTATGCCGCCCAAGTTGATTCCTATGCCAGAACTTCTGCCTGTTGTTATGTTGATTTGGGTAGCATCGAAATAGGTTTTATACGAACCATCCGTGTATACTCTGAATGTATTGGCTTTATCTATATATATCGTGTTATTGGTTTTGTTCTTAATCTCAAGATAATAGCGCAACAAATAAGTTGCGGTCTGATCCTGATCGCAGACCGTAACGGGAATTATCGAAACTTCGATATCTTCATTTGAAAGTACCGATGAGTCCGCTACTGCCATGATCGGGAAAAACCATTTGGAGGGTTTTTCTGAAAGTTTGGTCGTTACACGTATCTCCGGCTTGTATTTTCTTATGAGTTCCGCATTATTTGCCGCGGGTGATTTTGCGATGTATTTGGACGAAGAATTTTCTTCTTGAACAACAGACCGGGATTCATCGTTAAATACATCCTTGTCGCCATTGATGTACTTAATCATGAATACATCGTCCTTAGACATGGTATAAGTCGGCCCATTTTGATTAGACCATTTTTTATAGTCGATTTCCGAATCGGAAACGGCTAACACTTTGGCTTGAATTTCATCGCCATTCTTCCTGATAATGACATCTTGTGCCGAAGCGCCGATGGACATCAGACAGAACAAGATTGACAATTCTATTCTCATATGACTGCTGTGCGTAAATTTGACATTCCGGGAAAATCTATACTGTACACCTTGGTTGGAAGAAAAATGTGCAATAAAAATACAATAAAATCCAAAAACATAAAAAATTTTTAGCAATTTTCTCAATGCTCTTGTATCCGTGTTATGATGCAGTGGGGCGAAGCGCCGGTACGGTTACCGGTCCGTCGGGTATTGTTTGCGACGAATTTGGGGATTGAATTTCTGTTTGTCAGATGTAAACTATATTTTTTAGTTTAAAAACTATGTAAAATAGTTGGATGTGAATTTTTTTTAGTTACCTTTGCTGGCGGACACTGGGATATACTCGTTTGCCCGGTTTTAAAAACAACCGACGCTATGGAAAAACTGACACGCAGGGAAGAGGAACTGATGCGCTGTTTCTGGGAACACGGCCCGCTGTTCGTGCGGGAACTGGTCGCGCTGGCCGCCGAGCCTAAACCCCATTTCAATACGCTTTCGACGATGGTCCGCGCTCTCGAAGCCAAGGGCTATGTCGGTCACAAGACCTTCGGAAGCACCTATCAGTATTATCCGGTGGTGACCGAAGAGGAGTTTTCCCGCCGCACGCTTGGCGGTGTCATCAGCAAGTATTTCGAGAATTCCTATCTTGGGGCGGTTTCCGCGCTGGTCGAGGAGGAGAAGATTTCGGTCGAGGACCTTCGAGAGCTGATCGACCGCATCGAAAATCAAAACCGCCGGTAGCCATGTACGCCCTGATGATCTACAGCCTGAAGGTCGGCGCCTGTCTGGCGGTGTTTTACCTCTTTTTCAAACTGCTACTGAGCCGCGAGACCTTCCACCGCCTGAACCGTATCGTGGTGCTGGCGGCTATGGTGCTGTCGTTTATACTGCCGTTCTGCGTCATTACGATCTACCGTGAACTGCCTGCCGCACCGGAGATGCCGGCTGCGGAGCAGCTCTTCGAGGCGCCTGCCGAACCGCAGCCCGAACCGTTTCCGTGGGATAAGGCCGCGGCCCTTGTTTTTCTGACCGGAGCGGGGGCGACGCTGCTCTGGACGTTCGGATCGGTTTTCGGCGTGATCCGCATGATCCGCCGGGGACGTCGTGAACGTCTGGCCGACGGAACGGTGCTGGTGCGTATCGGCCGCTCGGTGACGCCTTTCAGCTGGTATCGTTATATCGTATTGTCAGAGAAGGATTTGGCCGAAAACGGCGACGCGATCGTCCTGCACGAAAAGGCTCATCTGCGTTTGCGCCATTCAGTCGATCTGCTGCTCACCGATCTCGCGGGCTGCCTCCAGTGGTTCAATCCCGCGATGTGGCTGCTTCGCCGCGAACTGCGGGCCATTCACGAATACGAAGCCGACGAGGCCGTCCTCGACAGTGGCGTCGATGCGAAACATTATCAACTATTATTAATAAGGAAAGCTGCCGGCGGGAGGTGGTACTCAGTCGCCAACAGCTTTAATCACAGTAAACTTAAAAACCGTATTACTATGATGTTACGTAAAAGATCGTCGCGGTGGGCCGTAGCCAGAGTGCTTTTCGTGCTGCCGCTTGCGGGACTCGCCCTCGGAGCCTTCGCCCGCACCGCCTATGTATTTCCTGATGACAAAGGTAAAAAAGAAAATGTTACGATTCTCATTCGGAACGCAAAAATCGACCCTTCGGACGGAAAATCCGGCAATCCGCTGATTCTGGTGGACGGCCGCGAAGTGAAATCGATCGATTCGCTTCCCGCCGACCGGATCGCTTCGGTCTCGGTGCTCAAGGATTCCGCGTCGAAAGTTTCGTACGGCGAAAAGGGCCGGGACGGCGTGATTATCGTCACGACGAAGGAGGACGGTGCCGACTCGCAAATGCAGACGTTCACGTACGGCGGCAACAGCAGTTCGACTGCCGTCGTGGTGCGCGGTGCCGGGACGGAGCCTGATTCCCTTGCGGGGAGAGTGCGTACGATGACCTACAGGATCGACGGCAGGCGCGACTCGCTCGGCGGAGACATGGTCTGGAAAATAAATGGGCGGGACGTCGATGCCGGCGACTTGGAAGAGTTGTCCGGAAACGTCCGGTCGATCCGCATTACCAAGGACGCCGCCGTGCAGGGGGAAGACTCCGCTGCTGCGGAGGGGATGATTCGCATTATGACCGGACAGACGATGCAGGCTGCGGACGCCGGCCTGAAAGCCGCCGAAGCGGGGATGCAGGCCGCCCGTGCCGGGCTGGATGCGGCACGGCGGTATATGTCGGCCGAGGAGTGGAAGCAGGCGCAGAAACAGCTCGAAGCGGCGCAGAAGCAGCTGGACGAAGCCCGCGCGCAGGCAAAGTCGGAAATCTCCTTCTCCGAGGCGATCGCAGTCGATATGCAGGACTCCTCCGCCGATACTGCTGACGGCGGGGCGGCGTCGGAAACGCCGTCTTATTGGCGCGTTACGACCGGCGAAGGCACGACGCGCGTGGATCATTCGAAAACGGAGTCGGGCAAAACGGTTTTTACGGGCCGCGTCACGCTGCACAATCCTTCGGAGATACCGGATAACTACGTGATTTTCATTAACGGCGAGCAAGCGTCCAAAGCGGACGTGCTTCGGCTCGCACCCCAGAAAATCAAGCGTATGGAGGTGTTGCGGGGCAAGGAGGCCGCCAAGGAATACGGTGCCGGCAGCGAGGGCGTAATCAAGATTACGACGCGCAGATAGCCGCAGGTAACCGCAGACAGCCGGAGGGGGACGGATTGCCGGGTTGAGACGATAAAATCCGTTGCCGTCCGGTTGTATACGACGAAAACCAACCGCCATAAGCATAAAAAGTTCGCGCCCGGAACGGTTCTGCCGTTCCGGGTTTTTTCGGCGTGCGGTCAATGCAGGCCCGAAACTTGCGGAAATCGCCCGTGACAAGTTGTCCTTGCCTGCGTAAATTCCGGTTGGCGGCAGTCTCGGCGGGCGTCGGCGCGGTGAATTTTCAGCCCGGCCGCCGTCGGTTTTGCCGGGACGACGCCTTCCCTGCGGAGAACCGTTCCGGGCGAAACCGAAAAATTTGGTTCTGCGCCCGGCTTGCGCTATCTTTGCATGGGAAACACAAAACAGAAGCTATGAAACGCCTGCTATTTTTTCTTACAGTCGTAACGCTCGTCTCGTGCGGCCGGTCGTTCGAAAAACGTACGGCCAAATATGCCGAAGTGGGGGAGATGAGCGACAACCGCGCGGCCGTGCTCGATATCAACGAGGGCGTAGGCCGCTGGGGCTATGTCGATGGAACGGGGCGGCTGGCGATCGAATGCCGCTATGCCGACGCCCGCCGATTTGCCGACGGACTGGCCGCGGTGCAGGTCCCCGAAGGAGCTTGGGGATATATCGACACCGTGGGACGGCTCGTGATCGCTCCGCAGTTCGTGCTTGCCGAACCGTTTGAGGACGGCATGGCGTGGGTGCAGGCCGCGGGCGAGCTTTGGGGCCGCGTCGATAAGTCGGGGAAGATGGTTATTCCCTGCCTGTACTCCGAAATCGGCGAGCCGGACGAGCGGGGCTGGATGCGTGTGCTGCGCGACGGCAAGTGGGGCTATCTGCGCGAAAACGGCGAAGTGGTCGTGCCGTGCGACTACAACCTGATCGGCGAGCCTAACGCATACGGGCTGATTCCCGTGACGAGCGGCGGCAAGCACGGCTTCTTGGACGCCGACGGCCGCGAAGTGCTTCCCTGCTTCTTCACCTACATTTCCGATTTCAAGGACGGCTATGCCCGGACCAACTACGGAGGCAGCATGATGCTGCGCGACGAGCCTTACGGCGGGCAGTGGGGACTGATCGACACGCTGGGCCGCGAGACGATTCCGTGCCGGTATTACTACCTCGATACGCCGGGCGAAGGACTTGCGGCCTTTATGCTCGAACAGTTCGGCAATTTCGGCTATGTGGACGTAAAGGGCAATGTGGCGATTTCGCCCCGTTTCGCCGTGGCGAAGCCCTTTTCGGGCGGTGTCGCCGTGGTGAGCTACAACAATGTCAATTACGGACTTGTGGACCGCAACGGCAATGAAGTCAGCTCGTTCCGCTATAAACGCATCGGGGAGTTCCACGATGGTCTGGCGCCGTTCAATACCAACCTTTACGGCATGAATTTTCAGGGGATGGAGCCGCGCTGCGGGTATATCGACACCGAAGGGCGCGAAGTGCTTCCCGCCAAGTGGGACGATGCCGGCGAGTTCAGCGAGATGCGCGCCCCGGTGATGCGTTTCGGCGTCAATTCCGAGGATTTCTACGACGCCCGCTGGGGTTATATCGCCACGAACGGGCAGCTCGTCGTGCCTTTCAAATACCACGAGGCATATCCTTTCAGCTGCGGTCTGGCCCGCGTTTTCGTCAAGGGGCTGGGGTACGGCTATATCAACCGCAAGGGCGAAGAGGTCGTTCCCTGCAAGTATCAGGAAGCCGAAGATTTCCACGACTTTACGGCGAAAGTGAAACAGTACGACCGGGTGATGACGATCGACGACAAGGGGCAGATCGTCGAAGGGCAATAAAAAAACGGAGGTCCGAGACCTCCGTTTTTTTGTTTGCTGTCCGGTCCGCCGGCTTATTTGAATCCCACGATTTCGGGCCGGGTCGGGCGGTAGCGGTATTGTTCGATGCGGGTCTGGTTCGACACGCGGACATATTCGCTCTCTACCAGTCCGCGTTTGCCGAAGGCGAGTCCCAGCCGTATCTGGACCGTGTTGAAAATCAGCCGTTCGTTCTTGATACGCACGCCGAAACCGAACGAGGTGAAGAAGTCGTTCTTGAAGATGTTGGGCGAATAGCCGATCAGTCCGAAGTCGGCGAATCCGAACAGGGCGATACGGAAGCCGAGGGGCTGATAGGGCGTGAAAAATACGGTCTCCGTGTTGAGGATCATGCGGTTGGTGCCGGTGACATGCTCCTTGAGCGCCTGCAGTCCGTTTATGCGGGTCATGCGGATTATTTCGTCGCTGCCCGTGCCGCGGTTCCAGCCCTGCGTATAGTTGAAGGCCAGAAACTGGCGGATGCGGCTGCGTTTGAACATGAACAGGTTCGAGAACCACTTCAGGTCCACGTCCACCGCACTATGGCGCCACATGCCGGTTGCGAGGTCGATATAGCTTCCCAGCGTGATACTTCCCATGACATAGCCCACCGAGCGGAATCCGCCGGTCGTATAGGTCATGCCCAGATACATTTCGTCGTTGAATTCTCCCCACGAGTATCCGCCGACCAGCTCGGCCTTGTAACCCGTCGCAAGGTACTCCCTTGTGCCGAATCCGTAGATCATGTTGGCCGAATAGAACTTCTCGCGGTAGAGACCGGCCCCGAAGAGCATGGCGTCGTAGTCGTGCAGCGCGGGGTTGTGGTTGGGGGCGACCAGCGGCCGCCGGCTGAAACGGGCGTAGCTGTAGCGTCCCGTGAAATATACGCTCGAATTGATGGAGCGGATATAGCGCGACTTGCCGCCCCATGCGTCCAGATTGCGGACCTTGATGAGCAGCGAAGTGTCGAGGTCGATCATGTAGCGCTTCGACTTGACGTCGCTGTACGTAAGGCCGATTTCATAGTCCGTCGGACGTATGAACTCCTTGCGCAGCCCCATGTTCAGCTCCGAGTTGTAGAAGTCGCGTCCGGCCGAAAAATCCGCCGTGTAGAAACTTCCCAGAACGTTGGGGATTTCGTATTCGACGATGTTGCCGCCGTATGAGAAGTCTTTGCGGCTGAAGTTGGTGTTGAACTTCAGGGTGTTGCCCCAGCCGAAAATGTTGGCGTCCGACAGTCCGACCATCGTGCGCCCCTCGCCGTGGATGGCGCCGTCGACGCTGATCGTCCAGCTGTCACGGGTGCATATGACCATATTGACGCGTGTCGAATCCAGCGAGTCGGGCAGCAGGGTGATATCGACGTCGGAGATGTAGGGCCGCGAGCGGAGCAGCTGCTTGTTGCGCACGATCAGCTGCGGGTCGATCTTGTCGCCCGGCTTGAAGAGCAGGTCGCGGCGGATGACCCGGTCGCGTGTCAGCATATGTATCTTGTTGCCCGTGCGTTCGAGCCAGTTGCCGTCGGAATCGAAGGGATGCCGGCGCTCGATGGTGATGTCGCCCACCGTTTTTCCCGCATAGGGTTCCAGCAGACGGCTTTCGTCCAGTACGCGGCCGCTGAATGTGGTGTCCAGCACGGGCTTTACGAAAAGCATTCTGTAGAGCATGCGCGGCACGGCGCGGCGGTTGGTCTTGGACTGGATACTGTCATACAGCCTCTGATTGCGCTCGGAGGTGGCGGTGTTCAGGCTGTCTGGCTTGAACCCGTCGGGCGAGTTTATGTTGGGCGAAGTTATTTCGGGACCGCGCATGCCGGGACCGGCCGTTCGGGCGAAACAAACGCTCTCTGCCGCGAGGACGGTTAGTACGAGTATGCAGATCCGGCGATACATGTCATCAAAGATAACGTAATTTTTCGGCAAAACGTATAAAAAAGCGCTTCCCCGAAACGGGAAAAGACGGCCGTGACGGTCGTCTTTTCCTCAATATACACTCTCTGCGGATGTTATCTCCGGGCATGGTCTGTGATTTTTCCGCCTTCCGGAATCGTACCGGGGCCGTGACGCCGCGTCGGAGTCCGTCTGCGCGCCCTTCCGGTTCTACCTGCGTCCCTCCTTGGCCTCGATACACTCGGTGGCGTGGGGCACTTTCATCAGGCGCTCCTTGGGAATGAGCTTGCCCGTGGTTTTACAGATGCCGTAAGTCTTATTCTCGATACGCACGAGCGCCATTTCCAGATTGCGTATGAACTTCATCTGGTGCGCTGCCAAGCGTCCGCTCTCCTCTTTCGAGAGAGTCGCCGCGCCCTCTTCGAGGACCTTGAACGTCGGCGAGGTATCTTCCGTGTCGTTGTCTGCCGTGTGGGTGATAGTGGCGCGCAGCAGCTCGTAGTCCGCACGCGCGTTCTCCAGCTTCTTCAGGATAAGCTGCTTGAACTCTTCGAGTTCGGCGTCGCTGTATCTCGTTCTTTCGTCTGCCATAGTCGTCTTCTCCTTAATTAGGTTTTATGTAAAATTAACTATTTTTTTCGGAAATACCAAATTTTACATCTCATTATACGATTCCGTCCGGACATACCCGCGCATCGTGCTCAGCATGAAACGCTTGCCGTTCCAAATTCACCGAAAAAGGGACTCGGAGACGTTCCGGACGGGCTAAATCCGCGTTACGGCGATCCGTACCGGCTCGTCATCGACATCCGAATCGACGATCACTCCGCCCGCAGGTTGTGCCGCGGCCTTGACCTCTACGGCCAGCGTCTGCGATGCGATGTAACCGGCGTATTTGGCGACTGCGTCGGCCACAAGCTCCTTCTGCTCGATCTCGACCCGGATCTTGTCCGTCACTTCGAATCCCGAATCCTTGCGGATATTCTGGATGCGGTTTATCAACTCGCGTGCCACGCCTTCCGCGCGCAGTTCCTCCGTTACGGTGATGTCGAGCGCCACGGTCAGCTTGCCTTCCGACGCCACGAGCCAGCCCGGCATGTCCTCCGAGGTGATCTCGAAATCGGCGGGGGTTACGGCGATCTTCTCGGCGCCGAGGTCGAGGATCGTCTCCGGAGCGGTTTCGATTTCGGCGATCCGCTCCTGCGTGAACTCCGCGGTCATGGCGGCGATCTGCTTCATGTATTTGCCGTAGCGCGGTCCCAGCGTCTTGAAGTTGGGCTTGATGCGCTTGGTGATGATGCCCGCCGTGTTCTCGATCAGCTCGATCTCCTTGACATTCACCTCGTTCATGATGAGCGTCTTCACGGCAGCGATATGCTGCGCCATTGCCGGGTCGAGTACCGGGATCAGGATCTTGGTCAGCGGCTGGCGCACTTTGATCGAGACTTTGCGGCGCAGGGCCAGCACCATCGACGATACGCGCTGGGCCAACGACATCATCTCTTCCAGATCGGCGTCGATCAGCTTTCCGTCGGCCTTCGGGAAGGTCGAGAGGTGTACCGATTCGTCCGTATGGCGGCCGCTTACGGCGTTCAGGTCACAGAAAATGCGGTCCGAGATGAACGGTGCGAACGGCGCCGCGAGCATCGAAACGGTCTCCAGACAGGTGTAAAGCGTCTGATAGGCCGCCAGTTTGTCCTCGTTCATGCCGCCGCCCCAGAAACGCTTGCGGTTGAGGCGTACGTACCAGTTCGAGAGGTTTTCGCCCACGAACTCCTGAATGGCGCGCGCCGCAGGCGTCGGGTCGTAATCTTCGAGCGAACGCGTCACGTCCCTTACCAGCGTGTTGAGCAGCGAGATGATCCAGCGGTCGATCTCCGGACGCTTCTCCACAGGAACCTCCGGCTCCCGGCCCGTAAATCCGTCCACGTTGGCGTAGAGGGCGAAGAACGAATAGGTATTGTAGAGCGTTCCGAAGAACTTGCGGCGCACTTCGTCCACGCCGTCCCTATCGAACTTGAGGTTGTCCCACGGCTGCGAGTTGGAGATCATGTACCAGCGCGTGGCGTCGGCTCCGTAGGTGGCCAGCACCTCGAACGGATCGACGCCGTTGCCCAGTCGCTTGGACATCTTGTTGCCGTTCTTGTCGAGCACAAGACCGTTCGAAATGATGTTCTTGAAAGCCACCGAGTCGAACAGCATCGAGGCGATGGCGTGCAGCGTGAAGAACCAGCCGCGCGTCTGGTCCACGCCTTCGGCGATGAAGTCGGCCGGATAGACCGTCTTGAAATGCTCGCCGCCGTTCTCGAACGGGTAGTGCAGCTGCGCATAGGGCATGGCGCCCGAATCGAACCACACGTCGATCAGGTCGCTTTCGCGCTTCATCGGCTCGCCCTTCGACGAGACCAGCACGATGCCGTCCACATAAGGACGGTGCAGGTCGATATTTTTGGTCGAATAGTTCTCCGCCGACATGTCGCCGACCTTGAAATTTTTGAAGGGATTCTCCTTCATGAAGCCTGCGGCGACCGACTTCTCGATTTCGCCCATCAGCTCTTCGACCGAGCCGATGCACTTCAGCTCCGAGTAGTCTTCCGTAGCCCATACCGGCAGCGGGGTTCCCCAGAAGCGCGAACGCGAAAGGTTCCAGTCCACCAATCCTTCGAGCCACTTGCCGAAACGGCCCG
>OCHK01002687.1_pt1 | contig 11448 bp, 12 predicted proteins | sample 1538551 | NCBI WGS metagenome assembly OCHK01 (sample SAMN04571707, study PRJEB22368) | human gut metagenome | biome: human gut; material: stool | host: Homo sapiens | place: Luxembourg | collected 2012-08-31
CCGCTGCGGTTTCGTGACACCATTGCCGCAGTCAGCCCTGCCGACACGGATAACATTAGTTGTATGTGTCTGCATTGAATAGACCATATTATCAACATCAGTTCCCGTTGCCTCTGCATACAGCCTGAAGTTGGCAAGCACATTCGCCTCGTCATCTCCCCTTCCAAAGTTGAGATTCATCGAAGACCATATTCCCCCGCTCACTCCTCCAAGTCTCGTCGAAAATGAATGTTTAACATACTCAATATCCGCAAGTGCACGGCTCTGGATGTATGCCACACCGTTGGTGTTACGGATAACCGTGGTGTTTGATGGATTTATATATTTTATTGCAGGAATTTTATTCATAGCCAGTCTCCATTCCAATCTCACACATATTCAAATGCATTCTCAATATGTTCAATCTCATTACCGTCAATCGCAATAACATCAAATCTGCACTGTATCCCCTGCGCGCAGCCATGATATGCATAATAGTGCATTGCCGTGCGGCAGATTCTGTGCTGTTTGCGCAAAGTAACTGCTTCAAGTGCACTTCCGTAGCCGGTACCTCCCCGGTATTTGACTTCACAGAATATGAGCATCCCGTCCTTAGATGCAATAATGTCTATCTCACCCGCTCTGTCAGAATAATTGCGCTCAAGAATCCTGTATCCTTTTGAGATAAGATACTTTGCCGCAAGTTCCTCATATTCTGCTCCCCTCTGTCTTTTATTTATCATTTTTTCTTTACCTTGGCTCTTAACCTGTCCATATCATCAACAAACACGAGTATCTCTGCCACAACTCCGTACAGTTCGGGAGGAATCATATCACCAATCTCAAGCTTGGCAAGTGTTGACGCAAGCTTATTGTCCTGATATACCGGAACATCCGATTCTTTTGACTTTTCAATAATCTGGTCAGCAAGATATCCCCTGCCGCTTGCAATAATTCTCGGTGCCTGTTCACCGGCTTCATATGACAGTGCCACGGCAACCTTATTACTGTTATTACTGTTATTGCTGTTATTCAGGTTATCATCCTTTGGATTATTCATCGGGCTTCTATCCATACCTATGCCTTTCTGTCAAACACAAACTGGGTTGTCGGTGCCATCTTAGGAACATCTGCATCAACAAAATCCTGCACAAAGTCAAACTGCTCCTCCGGCTCCCTGACCTTCATGTCAAAATGGCAGTTAAGACCGAGTTTCTCAAGCCTGTCGTTAAGCTGGTCAATATGTGCATATACAAAATCAAGCATCTCTTCACTCTCAAGACAGAAATTAGTCGACACATTCTTTCCCTTAAGCTTTACATATATATCCATAGGTCCGAGATGTTCCATATCAAGATGCAGCAGTGCACTCACGTCATCGCCCTTCTTTGCAAGCTTTTTCTTATTGGTGAATACATACAGCTCTCCATTGGCATTATTCTCCGAGAACCTAACAGGCATCTGAAAATAGGTCATGTTGCGGTTCAGGTCATTCATGAACTCAACATTATTTCGTATATTATTAAGAGCCTTGGAAAGCTGTGAGTCCTGCTTTTCCTGTGTTTTTTCCCCCAGTGCATCAGCAAGCTTCCCTGCATTATTGCGCACCTTCTCATAAAATTCACTTATTGCATCCTTCTTTTGGATATCTGAGGGTGACAGGCGCATGGTATCGCGCATAACCATTCCGAACATCTCTTTATAGCCATCTGATGACAGGAGCTTTGACAGCTTCTCTGCGTCAACATCTGATGATGACATCATGCCGCTTAGCGTGTTCATGAATTCCTGTGCGGTCATCTGACCATCAGCAAGCCCCTGTGCCAGATTCTGCGGTATGCTTCCGAATGTATCCTCAATCATTCCTGCAAGAGCATTCCTTGTCTCAGCATTAACCAATACTCCAACTCCCGTATTCTTGTAAGCTTCGGCAGCCCCGGCCTGTGAAGCCTCCGTCTGCGCTGTACCTGAATCTGCATCTGCATTCACCACATGTACACTTCCGTCTGCATTCTGACCATACAGGATATCGGTAACGGTCTGCATAAGCTGTGCCGCCTCTGCTGAACCCTGCCCCGACGCAATCTGTGAAAGCCTGTCGGCAATCCCGCTGCCAAGCGATGAGATATCATCTGATATGCTGCTCTCATATGAGCTGTAGGCTTCAAACTGCCGGATATTCTCCTGTGTCACAGGGATTCCAAGCTTATTAAGCCTTACAAGCGTATCCGTCCCCGCATCAGGATACTTTGCCGCAAGCTTCGCCATGTCATTAAGCGTCTGTGCGCTGATTGACATATTCTGATTGAGCAGTTCATGAACCATCTCTTCATTAGCAGGTATATCTGCAAGTCCTGCTGCCTCAAGTGCCTTAGCTGCAATATAAGATGACTGCATATCCTGTGCCATAGGCTTAAGCAGGACTGTATTGCCGTTATTCCGGGTTACTACAAATGTAAGGTTCTGTCCCGGTGTAATATTATTAACCTGATTCTGCAAAGACGCACTGAGCTGTGAACCATCCGCAAGCTTAATTGTAACAACTCCGTTGTCAAGTGATGCCACCTCTCCAGAGAACGCATCCCCCGTCATAAGATTCCTTATATCGGTCACAAGCTTTGACGCATCAGAAGAAGTCACCGAACCTCCGGGACGCACTGCACTTACATGTACATTGCCCGATGCATCGGCATTAACCCCTCCCTGCGCCTGTCCATTGTACATCTGCCTGTCATTATGTCCATTGACATTAATCATTATCTTCCTTTACTTTCTGTTAAACCTCTTTAACAAAGTTCTTAATAAATGTATGTCTGTGAATCGGTGATGGGCCAAACTCCTTAAGTGCCGCAATATGCTCTTTCGTTCCGTATCCCTTGTTGCGTGCAAAACCGTATTCCGGATAGATGCTGTCATAATCTGTCATCATGGCATCCCTCGTTACCTTTGCCATAATGCTTGCAGCACCTATAGTTATACTCTTAGCATCGCCCTTTATGATCGGAACCTGCCGTATATCAACCTGCGGAATCGTAACAGCATCATTAAGCAGTATGTCAGGCACAACGCTCAACTTGCTGATTGCCATACGCATTGCCTCATATGTAGCCTGAAGAATGTTAATCTCGTCTATACGTTCAGGCGATGCAATTCCTATTCCAACGCTTACAGCTTCTCCGGATATAACCTCATACAGCTCATTGCGCTTCTTCTCACTCAGCTTCTTGGAATCATTAATATACAATATGCGGCAGCCCTTCGGAAGTACAACCGCTCCTGCCACAACCGGTCCTGCAAGCGGTCCTCTTCCCACTTCATCAATTCCGCATATATACTGGCAGTAATCGTATTCCTTTTCAAATTCACAGAGTGCTTCTATTCTCTCACGCTCTTTTTCAAGCTTTGCCTGTCTTTTTGCCTCATCCATTAAGAATGTCTCCATCTTCCGGACGCTCAAGCGATATCCTGCCAAGACGTCCTGCTCTGTAATCATCAATTATCATATCAGCCGCTTTATCAGTATCAGGCTCTCCGCCCTTTCTTATACAGCTTCTTGCCACTGCCGCCTTTGCAAGGATATCATGCGGCGCTTCCTCTGCTGTCTCCTCAATTCCATATCTTGACGCAAGTGTTCCTGGATAATCACTCTGAAGAATCTTAATCAGTGAACATGCAAGCTCATCCATATGAAGAATCTCATCATTGATTGAACCGATAAATGCGAGGTTCATGCCAATCTTCTCGTCATCGAACTTAGGCCACAGAATTCCCGGTGTATCCAGAAGCTCAATCTGTTTACTGAGTGCAATCCACTGCTTGCCCTTGGTAACCCCCGGCTTGTTGCCAGTCTTTGTACATGCCTTTCCTACGATTGCATTGATAAATGTTGACTTGCCTACATTAGGTATTCCGACAACCATACAGCGCACCGGGCGGTTCTTTATCCCCCTGCGTCTGTCTCTTTCAATCTTTTCTTTGCATGCCTCAAGAATCATCGGATTGACATTGCGTATTCCGGTTCCGTTCTTCGCATTAATCTTAAGCACAATGAAGCCCCTGTCAGTAAAATATCTGACCCATTCATCATTAACTTTATCGGATGCTAAGTCACATTTATTAAGAAGTATCATTCTTGATTTGTTAACTGCAAGAGAATCAATATCAGGATTACGGCTGCTCAAAGGAATTCTCGCATCAACTATCTCAATAACGAGGTCAATAAGCTTGATATTCTCTTCCATCATTCTCTTTGCCTTGGTCATATGACCGGGATACCACTGGTAGTTCATCATCTGCTCCTTTTCTCTATATAAATTTAAAATCTCTGAGCGGTGACATTACAGCCCACACGCTTCCGATAATATTATCTCTCTTCACCATTGCTATATTGGAAAATCTGCTGTCCTCACTGTTGTTACGGTTGTCACCCAGTACAAAATATTCATCCATTCCAAGTATGACAGGTTCTGCAGCAAGTCCCGCCGTAAGTATGTCTGAATCTACGACATCATCCTCAAGCTGCTTTCCGTTAATATATACCTTACCGTCTTTAATCTGTACTGTCTCTCCCGGCAGTCCTATGACACGCTTCACATATATTCTCGATGAGCTTACTCCTGATGCTTCAAATGCTATAACATCATACCTCTTTGGCGATGTAAATGCATACGGCAGCTTGTTAATAAGCACCGTCTGTCCGTTGCTAAGAAGGTCATTCATCGAATTACCTATAATATGTGCCCTTGTACAAAGAAGTGCCATAACCATATACGCTGCACATATAACAATTATCGTGTCAGCAATCAGTTTTGCCATCCGCTGAAGTGTCGTATTCTCTTTGTATCTTCTTCTGAAACCGCTCATAGCTTTGTCCCTCTCTTATATTACAAAAAGGGACAAATACCCGTCTTAAGTATATGTCCCTTTTCAGTCTGCCTCACGCAGACACTTATTAATAAAATCCGGCAGGAATTATCTCGTTACACGTTCCTTAACCTTAGCGCTCTTACCTGTTCTCTCTCTTAAGTAGTTAAGCTTTGCTCTTCTAACCTTACCATGACGAACAACCTCAACCTTCTCAACGATTGGAGAATGTACAGGCCATGTCTTCTCAACGCCAACGCCGTTAGAATTCTTTCTTACTGTGAATGTCTCGCGAACGCCTGTTCCCTGTCTCTTAAGAACAGTACCCTCGAATACCTGGATTCTCTCTCTGTTGCCTTCCTTAATCTTAGCTGATACTCTTACTGTATCACCTACGTTGAACTGTGGAGCCTCTGCCTTAAGCTGTGCAGACTCGATTTCCTTAATAATTTCGCTCATGTGTGACCTCCTTAATAATCTTGATGTTCGTAATACTTGCGTAACAGAGGACCATCTCTTCTTTTCACAACTATTCTAAAATAACATATAGAAGTCTGTTTTGCAAGCATAATTTTGCAAATATCTCTGTTCCGTAACTCTATTCCCTGAACTGCAGCTCATACAGATGCCTGTATATTCCAGCTTTGGCTATGAGTTCATCATGTGTGCCTTCCTCCGCAATTCCGTCATCAGTAAGCACAAGTATTCTCCCCGCATTCTTAATTGTTGACAGTCTGTGCGCGATGACAAGCGTTGTTCTGTTCTTTGCAAGCTTCTCAAGTGACTCCTGTACAACCTTCTCACTTTCATTATCAAGTGCTGATGTTGCCTCATCAAATATAAGTACCGGAGGATTCTTCAAAAATACCCTTGCTATTGAAAGTCTCTGTTTCTGGCCTCCGGACAGCTTAACGCCTCTCTGCCCGATATCGGTATCATACCCGTCCGGAAGTGACATGATAAATTCATGTGCATTGGCATTCTTTGCCGCCTCAATAACTTCTTCCCTCGTTGCATCAGGCTTTCCATATCTGATATTCTCAAATACAGTTCCTGCAAAAAGATACACATCCTGCTGCACTATTCCGATATTACCGCGCAGGCTCTTAAGCTTAATATCCCTTACGTCAGTACCGTCAAGCTTAACACTGCCTTCTGTAACATCATAAAATCTCGGTATCAGGCTGCAAAGCGTTGTCTTGCCCGCTCCCGAAGAACCTACGAGTGCTGCATATTCACCCGCACTGACCTTCAGATTAATATGATTGAGAACCGTCTGCGTATCCTGTTCATATTTGAATGATACATCATCAAATTCAATCTCACCGCGTACATTGCTTATAGTCTTTGCATCCGGTCTGTCTGCTATGTCCGGTTCAATATTAAGTATCTCCATGAACCTCTCGAAGCCCGAATAACCGTTCTGGAACTGCTCAGTGAAGTCAATCAGCGTCTTAATCGGGTCTGTGAATACATTAATATATAGGATAAATGTAACAAGGTCTGTAATGCTCACAAGCCCCTTCTTAATGAATACAGAGCCTGCAATAATTACAACAACCTGAATCATTATTGTAAATGAGCTGAGTCCGGCCTGATATCCGCCCATGTATCTGTAGCTTTCTCTTTTGGCTGCAAGAAATCCGTTGTTGCCTATTGCAAACTTCTCTTTTTCAATATCCTCATTGGCAAAAGACTTAACAACACGCATTCCCGACAGATTATCTTCTATCTGCGCGTTAATTCCCGCAATCTCTTCCCTGTTGCGTCTGAATGCACGTTTCATCTTCCTGTTGAACACATATGCATACACAAACATAAACGGCACCAGTGCAAATGCAGCAACCGCCAGATACGGGCTGATTGTCATAAGAATTATAAATGCACCGGTTATCTTAATAAGAGATATCACAATATTCTCAGGACCGTGATGCAGAAGCTCGCTTATGTCAAACAAATCCGTTGTGATTCTTGCCATAAGCTGTCCGACCTTCTGATTATCAAAGAATGAGAATGAAAGCTTCTGGTAATGTGCAAATACCTCCGCACGCATATCATACTCCATACGTGCTCCCATAACATGTCCGTAATTGGATATAAAGAAATTACACCAGCACTGGACAGCAACGAGCACAACCATTAGCACTCCCAGCTCTGCAATAGTCCTGAATGCCGTTGCATCATCATAATACAGAACCGTTGATGTTATATATCTTATTATTATGGGAATCGAGAGTGCTACAGCCGCAGCACCGAATGCGAAGAACATGTCTGCAATGAACACATTCATGTACGGCTTATAGTACGAAAACATTTTCTTAAGATTCTCTCTCATCGCAATGTCACCACTCCTGCATCAATCATCTTCTGAAGGCTCATCATAATACCAAGCTTTGCATGGTACCATGTAAGTCCGCCCTGGAAGAATACTGAATATGGCTCTCTTAACGGACCATCTGCACTGAGTTCGATTGATGAGCCCTGTACGAATGCACCTGCTGCCATAATGACCTCCGAATCGTACCCCGGCATATCCCATGGTTCAGGAGTAACATAGCTGTCAACCGGTGCTGCTGCCTGAATACCCTTGCAGAATGCGATAAGTCCCTCGGCAGAGCCAAGCTCAATCGCCTGAATGATATCAAATCTCGGCTCGCTTCCGTTAGGAATAACCTTAAATCCGAGCCTTTCATACAGATTAGCCGCAAATATTGCTCCCTTAAGTGCTCCTGCAGTAACTACCGGTGCCATGAAAAGTCCCTGAAAGAATGACTGGTTAACTCCAAGCGTAGCACCAACCTCCTTGCCAAGTCCCGGAGATGTAAGCCTGTAAGCTGCCTGCTCAACATACTCCTTCTTACCGGCAATATATCCTCCGCACGGAGCAAGTCCGCCGCCCGGATTCTTAATAAGAGAACCGACAATCAGGTCAGCCCCGACATCACTCGGTTCTATCGTCTGTACAAATTCTCCGTAACAGTTGTCTACCATGCATATTACATCAGACTTTATTGATTTTATAAATGCTATAAGCTCTCCTATACGTTCTACCGAAAGTGTCGGTCTCTGCGCATAACCCTTAGAACGCTGTATCGTCACAAGCTTTGTTCTCTCATTGATTGCCGCCTTTATTGCATCATAATCAAAGCTTCCGTCAGGCTTAAGATCTGCCTGTGCATATGTTATTCCATACTCGGCAAGGCTTCCCTTGGATGGTCTTATTCCTATAATCTCATCCATAGTATCATATGGCTTGCCGACAGGTGACATAAGCTCATCTCCCGGTCTTAAATTAGCTGCAAGTGCCACATTAAGTGCATGCGTTCCACATGTAATCTGTGGTCTTACCAGTGCATCCTCCGTATGGAAGATATCGGCATATACTGCCTCAAGCGTCTCACGGCCCGCATCATTATATCCGTAACCGGTTGTTCCGTAGAGATGCTCTGCTGATACCCTGTTCTTCTGCATTGCTGCAATAACCTTCATCTGGTTATACTCCGCAGTCTCATCTATGGCATCAAATCTCGGCTTAAGACTGTCAGCAATCTTCTTTGAATAATCAAGAAGCTCCCTTGAAAGCCCCATAGACTCATACATTTTTCCCATATTTTCTAACTGTTCTGCATTCATTACAAATTCTCCATTCCTGTTCTAACTGCAATTACTTTTCAATAATTCCTTTATCATGCAATTTATTAATCATAAAGTCAAGTATCGCTTCGTCATTACCAAAATCCTGCCGGTTCACCCATGTCACATCACGTTCACGCCTAAACCATGTAAGCTGTCTCTTGGCAAAATGTCTGGTGTCACGTTTTATTATATAAACAGCCTCTTCAAGAGTACAGATGCCATCAAGATAATCAAGAACCTCCTTATAGCCGATTCCCTGCATAGATACATATGAACGGTCATACCCCATGTCTCTTAGCATCCTCACCTCATCAACAAGTCCTGCTTCAAACATCTTATCAACTCTTGCATCAATTCTCTTATACAGCTTCTCTCTGTCATCATTAAGTACAAAATATACAAAATTATACGGCGAACTGTTATTTCTCTGTTCTTCATTATGTCTGGATATCGGCTCACCGGTCTGGTAGTAATATTCAAGTGCCCTTATAACTCTTTTAACATTATTAGGGTGGATGTTCTCTGCTGATACAGGATCCACTGCTTCAAGTTCCTTATGAAGCACTGCCTGTTCTCCGGCTTCTGCCCTCTCCTGCAGCTTCGCGCGGTACGCTTTTGCTTCTTCATTGCCATCAATATCTGTCTTATTATCTGACGCGGCATCCGCTGCAGAATCAAAATCCACGTCATACAGTACCGATTGTATATAAAATCCGGTTCCACCCGCAATAATCGGTATATGTCCTCTTGCGGTAATCTCTTCTATTGCCTGCTTTGCCCCTGCCTGAAACTTAACTATATTAAATTCTTCGTCAGGCTCATATTCATCTATAAGAAAATGCCTTACTCCCTGCATCTCTTCCGGCATAATCTTAGCCGTTCCGATATCCATATGCTTATATACCTGCATCGAATCGGCGCTTATTATCTCTCCACCGATACGTTTTGCAAGTTCTACCGATGCTGCCGTCTTACCGACTGCCGTAGGTCCCGTAAGGATTACAAGATTCATCATATCTCCGTTTCTGCCCGTTTTCCAGGGCATCTCAGGTTTGTGCGGGCACAAATCCTGCGTGTGAAAAATCAGATATCAATCTGTATTTTTTACACTAATCTCCGTTCCATATTCAAAAAATTCCCTCTGAAAGCTGCCTGTAATACAACACATCTTCCAGAGGGATTGATAATCAATAAATCTCTATAATTGATTAATCCTTATAAGTAATTAGCCACGAATCTTCTTAACAAGAGCTACAGCCTCTGCTGTCATATCCTTAATCTTGTCAAACTCGCCAGCCTTGATAAGGTCACCCTTAACCATCCAGCTACCACCGCAGCAGAAGATCTTGTCGCACTCAAGGTACTCTGAGATATTCTTTGCGTTGATTCCGCCTGTAGGCATAATTCTTACTGTTGTGTAAGCTGCACACATAGCCTTAATCATCTTAAGTCCGCCAGCTGCCTCAGCAGGGAAGAACTTAACTCTTGTAAGACCACGCTTAACTGCCTGAGCAAGCTCTGATGGTGTTACGATACCAGGAACAACCTCAATATTCTTTGAAATACAGTAATCTACGATCTCAGGATCGAATCCAGGGCTAACGATAAGTGAAGCGCCTGCTGCTACTGCACGGTCAACCTGCTCTGTTGTAAGAACTGTACCGGCTGCAAGTACCATATCCGGATATGCCTCATGCATAAGGCGGATTGACTCCTCAGCTGCTGCTGTACGGAATGTAACCTCTGCACATGGAAGTCCACCTTCATATAATGCCTTAGCAAGTGGAAGTGCATCCTTAGCATCGTTAAGAACTACTACAGGAATTACTCCAAGCTCTTCAAATTTGTCTGCCATTGTACTCATAATAATATAAGCTCCTTTCTTATACCGCTCTCTTATTGTGGACGAGCGGTCTTCCTCTTCTCACTATTATATACATTTTTCAGAAAATTGGAAGAGGTAATTTTACTTTTGTCGGCTTTTATATGCCTTTTGCCGGCATTTTGATTACTTCTTCATTACAATTGCGTAATTACCGCTGCAGGGTATACATAAAACAATTTGTTAGAGACCCCTGATAATAATCCTGCCTCCGCATCTGCATCTGTAATTCTGAGGTCTTGTAACTACCTTGCCGGCTCTTTTATAGCCCTGTGACCTGCCGCAGCTCGTACATGTCGCAATATACTTTACCGGCATTGTCCTGCGCCTGCTGATTGCATTTCTGCCGAATGAACCATCACCAGTGCCACCAGCAATGTCAGATGCTCCGGTTGATGATTCAAGCCCATCAATCCCCTTTTCTTCGGATGATGTAACACGCTTGACATTATAACCATACTTCTCATTAACAATTGATGCATACCTTTTCCAAAGAGCACTGTGATTCATGCATCCTTTACATGTATGAATCACTTCATGCATCAGTGTATTCTTAATACTAGATTCATCAGTACCAATCAGCCTTGTCGTAACTTCTATTCTATATACTGTGGATGCTGCAGACCGACTGATAACTGCCGTACATCGTCCCCAAAAAGACTTTGCCCTTGTATTAATAACAACCTCCGGCTCTATCGCCTGTATTGGGATTCCGGCAGCAACTGCTTCTTGGATAACATCTTTAAGGCAGCCATTCAAATACTTCCGAAGCTGCTCATTGCATTCATGTTTTTGTCTGTACATGCTGTTAAATTCTCTCTAAAATCGCTGACTATAAAATCGCTGACTATTCCGTATAAAATCTTATAAAACATTCTACTGCAAAAAAATCGCTAAAGCTTCGTAAAAGCCTTAGCGATATATTTTAATTAACAGGGGTGGAGAGAATCGAACTCCCACCAAAGGTTTTGGAGACCCCTATGATACCACTTCACCACACCCCTATGAAGTAATTGACCCTTCAAAACTGCACATTAAATTATCTTTTACATCCCTTACCTTCGGATAACTCCTCAGGCACTCTCTTT
>OCHK01002696.1_pt1 | contig 11398 bp, 18 predicted proteins | sample 1538551 | NCBI WGS metagenome assembly OCHK01 (sample SAMN04571707, study PRJEB22368) | human gut metagenome | biome: human gut; material: stool | host: Homo sapiens | place: Luxembourg | collected 2012-08-31
CCCTTTGCGGGAAATCGGTACTGAATACTTCCGATATAAGCCTGTCTACAGGGAAGGGACGGCATACTTCGACTCGTCGGGAAATGGTATTGATGGACGGCTCAGGTGTTTTAATTGACACTCCGGGTGTTCGGGAATTTGGTTTGGCGATTGACAATCCCGATTCGCTTGCCGAAATGTTTGAAATATCCGACTATGCGGAATCATGCCGTTTCAGCGATTGTAAACATATCGACGAGCCGGGTTGTGCTGTTTTAGAGGCGGTACATAATGGTACGTTAGATCATAAGGTATATGAGAGTTATCTGAAACTCAGACGAGAAGCATGGCATTTCTCCGCTTCCGAACATGAAAAACGTAAGAAGGAGAAATCCTTTACGAAACTCGTAGAAGAAGTGAAGAAACGCAAGGCTAATTTCTAAAAAACTATTGAAGCAGGGAATACCGGTACTTTATCAGACAAGGTGATACTGTATGACGGCTTCTCTGCTTCTTATTGTTTGGTAAGAGTTTACGGCAACTATTCTCTTGCTTTTAGAGTAAAGGCATTTCAACTCTTGTGACATGTTCCTCTTCGGGTACATCCGGATTGCTGTAATAATATTCTATTGATGTTCCCGAGGCCTTGTAGCCATTTGTTTTTATCCATTCGGTCATCTCATTGTACAACTGTGCCAGTTCATTGTAATTTCCTCTGTGCAGACATACGACTATTCTTCTGGCGGGGAGGATGACAGACTGTATTTTTTCGTCACCCTGTAAAGGTTTCGAAGATTTCAGTCCGATAATCATTTTTATACGATCTTCGGTCAGGCTTTCGAAGTCGGGGTACTCTACGAAGGGGATATCCGTGGTTACTTCTCCCTGTTTCTTGAATAAAGAGTCTATTCTTACAAAATTCTCTCCGATAGCCTGTGACATACCTTTCATGTCGGTTTGTACTTCAATAGCCAAAGCGGGCTGTTCCGGCTGCTGTAAAAGCATGATTTCTGATATCTTTGCCATAGATTCTGTTTTAATGGTGATTATTTCCGTATGACCGGTATATATATTTCTGTTAGTAATTCTGACGTTTCCGTGGTAGACGGATGATTCATATACATCTCAAAGCTGAATGTGCTTTGGGGATGGTATTTACTTTTCGGAAACCATTCTTCATAAATGCTCCTGTACACCTTGTGTAAGGAAGAATAGCTCCCCGTATGCCTGAACACGGCATATCGCCCTCCGGGAATCTGCATGATTCCCGGTGATGGTCTCGCTTTAGTGTCATCGCGAAGGGTGATGCCCAGATAGAACCGGCACTTCTCCGTAGGCGTAATCGACGGATCATCCATACTAAGGCTGATAAACTTGTCATATCGTGGGTCTGCTTCATACTGTTCGGCATGATGCAGTAGTTTATTCCAAAGTAATCTGTATTTAAGTTTGTTTTTATACGCTTCACCCACTTCGATGCAGAATATCTTTATCGGGCTGATCACTTTTATCTCCGGTTTTATGTTTGTTGCCGGATTTTCACCGTTCGGTCTGTGCTTCTCTCTGTATTGAGAAGTTGATATACCAAAATGTTTCTTAAAAGCTTTGGCGATACTGTATTTAGTCTGATAACTCGTTTGTTCTATGATTTGCTTTAGCGTATAGTCCGTAGAGATCAGCAGATGTGCAACGTGTTCCATGCGCAAACGCTGTATGTAACTGCCGATATTCTCTCCGGTAGCGGTGCGGAACACTCTTCTGAAATGAAATTTGGACAATCCGCTCATCGAGCTCAGCGTGTCGGTATCCAGTACCTCCGTCAGATGACCGTTGATGTACACTATTATGTTCTGAATCATCTTATGATGAAGGCTGCTTGTCTCTTGCTTTTGCCGCCATCTGTTCAGTGTGGGAAGGCGTTTGTCCAGTATCTCCCTCAGCTCTTTCGGAGAATAGTCCGTGTCTGCGTATTCATTATATTTATCTGTATATTTTATCCAGATGTCGATCATTTCCCACATGGATATATCGACAATGTATTTCCCATCCTTCAGACAGTAATAACAAAACTCATCACTCCTCGAACCGTCGGAGTTGGTGCCCAAATATTCCTCCACGTCGAAGCGGAGCGGCATTCCGCAGCTTTGGCAATATCTTTTATTTATTTCTGATTCAACCATTTGACTAATCTTGCATTCTTTGCAAAAATAAGCTATTTTTTCAGTAAACAGTTGTCCGGAATAGCCATCTTTTTATTAACAAATGTTCATTTCCGCTATTTTCTAAAGTTGTATCTTTGCCGCGCTTTTATAATATATAAGGTAAAGATGGAAACAATAACAACAAACAATAACTGGAAAAAGAAGTTTATCATTATATGGACCGGACAATTGTTCTCTATATTAAGTAGTTCGATTGCGCAGTTCTCGATGGTGCTGTGGATCGGTATGGAGACGGGTTCGGCAGAAGTCCTTTCGTATGCTGCCATTGCCGGGTTACTGCCTCAGATACTTTTGGGCCCTATGGCGGGTGTTTTTGTCGATCGCTGGAATCGGAAATGGACGATGATAGGTGCTGACAGTTTCGTTGCTCTCTGTTCGGCGGTCATTGCTCTGTTGTTCTATCTGGATATGGTAGAACTGTGGTCTATCTATTTGTTGTTGATGCTGCGGTCGATAGGCGGTGCTTTTCATGCACCGGCAATGAAATCCTCGATTCCTTTGTTAGCTCCGCCTTCCGAGCTGGTACGTATTGCAGGGATCAATGAAGTGATTCAGTCGGTATGTACTATTTGCGGGCCGATGCTGGGTGCTGCCTTGTTGTTGGCGTTCAATATGAGTGTCGTGATGCTGCTGGATGTGGCTGGTGCTTTTCTGGCCTGCATCTCTCTGCTGTTTGTCTTTATCCCCAATCCTGCCAAAAAAGAAACCAATAGGAATATATTGCATGAAATGTATGAGGGGGCACGGATTATTTTGCGTAATCGGGGAATGAGCTGGCTGATGGTTTCGGAGATTGTGGTTACTTTCTTTGTTATGCCGATTGTGGCTGTTATGCCTCTAATGACTTTGCAATATTTCAATGGTACTCCTTATCAAGTGAGTCTGATAGAAATGCTGTTTGGTATAGGTCTGCTTGTCGGCGGTTCGATACTGGGTGTGTGGAATCCTAAAATAAGAAAATCAATCCTGCTTATTATAGGATACTTCGGACTGGGCCTGTCTCTGGCTTTATGTGGAGCGCTGCCTTCCACCTATTTTATTACGTATGCTGTGTTGACGGTGATACAAGGGCTGGTCGTACCTTTATATACAGGGCCTTTTACGGCGTTGCTGCAAACTCAGTTTGCCCCTTCCTATCTGGGACGTATCTTTTCTTTATACGGAAGTATCAGCCAGTTTCCTTCTGTCATCGGTTTGTTGTTAACCGGATTCATAGCCGACAGGCTGGGAGTGGAGAATATCTTTATTATCGGAGGTATAGCGATCAGTATTACCGGTATATTGCTGTTGTGCAGTGCTTCCGTTCGGAATTTGGAGCGGAAAGATAGTAGTACCTTCTGAGGGTTGGTTGATAAAGAGAATTCTAAACTGATAATGTCGGAAATTGAAAGTCGGAGTTGCAGAAAAATTGTTTTAAAGTGAAAATCTTGATTCAGATCAAGGTTCTTGTCTTTAATATTGCCGTATTTTGTGGTTATAGATAAATTATATAATCATTTTCTCGATATGAAAATAACATATAACTCAACAAACTATTATCTAATACCTTGCAATGATGGATTTTTACTCATTGATGCAGGGTGGAACGGACTACTAAGAGTTTTTCTTGAAAAATTGCATTCAATAGGAATTGCACCTGTGCAAATTAAATATATCCTTTTAACTCATCATCATCATGACCATGCTGCTATCGTACAGGAATTGAGAAAAATGACTGAGGCAAAATTAATTGTACATAAAGAACAGCTACCTTATTTGAAAGCCGGATTTACAGATTATAAAAAATTAAAGCAATATAATAAATTACTATGGATAATAGATAGAATCTCACGTCCTTTTATAAAGTATCAGTATCGACCGATTGATTTCGATGCAGCAGATGTTATAGTGGATTCAGATATTGATGATGTTTCTTTAAGAAATATCGGTGTTCAGGGAAAAATTGTTTTAACGCCCGGACACTCCCATGATTCTATATCAGTATTGCTTGATAATGGAAATGCTTATATTGGCGATTTGGCAATGAATATGAATAGCATGAAACTACTTGGGAAAGCCCCCTTTCCGATTGAGGCCGAGGACTACTTACAAGTCAACCAAAGTTTGAGAAAACTTGTAAATTTAGGTGTGACTTTATTTTATCCATCGCATGGTGAGGTTGTTACACAGGAGAAGATTGTGGAAACTGTAAAGTGAACAAGTTTTGTAGTTCACAAATATGCAAATCTTTAAATAAGCCATCTTATAATGCAATAAGAGTAACTCGATTAAACCTCGAATTACTCTTATCATTTTTACTCCGTGATCCAGCTGGGGCTTTACTTTGATGTATAACGCATTGATAACTAGAGAAATACTGTTTTTAGTTATGCTTTTGGTATCTTTTTAGTATCATGGTTTTGGGGGATACTAAAATAAATAGGTTGATATATTCGCAGTGTATTTCATCTGCGATATAAGATTAAGCTAGTTTAAGACTAGATATGCCTTAAACGACTCAAAGTATTTTTCAAAATCTATCTTTTTTATAGTAATCTCATTATCGCTACTTAAATAATGATAGCTGTCTTCGTTAATAGGTTTATACATAATTAATGCCTCTTCTAGCGATTCATATCCGCCAGACTCCCAATTGCTATAAGGAGCATAATACACATATAAATTATCTTCCTTTTTTAAAAAATCTAAGGTCCTATTACATCTATTTAGATAGGTATTGAAAACCTTATTAAATATTACGTCATCACTATATTGTAGATTTATTTGGCATACCTTAAGCATTCGAGGGCTATATACATATATGCCGTCATCTTTTGATACTATTTCGGTGTCATATAATAGTTGTTGCGCAAACAATTTAACTGTGTCACCTTTATGCTGAAGAGTGTCGCCTTTTAATTGAATGGTATCTTTTGTACCCAATAAATCTATTATCCGATCTTCTTCTGCTAGTATATCTTTGTTTAAAACATACATTGTGTCTGGAATGAAATACGTCGAAGGGAGTAAAATTCCATTGCTTGTCAAGCCTACTCTATGAATAGAATCAGATAAATATACTAATTTTAATTGGGGTTTATTTAAATTTAAGCACCCTGTTAACAACAGTGTCAACATTAATATTGAGAATGATAAAAATATTTTTTTCATAATATCTAGTGTTTATTTGTTTTTTTTCTGGAATTTGAAAAGAAGAGGAGTTAAACTCCTCCTCCTTCAACTTTTCGCAAAATTCTCATTTTGTAGACGCTACATTCATCGCGAACCTTTTCTTTGCTTGTTAATCTGTTTAAATTTTCTTCTAACATTTCCACTCTCTTAACCAGTAAAGCGCATGTTTCAGTCATTCGCTCAATGTTTTTCTTTAGATCAATTGTTTCATTCATGGTACTAATCGGTTATATAACAAAACAGAACGTCATGAATAAACAATTAAAGATAATAATAGTTTAGAAAAAAACATAGGTTGTACAACATATTGTTAGGCTCCCTTCTTTTTCTGAGGATGTTGCGTCTTATATAAATAGAGTTCAGCCTCCATTTCTCGAATTTTTCTGTCTCGTTCTTCCAATAAGAATTCGTACATCGTCTGCATATTAGCGGTCATAGAAGAATTTTCACTCTGAGTCTTATACATTTCACCTTTTCCTCGAAGAAGCCATTCTGCAGAAATGTCCTCAAATGAATTTAAAATTGAAAGAACAGTGTCTAAACTGAGTTTCCTGTCACCATTTAATTGTTGATTGAGTGTGACTTGCTTTATTCCTACTGAATCAGCAAATTCTCTAACGGATTTTGCTTTCAGCTTGATAATATCCATAACTCTTTCAATCATAGTAAGATATAATTTTTATTATTTATAATTATTCTAAATAATTCAAATGAACTCAACTTTTCTTTTATTTAGTTTGTTATGAATTCAAATGAATATATATTTGCATTCGTAATCTGATAACGCAGAATGCAAAAGGACATAAAAAGGGCTGTCACGATATAAACCGTGATTTTGCTAGCACCAAAATTGTCTCAACGGCAAATATAGTGACTTCCCTTTTAAAATCCAATCAAAAAAGACGTAAAAGTAGGTTTCGTGGTTGCTACCTACTAACAGGAAAATATAACAGACGGCTCTATTTGAGTACTTATCTAGCAACCACAACAGGATAAGGAAAAAATAGAGCTTTGCTTTTTTAATCAGTTTGTACTGATAGAAGGAGGAAATATGAGTGATACTGAAGCGATTTTAAGTGTGGTTAAAGCTCTCTGTTCTGAGATACAAGAGTTGAGAATGGTAATTGAAGGTCGTAATGCTTCCGATACCAATTGTAGCTTCGACGAAGCCTGCCAGTATTTAAAGATCAGTCGTACTACGCTACATGAGCGAATGCGAAGAGGCGAATTACCTTGGGCCACGAAGATTGGTGGAAAATGGCTCTTTCCTAAAACGAAATTAAAGAAATATGCGGGTAATCAAAATTGAATTTTGAATGCGTATATGTCTATATAAAGCCCCATGTCCCACCCCTGTGAAGTGTCTGGTTCATTAAATTGTGAAGTGTTTGTGTTTAAAAAGGGTTACTTTCTTGACAGTGAGTGACCGACAAGGTGTATCGTTCGTGAGAATAGTCCACCTTTAATTTGACTTTTCAATTAAATAAATAATAACTTAAAAATCAAGATTATGGCAATGCACATGTTTTTTGAAGTCCGTATCCGTTACGAAAAGATGATGGAAAACGGACAAAACAAGAAGGTCAATGAACCTTATTTAGTAGATGCTCTCAGCTTTACAGAAGCGGAAGCAAGGATAATCGAAGAGATGGCTCCCTTTATCTCTGGTGATTTCAAAGTAAAGGCAGTCAAAGAAGCGAACTTCTCAGAAATCTTCTTTGCCAATGAGGAGAGTGCCGATACTTACTTTAAAGCAAGATTGGCATATGTAATTCTCGACGAACATTCCGGTGCGGAGAAGAAAACCTACACGAATGTCCTGGTTCAAGCTGCCGATTTGCGTGACGCGGTAAAAAGGCTCGATGAAGGCATGAAAGGCACGATGGCTGACTACAGAATCATCTCGATTGCCGAGACCAAAATCATGGATGTATACCTGTATAAGCCGGAGGAGGAAAAGTGATGACTAAGGCGTCAAAAGCTATTGTTACAGTTGTGGCCACTATTATAGTAATAGCTGGTTGTGTCTATTCCGGTAAGGTGGAGTATAATGATGCTATTTTATCTAGTATGTCTGCCGACAAATACGATTACATCCATAGCTGTCTGGGTAGTTCTGCTACCCAAAATGATGTGGTAAAAGAGTATATCGCTAATCAAAAGTATTACGATTCAATAACAAAATAATAGTATAATAAAAAAATGAGTACAAGTAACAATTCGAAAAGTGGTGGTATTGGCTTTTGTGGGCTTCTTGCAATTGCCTTTATTGTATTGAAATTATTGCATTATATTGATTGGTCTTGGTGGTGGGTATTATCTCCATTGTGGATTCCGATATTAGTACTATTAGCTATATTGATTTTGTATATCTTATTTGGATTTCTTTTTCGCAAAAAGTTATGAGACTAGAAGAATTCATAATCCCACCGGAATGTTCCCGTGTATCTATAAAGGTTGAGGATAAAAGACTGATCCTCCAATTCGAACCGGAGACTCCTAACATTTTCTTCTGCGATGAAACCGAACGAACAGAGGAGGAACCGAGTATAGGTCAATTAGCGATCCTATGGGGAAAGAACCGAAGAGAGGCTATTATCTCAAGAGTAGAGGATATAGACTACAAGGACTTTACCTACAAAGCGAAAAACCAGGAATGGTACGAACGTGCAATCCGTTTCCGGGACGAAGAGCAATATAATAAGATCCTGTTGTACAATAATGTTGAGAAAACCGAAATATCCAAAGTCAAAGCCGAAAAAGGTTAGCTTGACTGCTAAGCTGGATAAGGTATTCAGTGAATACATCCGGTTACGTGACACAAGAGAGGACGGAACCTTTACCTGTATATCTTGTAACCGGATATTACCTTACGATCAAGCAGATTGCGGTCACTATATCAACAGAAAGCATATGTCCACCCGCTTTAGCGAAAAGAACTGTAATGCTCAATGTCGATCCTGTAACCGCTTTGACGAGGGTAACATTCAAGGGTATCGTCGTGGACTTATCGCTAAATACGGAGAACCAATAGTGGTCATGCTGGAATCGATGAAGAATCAGATCAATAAGATCTCTGAATTTGAATACAATGCCATGATAGACCATTATCGTAAGGAAGTCAAACGCTTAAAACGAGAGAAAGGAATATGAGTAAAGAAACCTATAAGAAAGTCAAATGCGACTGTCGAGACTGCCAGCGTGCCGGTCCTGTGGAGAATTTTATGGTTGTCTGTCCAAAACACAGATATAAGAAATCCGTAGGAGTAAGGTTATGTGAGTATTTTATAGCAAAAGATGTTCGACAAGATAATAATGAAAGCGACCGTTGACACCGCAGATATCGACACCATCGTCTTACGGAATTATCTGGAACAATGCACAGAAGGCGATGAAGTCTATTATAAATCTACTGCCTACGCGAACTTCGACGGATGTTTTATCGAACTCAGAGGAAACAAGCTGAAATGCAAATGCTCCATCTGTAAACTCTATAGCAAGGGAAAAACAGGCAAGCTGGATAACAGCCGGCCTATGACCTTTGCGATGGCTATCCGGACAATCAAGGAGCTTCTTCTTAGGTTATGCGTAAGAATGGAGAATGCAGTAGTAACCTATTACGAAATTGGCATCACAATGAAGATGTCCCACTCCGCAGACTGCTATATCCGGCAGGTGCAGGAGATATCGGACAGAATCCTCTGGAATGATGCTAATTTCCCGGAATGCCGGCAGAAAACAACGGAGAAGAGCAAGTATTTCCGCAAGGTTCTCAAGGTCTACGATAAGTCGTTCGAAGCCGGCGAGAAAGGTAGAAAGGTGGGTGATAATATCTTGCGTATTGAAACGGTCTACAGGCATCAATCTGTATCAATGCTTGAATTTACTGATTACTTCTTCCTGTCTAAGATGGGACGAATATTCTACAAGGATTGGTCGGAGATATGCTTTGTGAGAGAATTGTCTGCGACAAAGGGTGTAAAGATATCCCAGCTTGAAAAAGCCAGGGAAATTAATAGACTAGGAGTAACTAGATATAAGGAACGCTATAAACGAATGTTCCTCGATGGAAAGTTGACCAAAAAGCAATGGGAAACGATTCGCAACTTTGCGAAAGCGTGGCCGGCTGAGCGTGAGAAATACGTTGAAGAGGTCGGTGAGCTTGAGAAGGAATTTAAGGATCGTCTATTGTCTAATTTCCAGATTGGGATTTTTACACCCGTTCGCAGAAAACTGTAACAATTTGATTATCAATATTTTACAGAAAACATAAAAAGCACCATATGGTGCGCTATTAAAATGCTGATTATCAAGCAAATAAGAAAATAAAGAATCGAAATTAACAATTTACGGCAACTTGTCCTATACTGCCCGCAGGGTAGTTGGGTAGCAACTTAATAGGGCAGTTAATTTTAAGTGATAACTAAAAAATAAAAAGACTATGGCATATAAAGCTTTGGGTACAATAATCGCAGTAATGCCTACTGCGCATGGAACAACAAAAAATGGAAAGGATTGGGAAAAGCAGGAATGTGTGTTGGAGATGTCAGATAAGTACCACACAAAGATGAAATTCTCAATATACTCCTGGGATGGTCCCATCGAGACTCCCCTTAAAACAGGAGACAATGTTGAAGTGTCCTTTATGGTAGAAGCAAGAGAGTCAAAAGGAAACTGGTTTAATGAAGTGAAAGCTTATCGTGTTGAACATCAAAAACAATGAAGATTCAAGGCTATCCATTGATTTGTAGTGGAATTCATTACACCGGTTATCATCTAAAAGCAATGTGTAAAGAATGCCCGCTATACTCAAGGAAAAAGCAGCCATTTCATAAGTCATGGCGCATAAGTGGAATTGAAAAATGTATAATTAACTATGTTAGTAGGAACAACAAATCTTAATACGACCCTCAACTTAACGTATGTGTTGGCAGATGTCGTAGAAACTCTTCTTCTCGACATGAGAAGTGAAATGAAAAAGCAGGGATATGATCTGCGTTATGATGCCAAGCACAATTTCAACACGGCGATAGCAGCTATACGCCGGCTGAAGCAAGATGTAGACAAGACCCAGCTTTCTACTCAGGAGAATTTTGGAAACGACTCAGACTGTCTCCTTGCCTTTATCAAGCTGCTGATAGATCGCTGCGGTGACGACGACAAGAAGATGTTTGAATTCTACAATTACATCAAGTGTTTCCCGTCCCAGTTAAATCTTGAGCTGTCTGACGAGAAGAGTGTATTTGCGCATATTTTTAACTAATAACAAATCAGAAAGGAATAAAATGAAAACATTTGGACAAGTAAAAATTGGAGATAAAATATATATCATCGACGATGATTATAGAATTAGAGAAATATATGTTTGTGGTGTTGAGGATGTCAAGTTAGCCCATAAAGAAGTAATTATTAAGACACTCAATGGTAATACATATACGGCTAATAATAACACAACAAAGGTAACAACAACCGGTGGTCTGTCTTTATTCTCTTGTGTAGAATCGGCACAATTAGAAAGGCATAACTTGAAAGAGGTATATGCTGCAAAGCAATTTCGCTTAGCTATGCAGGCGTTTCGAAGAATGAAGAAAGCTATCCCAAATGCCGAAGAACAAAAGAAAAGAGTATTGCAATTTTTCCAGATACTTGAAGATAAAGAAGAGTAACCCTCAAAACAAAATTAGATATGAACGGAGAACAGATAATACCTCCAATCACTGACCCATTAGGTCGGAGTTGGAGACAGCCTCACAGGAGGTTTATTGAATTGGATGATACTCATGCTCTTATGAGCGAACAGACTTTTAAAGGTTTAGCAGAATATTCCACTTCAATACCAACAGGAGTATATGAAGGTAAAATGTGGAAAGGATTTGCAAATGGCGAATGGTATCTTGTATGGTTTGCTCCTGACAAAGACCCTGATAAAGTTCGTATAGAGAAAAGAAAAATATTAATAGCGTAATACAAGAATAGAAATGAATAAAATAGAAAAGCAGACCTATGTGGTCTGCTCAATATGTTGT
>OCHK01002699.1_pt1 | contig 11367 bp, 10 predicted proteins | sample 1538551 | NCBI WGS metagenome assembly OCHK01 (sample SAMN04571707, study PRJEB22368) | human gut metagenome | biome: human gut; material: stool | host: Homo sapiens | place: Luxembourg | collected 2012-08-31
TCATAGTTTGAAGCTATATCCAGTTATGACAAACATATTTAAATGTAGTACTCTTGTAATTTTGGAAATTTCCGAATTCAGGTACATCGCTACCTCATTTTCCAGGCGTGCCCCGGATGAGGCGATAAGCTCTATGATATTCTCCCGCACACTTTTTTGGGCATCAATCAGCCTTTTATATTATATTATGGTTTTGAATTTTATAAACATACTTCTTCAATGTATTTCTGCTTATATTATACTTCCTCATTAAATCCACTTGTTTGATAGACCTATCAGACAAATATTTCAAAATATCCTCTCTGAGAGCATCAGACATCTTATCAAGCTGGCCTGGTTTTCTTCCACTCTTCTTATTGCTTGCAGCAATTCCATCTTTAATAGACTGGGATATATAAAGGCGCTGCTTCTCTCCCCGGTCCAGCTCCACTATGATCAGAAGCTTAATAATGCTTTCCATAGCAGTTTTGGTTACAATGTCCTGTTGCTCTGCCGTTGTCATCATTTGTCGAATGTAGTCGCTACTTACCGTTGGATTATCAAGAAATACCATGTTAATACCTCTGTCGAGCCATTCCATGTATTTCTTATAGCCATTTTCTGCTTCCCTGGTAAAACGATACAAATCCTTGAACACAACTGTGTCTCCGCCCTGCAGTAATACCAAAGGCATTGTCCAACTATGACAAACATCGTAGATTTTCCCTAACGCAATAGGCCCAATCGCAGCAAGCAAATACCCAACAAATTCTTTTGAAACGATTACAAGCAAAGAAAGATACCTCTTACACCCCATAACAACAGCTTGCGCGAGAAATAAAATCCAAATGGTAATGGCAGCACAGAAATCAAAAATATTATAATATAGGTTAAATATACATTACAGGTTCTTTATCACTTCAACTCTGGTTACCATGCCTTCGCGCATACTATCCACTCTAAGTGCACAATCCTTATAATACACGCAGGCACCTATTGCAACCGTCTTTCCCTCTTCACTCAGCTTGTCGCTTATGATATTGCGAAGAATTCTTGTCTTTTCCTCCGGAATTTTGGCTCCGGTTATGAGATTCGCGTGTGCTACTGTCTGGCTGCCCCGGCATATCATGTGATCAGCCTCATCAAAACTGCAGAACAGGAATTTTCTGATTGCAAACAATGCTGCTATCGCGCCAATTCCAACAAGAGTCTCATATACATTGAGGTGTTCGACTATCATCTGTCTGGCTGTTGCAAAAAGCAGAACCTCTATTATCGTGCCTGGCTGATGCGTACAGAGCATCTTTACAAACTCCACGCCTATAGCAATCGACATGGCATATTCCATGTAATACTCCAGCTCAAGCTTGTCATGCCATATATCAAAAAACATTGACCTACAAGCTTTATAATAAGTATCGCTATCACAAATACGAGAAATGCAGACAATACCAGTTCCACGTAGGTCGCTATGTTTTTCATGGTTTTCCTAAAAAATTGTTTCATCATTCGGTCTTCCTCTCAGTTATTGTATTATTGAATGAATTGCTCCCGGGATGCTCATATCCACAAACAGAGCTATCATAAATGATAGCTCTGTTTGTTTTGTTAGTATCTGTTTTATTATGTACACAAACTTTCCATACTGATTTATTATTCGGTGTACTGGCAAATATTTGCGCTTCAGGACACTCAATTCTTAGAACAGGAATGCCACACTGCATATAGAAACAACTGCAATAAGTATTATAAGTAACGGTCCACCGATTTTTACGAAATCCGAAAACTTGTATCCTGCCGGAAGTATCTGCATATTTACAGCTGTTCCGAAAGATGTTGCTATTGCAAGGTTTGAGCAGGCACCGATTACGATTACCCATGGAATAGGACTGATTCCAAGCGATAATGCAATTGCTATACAGATTGGTGTAAGCATTGCTGCTGTTGCGTTGTTTGACATGATATTCGTGAGCACACTTGTAAGCACTGCGATAACTACTGTAAGAAGCACAACCGATGCGTTCTTTCCTCCGAAGAGGTTGAGTACAGCGTTTGCGATTAATGCTCCACCACCTGATACATCAAGTCCTGTTCCGATTCCTGATATTGTTCCGATACATACGAAAACATCCCAAGGAAGATCCGAATATGCTTTTTTAATCGAGATACAGCCTGTTCCAAGTACCATTGCAGCACCTATAAGACCGATTGTACCAATGTTAAAATAGCTCTTGAAAGGCTGGAAACCACTTAATACAAACAATACTATGCATAAAATCATGGTTCCGAGTGCCACATAGCCCTTCCATGCCGGAGCAGCTGACTCCTGTTCTTTCTCGAGCTTATGTATCTCTGCAACTGAATACATATTTCCCTTGTCGAAGTCAGGACTATCCGGTTTTAATACCTTGTCGAGGAGCTTGTAGCCGATTGTTCCCCAGAAAATAATCTGTACAACTGCTGCCGGAAACATGATCTTTGTCATGTCAAACATTCCCATACCTTCCTCATAACCGGCATATCCCTGTAATACTGAGTTTGCTGCAAGCTGTGAGGTTGAGCCGATTAGTGAACACGCACCTCCGATAATGGCTGCTGTTCCGGCTGGGAAAATAACCATTTTTGAACGGATTTTGCTGCTACGATTGCGATGATAGGCATCCAGATAGCAACTGTTCCGTTGTTACTCATAAATGCTGACATCAATGAACACACAGCACTTACCGTTACTATAAACCGCCTCTCCGTCTTGGCAAGAAAAGAATTTCCGATTTTTTCTCCTATCTTTCTTGCTATTCCGGTTTCAAAAAGTGCGGCACTTACAACACACATTCCGACTACCATCGGCCAGCCTGTTGCGCTGAATCCGCTGTATACTGCGGATAAATCCATTTCTGGAATAAACATTGCCATTGCTACCGACCCAAGGATAGCAACCACGCTTATCGGCAGTCTATTCCAGACAAACAAGCCCATTGTAATTAATACAATTATAATTGAAATAATACTAGAATCCATATTATATCCCCCGATATATTTTTATTTTAAATCTCTGCCCAGTCAGCACCCTTCCATTTCTCGTGCTCATATACTGACTTGTCGGCTACATATGGCCACTTTTTACCCTCTACGACTGCCAGACAGCCCTTGATACACATCTGTGCCATCTTGATAACTGCCTCTCTTGTCTGGGCTGCTGAGTGCGGACTTACGATAAGATTTCTGCAGTTCAATAACGGATCATCTGTTTTTGGTGGCTCGCTGCAGAATACGTCTGTTCCCGCACCGGCGATAACTCCGTTATTTAATGCTTCTACGAGATCTGCTTCGTTGATGATTCCTCCACGGCTGCAGTTTATTATAAGTGCCGTCGGCTTCATAACAGAAAGCTCCTTCTTTGAGATCATGTTCCTGGTCTGATCTGTGAGCGGTACATGGATTGATACCACATCGCTGTCCTTTAACAGCTCCACATAATCTTCATAATATTTAGCACCATAGCCTTCTACCTGCTCTTTTGTCATAAAAGGATCATACGCTGCAATTCTCATTCCGCAGCCTTTGCAGATTTTGGCTGTTTCTCTTCCGATTGCTCCAAGCCCAAGGATTCCGACTGTCTTTCCCTCAAGCTCGAAAGCCTTCTTTGCTCCACGGATTTCCCAGTTTCCTTTGCACATCTCGTTCTGTGCCTCGATAAGATTCTTTGACAATGCAAAAATCATTGCTACCGCATGCTCAGCAACACTTCTGTTGTTGGCTCCCGGTGTGATGACCACCGGGATACCAAGCTCTGTTGCTTTTTTTACATCAACCGAATCATATCCTACGCCTGTACGTCCAATTACCTTGAGCTTCGGGCTGTTTTCTATAGCATTTGCATCACATTTTGCAATTCTTACAATAAGAGCAGCTGCATCCCTCATCTCGTCAAGATAATTGTTCGGATCCTGATTGTCAGCTACATATACATCAGCTATTCCATCTAAAAGCTGCATTCCTTCAGGGCATACAGCCTGTGTCATTACAAACTTCATATTAATTCATCCTCCCCAGAGTTAGTTCATTCCTTTGTCAGCATTCTCTTTTAATACCTTTGCAAGCGCTTCCACACCCTCATCGCACAGATAGTTGAATGGACGTCTGCAATCGCCAACAGGATATCCGAGCATAGCAACCGCTTTTTTAACAACTGTGTTAGGATTGCCGTATTTGAATACAGCTCTGAAGCTTGCAATAGAATCCTGTGCTGCCTCTGCCTCCTCAAGCTTGCCCTCTTTGAAAAGGTTGTAGATGGATGAAAGCACATGTGGATAAACATTTGAGCATCCTGCTATTCCTCCGACTCCGCCTTCTTTTAACGCAGGAAGAATGAGTGAATCATTTCCTGATAATACATAGAACTTCTTGTCAAGTTCACGTGTCTCTGTGATATATGCCTTTAAGTTATCCCAGTCACCGCTTGAATCCTTAGCACCGATGATAAGGTCAACATCCTTTGCAAGCTTCTTTACTGTCTCAGGAAGCAGCTTGTTTCCTGTACGGGCAGGAATATTGTAAAGAACAATTGGAGTATCTACATGTTTGGCAACCTCTACATAGTGATCGTATAACTCCTTCTGTGACGCAACCGCAAAGCTTGGAGTGATTATTGAAAGGACGTCAGCTCCGAGCTTTTCTGCCTCCTTGCTCATCCTGATAGTATCCTGTGTTGAAATGCAACCTGATCCAGCATATACAGGTACTCTTCCTTTTACCTGATCAATTGCAGCTTCAAGGACTTCGCATTTTTCTTTTTCATTTAAGATATATCCTTCACCGTTTGTTCCAAATGGGAAAATTCCGTGCACACCGCCATCGATAAGTCTGTCAATCTGTGTTCTGAGCTCGTCAGTGTTGATGCTCTCATCTGCGTTCATTGGTGTTAAAATTGGTGTAATAATTCCTTTTAATTCTGTCTGTTTCATGTTTTTCTTCTCCTTTTAAACTTGTTTAATTTTGTTTATTTTTGATTTAATATTTTGTCTGCAATCTTTACCAGTACATCTTTGGTTCCGAACCCACCTGATTTGGATATTATCTGCTGCACAAATCCGTGATTTTTCAGATTGGAAACAACCACACCCTGTTCTATCTCACATACCGGTGTAATCTGGGTACAGCCTATCAGCTTCATATACCCCATCAAAGTATCGCCGCCTGTCATAAGTATTGTCGTATCCTGCTTATTTGCTGCCAAATGGTCAGCTACGTGTCCATGTGCCGTTGGAATCAAGGTTCTTACATCATTCATAGTCAGCTTATTTGCTTCCATAAAGCCCTTTTTGTCTTCTTCCCAGTCTATGGAATCAATGATGAGACATCTGTCTTTTTCACATTCTTCCTGCATTTTGCGCAAAAACTCCAAGCCCGCCTGCGTGCTGTAATAATCCTTCTGCAATTTTTGTTCTACGGTCATATGGATTCTTGAAAATCCGTGTTCTTCGGCATAGTCAAGCTGATTTTGCGTAATCATATTCAAGCTGCCACATTCCACAAGAAAATTTTCACTCTTCCTATAGCTTTGCGGCTTCGCTGCATCAAATCTGAGCTTGTCGGCAAGCGCTTCCGCAAGTGCGGCACATCCGGCAATAATGCAAAGCTCATCTTTTTCCTGCAATTCATCAAGCCTTTCTTCTATGTCTTTATGTTTTTCCACATCGCAGATTACGATACGTTCATCGCTTTTTATATCATTCAAAGCTTCATTCCGCTTAACACAGGCACATTTCAAAGCTGTCTGCTGTGCGATAATATCAGGTATGTACGACAGCTTTACCGGTTCAAACGGATCCTGCCCGAATACACTTTTTTCTAGAAGCTGCCCCTGTATGTAGTGAGTTCCGTTTACCGTACAGCGGTCTATCTTCGGATACCCCGGCAGGAAATAAACTTTGTCGTGCCCGCTTCCGTCCAAAACTGCCTGAAGCTCACTTCCGATATTTCCGCGGAGCGCTGAGTCCGTCTTTTTGAAAATAACAGGAATATTAATTGCTTTTGCCCATCCTGTAATATTTTTCACAGCATCATATGCCTTAGCTGCCGGCATTGGTCTGGTCTCAGAATCTATAACCAGAACCTCTGTCGACTCATCTATATCCCCGATAGCTTCCGGCATTTTTGTAAATACCTGGGTGGCAATTCCCTTATTCACAAACTGGATTCCGGTATCCAATGCACCGGTAAAGTCATCTGCTATGATCAACAGCTTTACCATCGCATTTCCTCCCGCTATTTTTTGTTTACTGCGAGCTTTGTCGCATAGTCAATTGAATTTACAAGGCTTAACTCATTCGATTCGCCTTTTCCTGCGAGGTCAAAGCCTGTACCATGGTCTACCGATACCCTTATTACAGGGATTCCGAGTGTTACATTTACACCTGCTACCGCATCCCATTTCTTTAATTCTTTGTTGTATACAAAGCCTTTAACCTTCAGAGGAATATGTCCCTGATCATGGTACATTGCTACAACTATATCATACCAGCCTCCGATTGCCTTAGAGAATATGCTGTCAGGCGGTGTCGGTTTTTTCTCAGGAATATTGATTCCTTCTGCCATTGCCTCATCTATTGCCGGCTGGATTTCCTCAATTTCCTCTGTTCCAAACAGTCCGTTTTCTCCGCAGTGTGGGTTAAGACCTGCCACACCAATCTTTGGATTCTCAATTCCTATCGCCTTGCAGGCATCATTTGCAATTCTTATAACTTCAAGGACTCTGTCCTTCTTTACCTTGTCACATGCCTGCCTGAGAGAAACATGCGTCGATACGTGTACAACCCTCAAATCCTCGTGCGCAAGCATCATTGTGTACTTGTCTGTATGGGTGTACTCTGCATAAATCTCTGTATGTCCCGAATAATGATGTCCTGCCATATTTATTGCCTCTTTATTTAAGGCATTTGTGACAGTTGCGTCAATCTCGCCGCTCTGCGCAAGCTCTATTACCTTTACGACATACTGAAAAGCAGCCTCTCCACACATCTTTGATACTTTTCCGAATATGTGTCTGTCCATGTTCACAAGATTCATGTCGTACACATCAATCGTTCCGTACTCAAACTTTGCAGCTTTAATATCGTTAATCGCATGGATCTTTATTTGTCCTTCTTTTCCTGCGATTTTTACTGCCTCTTCCATACATGCGGCATCACCGATAATCACCGGACGACACTGCTCATATATTTCCGATCTTGATAACGCTTTTACTGAAATCTCAGAACCGTTTCCTGCAGGATCTCCCATTGTAATTCCGATAATTGGCTTTTTCATAGGCCCCTCCTTTATTTTAATACCTTAAGATATATGTTTCTGATATCGTCAAGGCTTAATTCTTTCATATTGTTTACAAGAAGTCTCTGCTGTTTGCTTCCGGCATCAACAAGGAAATCCAGGTCCTCCGGCTTAACACCGAATTCCTTTAAATCTGTTGGAATGTTTGTAACCTTTACAATGTCAGCAATCTGATCGATCATGTACTGTGCTTTCTCATCCTCAGATTTTCCTGCAAGCTCAGGGTAAACAGCATCGCAAAGTATTGCAAGTCTCTTGCTGCATGCGTCCTTGTTAAATTCCATAACATGTGCAAAAAGTATGGCATTTGATACACCGTGAGCAATGTGATATTTGCCTCCCAGTGGATATGAAAGCGCATGAACTGCTGTTGTTCCGCTTCCTGTAATTGCGACTCCGCCATAGAAGGCTCCGGTCATCATATTGCTTTTTGCTTCCATATTGTCCGGATTGTTATAAGCTTCCCTGATATTGTGGAAAATAAGCTTGGCTCCGGCTGCTGCATAGGTATCGGAAAACGGTGTTGCTTTCTTTGAGGTGAAGCACTCAACCACATGGGCCAATGCATCTACACCTGTTGCTGCCACAATTGATTTTGGAAGCTTTCTGATCATATTCGAATCCAATACCACATAGTCCGGAATCATACTGTCATTTACAATTCCTTTCTTTGACTGTTCCTCCGGAACCGCAACGATTGCATTGCAGGTTGCCTCAGATCCTGTTCCGCATGTTGTCGGAATCATAACCGTCTTAATCTGTTTCTTTGCAAGCATCGGATCATTGAGCAAATCTTTTATAGTATAGTCTGCATCTTTTAATACGCAGCAAAGCTTTGCTGCATCCATAACGCTTCCCCCACCGATTGCTATGATAAGATCACCTGATGTGTTCTCCACTTCCTTCATAACCTTTTCAACATCCTGATATGATGGTTCACAAGCAAGATCATCAAATACCTGATACTCTGTCTTGTTTTCCTCAAGAATGTCTGTCAGCAGATCTAAAAGTCCTGTTGAGCGAATGCCTTTATCAGTAAAAATTATTACTTTTTTTGCATTCTCTTTTTCTATTACCGCTTTCACATTCTCAATGCTTCCTGCTCCGCCAAAGATACATGACGGAATTTTAATCTGATAACTCATATATTACCTCTCCTTTGTTATATTGTTATTCTTGTGTTTTATTTTTGAACATCTCTTTGAACTAATCATATAATATCTGTTTTTTGTGCCTCGTTCAACGCGTTGTTTTGTTATTTTTGTTCTATTTTGAAACATAAACTACATTTATTTGTTGTATTTTGAAACATACTGTAATACAATATAGTTAAATAGTAACAAAACATCACTAGCGCTATCTTCACGTTTCATTTTTAAACATTAAAATAACCACTTAACATTTACAAATCCCAAAAGGAGAAATATATGCAGAAAACCAAGATTCTTGCAGTCGCCCCTTACGAGGGCATGGCTGACATACTTACCGATATAGCACAGTCGCGCGATGACATTGCTCTCACTGTCCAGACCGGTGATCTGTTCACCGGCCGTGATATCGCAATGCAGCTTGCACATAAAAATTACGACGTTATCATTTCGCGAGGCGGTACAGCAGAGCTTATACAATCTGCTGTTGAGCTTCCCGTCATAGATATATCCATCTCTGTTTACGATATACTTCTGAGCATCAAGCTTGCCGAGAGCTACAACGGAAAATTTGTAATTGCCGGTTTTCCCGGAATCACTGCAAATGCACATCTGCTGTGCGACCTGCTTCAATATGATATTGACATAATCACTTTCAAGGACTCGGTAGATGCAGTCAATCGCCTTAAAGAAGCAAAAGAAAACGGCTGCACGCTTGTCCTATGTGACGTGACCGGTGCCAGAGCCGCAAAGGATATCGGATTAAATTATAATCTTGTAACCTCCGGCAGGGAAAGTATAGAAAACGCCGTTGCCGAGGCTGTAAAGCTTGTGCATTCTTCCAATTATGTCCACAAGCAGAAGGATCTGTTCCAGTCGCTTCTGACCGAGGATGACCGCGAATTCTTAATTTACTCGCCTGCAGGTACTCTGTGGTTTTCAAGCATCGCAATAGATGAAATGAATACATCGTTGATGAATTTTGTACAGACATACATTAAGTCATTTTTGAAAGTTCCGAACCAGACCGTTTCGCATCAGATACGCGATAACGTCTATACTCTGTACAACCGCCACCTGATTTACGAGGACCAGAAGTACACTGCAATTACTATATGTAAGAGTCCTGCATTAACCGCCGAGGACGACCCTGGATTTCAGATTTACAATATTGACAACACCTCCTCCAACGACTTTGCTGACGCTTACAACGGAACCGGTAAAGCAGGCAAAATAGCGCAGATAGTAGAAGAATACGCTAAAAGCCATCTGCCTGTGCTTATTCTCGGAGAAAACGGAACCGGCAAAGGCAAGGCTGCATCACTTATTTACAAGCAAAGCAACTATAAGCACGCTCCATTTTACAGTATCGACTGTTCTCTGATAAAAGAGCGTAAGTGGCACAGCCTGCTAAACAATGAGAATTCTCCTCTCAACGAAGTGGACAGCACAGTATTTTTTGAAAAAGCCGATGCTCTTAGTCTGGAACAGATTGGTGATTTGTTTCAATATATAGACCAGACGAAGCTTTGCACGAGAATGAGACTCATAGTCTCGCTTTCCACCAACAACTCCAATCAGCCTGCATTTGCCACAATACGCACCTTCATGGAGAACCATCTTTCCTGCCTTACCCTGAATCTCCCACCGCTTCGAGAGCGCATTGACGATTTCTCCGGTATAACCGCGCTCTATCTGCACCGGTTCAATGTCTCCCTCGGGAAACAGATAATAGGCTTTGATGTTGAAGCAATGGAAAAAATGCTCTCGTACAACTGGCCTAACAATCTCGACCAGCTGCAGCATGTCCTTAAAGAGCTTGTCACAATAACAAAGACACCGTATATCTCCTGTGACACTGTAGAAGCCATCCTGAAACAGGAGCCCGACTACGGACGCGTCTTTGATGATTCAGTAAAATTTGATGGAACTCTAGATGAGATAAATTATCAAATCATTCTTCAGGTGTTACACGAAGAACATGACAATAAAGAAAAAACCGCCAGGCGGCTCGGCATAAGCCGAAGCACACTCTGGCGGATCTTGAAGAACAATAATTAATGTTTAATCAATTTCTCCCTGTGGGATAAAAACCTGAACATCAGCATTCTCGTCAAGCTCTATAAATACTCTTGTATCTTTGCCGACCAGTCCCTTAAAATGTCCGGTGAATTTCTCTCCGGACTGGGTTGTTCCGGTAACATCCATTTTGTATACGCTTCCGGCATCTGATGAGAAATCAATTGAATCATGGCTGCCAAGTGTGTTGACAGTCTGCTCTTTGCCATCGTTCCAGGTTACCTTGATATTCTTAACATTAAAATAAGTCTGGTTTATAAGCCGGATAGTTGTTGTCTCTTTTCCGTCCTGCGCTGCATAAATACAATTAGTACCTATTAACACTCCTGCCATGATAGTAACTAATGCAAACGTAGCAAGAACTTGTTTTTTTATTATTTTATTCATTTCTGAATACCTCCTTATAATGGCACTCCATTATCTTCGCGGATATTTTATCACAAGATATATTAATTAAACAATTGTCAATTAGTTCAAAACTTTTTTATTATTTTATGTTTTTTTGACACTTTTTTCAAAGTATTGGACATTTTGTTTAATCCTACAAGATCTCTAATGCTTTAAAACACTAAGTTTATCGCAGGTGAGCTTTTCCTCAGTCTTTCCCTTGTATTATAATTTCCCATAGTGTTTTATGAACTCTGTTAAGGAAAAAATGAGGGTAATTAAGAGCAATACCAATGTGCAAAATACACAAAAAAGTTCTTTTATATGAGCGTATTTAGATAAAAATGGACGAAGCATGGTATAAATGATATAATTAAAATGAATGATGGAATAATAAGAAATGGGAGAAACTGTTATGGGATTGTTATATGCAATATTTTCAATT
>OCHK01002705.1_pt1 | contig 11343 bp, 10 predicted proteins | sample 1538551 | NCBI WGS metagenome assembly OCHK01 (sample SAMN04571707, study PRJEB22368) | human gut metagenome | biome: human gut; material: stool | host: Homo sapiens | place: Luxembourg | collected 2012-08-31
CTCGACACCCCGGCGGTATTTCTTGGCGTTCTTGCTTTTGCAGTACACCATCAGCCGCAGCGCCACCGCACCGGCCACGCCCACCGCCAGATCGAACAGGTGGAAGCTGGGGGCGGCGCTTTCAAAGGCAAGGGAAAAGCCGTCCGCAAGGTGCAATAGCTTTTCCGACAAGTCCGCCCCAGCCGCCAGCCGGTAGGTCTGTCCCAGCTTGCCGAACAGGTAAACAAACAGCAGGTAGGGCAGGTTGGCGATGATCAGCTTTTTCATTTCCGGCTTCATCGTGACAGCCCCCTTTCCTTGATTTTCTCCTTGGCCTGCTGGCTGCTTCTGGCCGCTGCCTTTTCTTTCAGGACGGCAAGGGTCTTTCGGATGGAGGGGCGCTCCTGCTGTTTGAGCTTCTTGGCCGTAAACTCCTTAAACGCCTGTTCCAGATTGTCCGCCTGCTTGGATTTGAAGATCACGATATACCGGGGCGGATGGGTAGTGCGGTCTTTCCGCAAGGTAAAATCAATGTCGTATTTCTTGGCGCAGGGCTTAAACAGGCCGATGTTGGCGTCGGTGATCTCAATGTTGGACAGGGCGGAACCGTCCTTTTTGAGCTGCCGTAAGCTCTGCTGTCCGTGATGGGCCTTGCCCGTCCCTTTCTGCCGGGCGGCCAGATATTTTCGGATGGCCGCTTGCAGCACTTGGGCGGTGAGCTTGCCCGTCTTAACCGCTAACGCTATGGTTTTCTGGTCTACTTCTTCCTGCAACTGCTATCCCTCCTTTGGAAAGTCAGCAGGCAGGCGGATGGCTTAAATCCGCACCCGCAGGCCGGAGAGGTCGTCGGCATGGATTCCCACAAGATACCAGTTCTCGGCCATTTCAATGCGGGTCGGCCTCCATCTGCCGCCCACCATCACATCAAAAGTTTCTCCGCAGTGCAGGCCGCCGTAATAGTCCGCAAGGTCAAAGCGGATGTCGTAGCGGTCTGTCTGCTCGTCAAAAATCAAAGCACCCTGTTTCATAGGGTCGGCCTCCTTTCAGATTTTGCCGGTGTTCATGTCATGGGCCACCAGCGCCGTGTAATAGCCGTTGATGGTGCTTGGGGCGTTGAACAGAACCGCCAGCAGGTATTTTTTGATGTTCCGTATTTCCGTGGTGTTTTTGCTGATACAGTCAAAGACAAACTCAATGTGAGAGCTGTTCAGCTTCATCAGCTTGGATTTCACCAGCTCGGCGGGGTAATCGTCCCCGGCAATGCGGATGGTCTTTCGGGCGCTGCATACGGTTTCCACCAGCAAGTCCACGATCTCGTCCAGCATATCCCGGTCAATCCCCTTGGCGTACTGGCAAAGGTGTTCATACTCGATGTTGTCCTTGATGATCTCCCGATAAATCTCTACGGCGCTCTGTGATTTCGCTCCCGTTCCTTTCCGTTCCGGCGGCGCAGCCGCTTCTTCCCCCAAAGGAGAGGGAGGGGAAAGGATAAGAATGGAATCGGTATTTGATCCATCCGTAATTGATTTCTCTTTACTTGATCTATCTTTATTTAATTGCGTTGGTTTTTCCTGCGTAGGCTTTTCCTGCGTTGGATTATCCAATGTTGGATTTTCCAATGTAGGTGAATCCGGCACAGGCTGGGGCTGTTCATAAATGATGTAATCCGCCCCGCGCAGGCGGCCTTGGCTGTCACGCTCACGGGAACGCACGATATAGCCCGCCTGTTCCAGCTCCCGGACAGCCGCCCGGATCGCGTCGATCTGCTCCCGGTTGATAAGGGATAAGCCTTTCAGCGTAAAGTCCCAGCTCTCCGGCAAGGACAGCATTTGCGACAGCAGCCCCTTGGCTTTCAGGGACAAGTCCTTGTTCCGCAGGTGGTGGTTGGACATCACCGTATAGCCCCGGTTTTTCTCCACTCGAAAAACTGCCATCTCGTCGTCCACTCCTTTCACTTGAAATTTCACCGCGCCGTCAAGGGCGGTGAGCTTGCCCGGCTGGTAGGGACATTCCTCATACACACAAAACTGGTACTTCCAGTGCGGGCGGTAGAAACGGCAGGTGCCGCAGTCCTCCGGCGCTCCGGCCTCGCCGTTGTCAAAATGATCTGCGCCCGGCCTCGTCTGCATGAGCTGTTCAAAGGCCCGGTCGCTGCCGGAAGTAAAGTACATAGGCGGTCGCCTCCTTTCTGTTTTTGGGCGCAAAAAAGCGGCGTCCTGATCTCCCCAAAGGGGAAAAGAGAACGCCGCTGTCTGCGGTGTCGTATTCAATTTTCGATGTGTCACTATTTGGGCGCTGGGCTTCACGGGAAGCAGAAGCGTGTCAAAGCTCAATCCGAAAGTAGTAAATCGGTAGTAAATTCAGTTCTTATATCCCGTGAAATGCCCGTATTTCCGGGCTTTTTGGAGATAATCAGAGTTGTTGTATTAAAAATACTGCGACATCTGCGGCGAGAAGATCGGCCTGCTCGGCAATCGCAAGCTCGAGGACGGCAATCTCTGCAAGGACTGCGCGAAAAAGCTCTCGCCTTGGTTCAGCGACCGCCGCAGCTCCACCGTAAGCGAGATCAAGGAGCAGCTTGCCTACCGTGAGAAGAACCGGGAACGGGCGGCGCAGTTCCGCACCACCCGCTCCTACGGTGAGGACTGGAAGCTTCTGCTGGACGAGGAGCACCGCTGGTTCACCGTCACCCGCGCCCGCGACCTGGCGGACGCCAACCCGGATATTCTGGACTACACGGCGCTGACCGGCTGCCGCGTGGACATCGACGAGAGCCGCACCGAGCAGATGCGCGAGGACGCGGACGGCAAGGAAGTCAGCTACGTCCCGCCCCGCTATGAGTATTCCTACGACTTTGACATCATCATTTCCGTCAATCACCCCTATTTTGACGAGATGCGCTTCCGCCTCAACGACAGCTCTGTGTACATTGAGCCGCAAAGCACCGTGCAGCGCCCGATGATGGGGCAGCGCCCGATGGCGGGCCAGATGCAGCGGCCCATGGCGGGGCGTCCGCAGCCCATGGGCCGGACGATGATGGGGCAGACGATGAATGTTGCACCCGTCAACTTCGACCCGGAGAACAGCATGGAATACCGCAAGTACCGCGAAATGGGCGACGAGATCCGCGCGGCGCTGCAGCAGGTGATGGAGACTGCCCGCGGCGGCGCTGCGGCGCAGCCCACCGCGCAGGAGGAGACCGCGCCCGCCCCGGCGGCAGCGGCGGCCGGTCCGTGGGTCTGCCCCGCCTGCGGCGGACAGAACAGCGGAAAATTCTGTGAGTACTGCGGCTCGCCCCGTCCGCAGTAAGCGAGGGGCGGAATAGGGAGGAGAAGTACGCTATGCCAGCACAGGTGACCAACTACAAATGTCCGACTTGTACCGGCCCGCTGCACTTTGTCGGCGCGTCCGGCAAGCTGGAGTGCGACTACTGCGGCGCGAGCTACGATGTGGCGCAGATCGAGGCGCTCTACGCGGAGAAGGAGGGCAAGGCTGCGGCAGCGCAGCAGTCCGCCGAGGAAAAGGCTGCTGCGGAAAAGAAAACCGCCGAGGGGAGCGAGTGGGATATGTCAGACCTCAGCACCGACTGGGGCGCGGAGGGCGAGGGCATGAAGGCCTATAACTGCCCGAGCTGCGGCGCGCAGCTCATCTGTGACGCGACCACCGCCGCGACCTCCTGCCCCTACTGCGGCAACCCCACGGTCGTACCGGGGCAGTTTGCGGGCACGCTGAAGCCGGACTTCGTGATCCCCTTCAAGCTCAGCCGCGAGGACGCGATCCAAAGGCTCAAGCAGCATTATAAGGGTAAGGTGTTCCTGCCGAAGAGCTTTTCCAGCGAAAATCATCTGCAGGAGATCAGCGGCGTCTATGTTCCGTTTTGGATGTTCAGCGGCGAGGCGGAGGGCGACGCGCACTTCGACGCCACCCGCTCGCGCACATACAAAAGCGGAGACTATCGAATCACGGAGACGGATCACTACGACGCCTACCGCGCCGGAAGTCTGGCCTTTGAAAAGATCCCCGTGGACGGATCGGAAAAGATGCCGGATGAGCACATGGACTCCATCGAGCCGTATGATTACAGCGAGCTGAAGCCCTTCTCGACAGCCTATCTTCCGGGCTTCCTTGCCGACAAGTTCGATGTGACGGCGGAGGACAGCCGCCAGCGCGCCGATTCGCGCTGTGCAGGTACGCTGAGAAGCGCGCTGGAAAAGACTGTGTCGGGTTATGAGACCTGCTCGGCACGGGAGAGCAATACAACGATCAAGCGCGGCAAGGTTCACTACGCGCTCATGCCCGTGTGGATGCTCAATACGAAATGGCACGGCAAGGACTTCCTTTTTGCCATGAACGGACAGACCGGAAAGCTCGTGGGCGACCTGCCTGTGGATAAGGGGCGGTATTGGGCGATGTTCTTCGCCATTGCCGTGCCGCTGTCCGCCATCGGCTCGTTTTTGGCCATGACACTGCTGCGATAGGAGGGCGGACATGAAGAGAAAAATTACAGTCTTGCTGCTCTCGCTGCTGCTCTTGCCTGCATTGTGCGTTCCCGCCCTGGCGGCGATCGAGTATGGCGTGTTCTACGATGAGACGGAGCAGCTCGGCTCCGTGGAGCTGAGCTACGCGGCGGAGCAGACGCTCCCTCGGCTCACGCAGGAGCTTGGCGTCGATCTGCGGGTGGATGCCTTCACCGACGAGGATGTGGATGCCGACACGAGCGCCGCGGACATTGCGGCATACGTCTATGAGAATTCCGGTTATGGCTGCGGTGAGTGGAAGGAAGGCGTCTCGCTGACGCTGCTGCTGCGCGGCACGGAGAATGGCGCCTACACGCTCTCGGAGACGGATTGGTGCGTGTATGCCTTCCTCGATGAGGCGCGGGGCAGCGCACAGGAGCTGTCCGACGCTGTATACAACGCGGTAAAGCCTTATATGGTCGAGCGCGCGTGGAACGGCGAGGACATGAACATGAGCGCCACAGCGCTCTCGCAGGCGGTGAACGCGATGGCGGAGAGCGTGGAGGACTATATCCGCGAAAACGCCTCGCCGGATGTCACAGGCGGTGCGGACGCGCCGGACGAGACGGAGACCTCGCCGCCCGAGATCACAGAGATCTTGGAGCCGGACACATCGTCCATGCGGTACATATTCGACCTCGCCGGCTGCCTCTCATCCGATAGCAGGACGAAGCTGGAGGCACGCGCGGAGGAGATCTCCACGCGCCACAACTGCGGCGTTTATGTTGCCTTCGTGGACGATTATAAGGTGTACAGCCAAGGAGGCGACGTCTACGAGGGGACCTATCGGTTCTACCACGATAAGCAGCTCGGCATGGGGGATGGGCGTGACGGCGTGATCGTCCTGCTGAGTATGCAGAACCGCAAATATGCCATGTTCATCTATGGCGAAAATGCCGCCTACGCCATCAATGAGTATGGCGCGGAGCAGCTGGAGGGACGCTTTTTAGGCCAGTTCAGCGACGGCAACTGGTACATCGGTGCTGCCGAGTACCTGACCGCCTGCGACGAGTATCTGAGCCTTGCCGAGGCAGGCAAGCCCGTGCGGGAAAGTCCGTGGGCGGTGATCGCGATCGTCGTGATCGTCTCCTGCCTGATCGCGAGCGGTGTTTGCAAGGTGCTTAAAATGAACATGAAGACCGTCCGGCGCGGCGCGGCGGCGGATGAATACGTCACCGGCGAGGGGCTGACGCTGACGGAAAGCAGCGACCGCTTTATGTATACGACCGAAACACGAACGAAGATCAAGAGCGAGAGCTCCGACGGCGGCGGAGGAGGAAGCACCTCGAGCTGCAGCGGGGGCGGCGGCCACGGCCGCAGCGGATCGTTCTGAGGAGGAATTACTGTGAAGCAAACACTGAAGCGCCGCATTTGCGCGGCGATCCTGTGTCCCATCCTGCTGCTCGGCCTTGCCGGCTGCAGCAAAGCCAACAAAGCAAAGCCGAATGACGGGGGCGATCCGCCCGTCAAGGCGTCGATCGACGCTCTGAAGCAGGGGCAGCCCGCCGCGGACAGCGAGGAAACGGTAGACGGAGCGGAATCGCTCGCGCGGGTGCGCGGCGATCTGGAATACGACGGCCGGCTCACCGGCGCGGCGGCCTATCTTGGCCTCCGCGAGAAGGGCGACCAAACCGAGCTGACGGACTGGCTGCGCGAAAACTGTGCGGATTTGACCTCTGAGCTGCCGTTTCTGCTGGAGATCCCATCCGAGCGCGTCCTCGGCGCGGGCTACGGCAAGCTCTTCTGCATCGTCCCGCGCGATGAGAACACCAGCCTTGCCGTAAACCATGTGACTTGGCAGATGATGGGCAACGGCCTGCATCCGGTGGCGGACGAAGTGCTCTACCGCGAGGAATACGCCGAGCCCGTGCTGGTGTTCGTCGATCCCGAGGAGCCGGACAAGGAGGTCAACCTTGTGACCAACGACGGCGTGGCGGCGATCTGGTACCCGCAGGAGGACGGCTACGGCAATCTCATCCTGCCGACCGATGAGGCCGGAGCGCCGATGCTATATGACTTTGCGATCTACGGCTACACGACCGGTCTTGACTATCCCGAGGGCTGGGAGCCGTCCGGCGATGATTGGTGGTGGCCTCCCACGGAGCTTGGACTGGCCGACACCTCGTGGCTCTGCGACAGCTGGGTGCTGGAGCTGCGCGGCGGCGATGCCGGCCCCGAGTATGCGGGAACAGCCGACCTATACTACTCTCCCGCGGGCTACATCAAGCAGGACTACCTCGGCGTGTGGCGCATGGAGGACGACTGCCTGTATCTGAAGCTCTCCGCCGACAGCGGCGACGAGATCGACGCGAGCTTCCCGATCCTCATTTCCCCCTCCGGCGAGGATCTTTATTTCCAGCGCTCGCGCACGGGCGCGGGGATCCCCTTCCTGCCGGACGGCACGGACTCCGTCGGACTGCTCCTGTACACAGGGTAAGACGGCGGGCGCGTCGTCCGCGGGACGCTGCACCCGGCGTGCGGGATAAGCTCACGGCGGCGCGGGAGGAGACGAAAAAAGCATCGGAAAAAGGGCACTCGCTCCCTTTTTCCGATGCTTTTTGTATGGCGGCTGCGCTCCACCGCGCGAAAGCGCCTACGGGCGCGGCGGTCCGCTCTGCGTGCTTTTGCGGTGGTCTCCGCGGTGGGCGCTGCGCAGCCCGATCTCTGTCCCCCGACAGATGCGCACAAGGTTATCCCTGTGCTTATAAATGATGATCGCCGAAAGGGGCAGGAGGAGCAGCGCGGTGGTCCCGCTGCCGCTCCATGCGCTGTAGAGCGGGACGCTGATGACGGTCGTCATTGTCCCGAGGACGACGTAATCGGTCACAAGCGTGATGAGCGAGACGGCAAGAAGCAGCAGGAGCGCAAAGCGCCAGTTTAAGGCGAGCGTCATGCCGAGATAGGCGGCAAAGCCCTTTCCCCGTGAAAGCGCATATAGAACGGGAACATGTGCCCGACGACGCAGGCGGCGCCCGATAGAGCGCCCGCGAGCGGAACGGCGGGAAAAAGCAGTCGGCACAGCAGCACGGCGAGGACCGCCTTGGCAATGTCATGCGCACCTACGAGCAGCCCCGCGCGCCAGCCCATCAGGATCAGCGCGTTGGAGGCGCCGGGGTTTCCGCTGCCGCCGGAGCGCAGATCGACGTTCTGTGCGGCGGCGAGGTAAACCGCCATGTTCGAGCAGCCGAGCAGATAGCCGATCAGCAGGATCAGTAGGTAGTGCATCATCAGATCACCGCTCCTATATGTTTATTTCGCGCACAGCTCCGTGGTCAGCGCTTCCATCTGCGCTTCGTTTGCAGGGCCGAGCGCGCTGCGCAGCGACACCACGGTGCCGCACACGCGCAGGTCCTTCATTTCCTCGAGCTTTGCGCGCATCAGCCGCGCAGCAGCGGGCGCCCACGAGCCGTTTTCCATCAGGCCCACCGTGCGGCTGCGGAAGCCCTTGGCTTGCAGGTGGCTCAGAAATTCCTCCATGGGAGGGAACAGTCCGCCGTCATAGGTCGAGCAGGCCAGTACGAGCTTACCGCAGTAGAAGGCGTTCGCCACCGCGTAGGAGACTTCGGTCGTCGTCAGGTCGCAGAGCGTGACCCGCGCGCCTTTCGCTTCCAGCTTTTGCTTAAAAAGCTCCGCTGCGCGGGCGGTGTTGCCGTGAATGGAGGCGTGGGCGAGAAGAATATCATCCGGCGACTCGCTCTGCCAGCGCGACCACAGGTCGTAGAGGCGCAGGGCCTCGCCGAGTGCTTCGCCCGTCAGCACGGGTCCGTGGAGCGGGCAGACCGTTTTGATCTCCAGCGCGGACGCCTTTTTCAGCAGTGCCTGTACCTGCGCGCCGTACTTGCCGACGATGTTGTAGTAGTAGCGCCGTGCCTGCGGCGCCCACGGCGCGTTGGCGGTGCGCCCCAGCGAGCCGAAGCGCCCGAAGGCGTCGGCGGAGAAGAGGAGCTTCTCTGTTTCCTCGTAGGCGACCATCACCTCGGGCCAGTGGACCATCGGGGCGAGCATAAAATGAAGCGTATGCGCGCCGAGGGGGAGCGTTTCACCCTCGCCGACCTCCAGCAAGCGGTCGTCTGTCGGTGCTTTCGCGCCGAAGAACTGGCGGAGCATTGTGAAGGTCTTGGTGTTGCCGACGAGCTTCATTTCCTGATATTTCTCCGCAAGGCGCAGGATGCTGCCGGAGTGGTCCGGCTCCATGTGCGAGATAACGAGGTAGTCCGGACTGCGCCCGTCCAGCTCGTGCGCGAGCTTGGCGAGCCATTCGTCCGCCGCGCGGGCATCCACGCTGTCCATGACGGCGATCTTTTCGTCTAAAATAAGGTAAGAGTTGTAGCTCACGCCCATCGGCTGGACAGGGTACTGGTTTTCAAAAAGGGGCAAGGTGAGGTCATCCGCCCCAACGTAGCGGACGTCCTTCGGTAATACCTGTGTTTCCTTTCGGGTTTCGTTGTTCATTGCACTCTCCTTTGCGGAATTTTTTAGCTGAGGTGTTATTTTTTCTCTGCGCACAAGCGCTCCGTTTCTTGGGGAACAGCCTCCGAGGAGGAGCGCTCCTGCGCGAGCCGATCTTGATAGTCGCTCAGGTAGCGGTCGAGGTAGATCTTGTTGACGATGGCTGAGACGGTGTTGCGAAGAAGGTCCTTCGCGGCCGAGCGCGTCTCGCCAAGCCCCTGCGCCGCGGGAGCGACGCCGAAGGCTGCAAAGAGCATATTCTCAAATTCGTCGCAGAAGTAGTCATACGCCGTGCAGAGAGCATAGCTGCCCTCCTGTATGCCAAACATCAGGCGAAGTCCCTCGAGGGGGACGACAGGCTTGACCGCGGCAATGAACATCAGCCGTGCGAGCTGCTCGGCCGTGTAGACCTTTTTTTGGGGCGCGGGGATCAAGCGCTGCTTGACGTAGTTGCTCACCATCGAGGGTGACAGCTCCGGCTCGCCGAGCGGCGCGAGATAGGCGTTGACATAACGCACCACCTGCTCCAGATACAGCCCAATGTCGGGGATCTGCGCGTAGCGCGGCAGGCGGAAGGGGGCGATATCCGCCGCCATTTTGCTTTGTAAATTATTATCCATGATGCCATTATAGCGGCTTTCTGCACAAAGTTCAACGGCTTTGCAAAATAATTCAATCAGTTTTTGAAAAACGGTTGACGCAATAGTGGAAAACTGTTAGACTGTCGTTGTCGGCAGACGGTGCCGGCAACAGCAGTTTTCTTTTTTGGAGGATAACTATGAGTCAGATTCGCCTTGTCGCAGACTCGAGCTGCGACCTTCTTTCATTGGATGGGGTTGATTTTGTCAGCGTTCCGCTCACCCTTCGCACTGAGACGGAGGAATTTCGCGATGACGCCCGGCTCGACGTCGACGCGATGGTCGCGACGCTCCGCGCGACCAAGGGGCGCTCCTACAGCGCTTGCCCGAATGTTGCCGACTGGGAAAAAGCCTTCGGCGAGAGTGGGGATGTTCTCGCCTTTACGATCACAAGCAGCCTCTCCGGCAGCTACAGCGCCGCGTGCGTGGCGAAGCAAGGCTGCGAGGAACGCGACCCCTCCCGCCGCATCCGCGTCGTGGATACGCTCTCGGCGGGGCCGGAGACGATGCTGCTGCTGGAAAAGGCAGCCTCCGCGCAGCGCGGCGGCGCATCGTTTGACGAGGTGTGCCGCGTTGTGGAGGAGCTGCAACGGCACACGCACCTGCTCTTTTCCTTGGAGTCGATGCACAATCTCGCGCAGAACGGGCGCATCAGCAAGCTCGCGGCGACGGCGGCGGGCGTGCTCGGCATCCGCGCCGTCGGACAGGCGAGCGCGGAGGGAACGCTCGAGATGCTCGGCAAGTGCCGCGGCGAGAGGAAAACGCAGGAATTTTTATTGCAGGAGATGGAGCGGCTCGGCTACAAGGGCGGCAGCGTGCGCATCGGGCATTGCGGGAACGCCGCGTTTTCGCTGGAGCTGTATACGGAGCTCCGCCGCCGCTTTCCCAATGCCGATGTGCGGCGGTATCCGCTCAGGGGCCTGTGCAGCTACTATGCCGAGCGCGGCGGCATCATGATGGGCTTCGAGACATGAAAAAAGAAGGGAAGGGGCGCGCAGCGGAGCTGTTGCACCTTACGGTGCGCATTTTGACCCTGCCGCCCATCGTCATCGGCGTGACGCTGGCGATGCTGTACGCGCGGAGCGCAGAGAGGGGCAGCGCAGCACGGCGCTGGTCTACGGAGTCTGGTGAGCGGGGCTGCCGCCTTTGCACAGAGGGTGCGCCCGCGCCATTTGAACCAAATTGATTGCTCCCTTTAGGCTGCCGGAGGCTCTTGCCTTCGGCAGCCTAAATTCCTGTTTCCCTGCTTGTGCGGCGCGGCACAGGCGGCGCGGCCCGATACGGAAAGAGTCTGCTTTACAGACGGCGTCTTTTGTGGTATCCTGTCACTGTGAAACCAAGCGGAAGCAAGCTGCCGCGGAGACCTATCATCCTTTCGCGGCGGCGCAATGATAAAGGAGGTAAGTATTTTATGTCCGTACTGAAGGCCGCGCGGCTTTCCAAAAAGCCGCCGTTGAACCGGCAGGAGCTCTGGCAGCTCGATGCCTACTGGCGCGCCGCGAACTACCTGACCGCCTGCCAGCTCTACCTGCTCGATAACCCCCTGCTTGAGCGCCCGCTCAAAAAGAGCGACCTCAAGCAGACCATCGTCGGCCACTGGGGCACCTGCCCGGGCCAGAACTTCATCTACACGCACTTGAACCGCGTTATCAAGCGCGACGACCTCGATATGATCTACCTCTCCGGTCCCGGCCACGGCGGCAACGCCATGGTCGCGCAGGACTGGCTCGACGGCAGCTACACCGAGGTCTACCCCAACA
>OCHK01002716.1_pt1 | contig 11289 bp, 9 predicted proteins | sample 1538551 | NCBI WGS metagenome assembly OCHK01 (sample SAMN04571707, study PRJEB22368) | human gut metagenome | biome: human gut; material: stool | host: Homo sapiens | place: Luxembourg | collected 2012-08-31
TAATCATCTTCCAGAGAATTCTGGTCATCTCATCTCCATCCATCTCCACAAGTGGAGTTGTCATCTTAATCTTATCCATTGTATATCTCCCTTCCATATCACTCAATTATTTGCATTTCATTCATTTGAACTTGTGAAGCTCCTGGAACTTGCTTTATCTAGAATGCCATTACCCAGACTTCTCACTTAATTTCCTAAAACAGCAAATTATTCTTCAAAACCTGCTATTCGTTATTATATAGTAAAGCACATACAAAATGCAAGTTTTTTTGTCTGACAATTCATTTTTTTACAACTCTTTACTGTCTAAAACTATCGTAAACGGACCATCATTTAACAATTCTACCTTCATATCCGCTCCAAAAACACCATGTTCTACCTTCGGCACTTTTTCCTTACATACTCGTATAAACTCCTCATACATTTCTTCTGCCTTCTGTGGGTTTCCCGCTTTTACAAAACTTGGTCTTCTTCCTTTTTTACAATCCGCAAGTAAGGTAAACTGAGAAACTATCAAAAGTTCTCCATTCACATCCTGAAGGGAAAGGTTCGTCTTTCCTGCATCATCTTTAAAGATTCGAAGTTCCGTAACTTTCTTTACAATTTTATCAAGATCTTCCTGTTCGTCTTCTTCTGCTACACCGAGAAAAACTAATAATCCTGGGCCGATCTGACCAGTGATGCCGCCGTCTACTCGGACGGTGGCGTGGGTGACTACTTGTAATACTGCTTTCATAATTTTGTCCATCCTTTATTTATATCAAATATACTCCACTATAGCACATTTTTCTATTTAATTCATTAAGAGACAGACGCCCAGGAAGAGAACCGATACCCTATATTTGTGACTTTAGTCACAAATATGCCTTATTGGGAGCAATGGCTTCGTCTGTAGTTTGTCTAATGAATTAAATAGTAACTCAGCGAATATATTTGTTTTGAGAAATTTGAAGCAGAGTAGGTAGTGACGTTATGCTTTCTATTACAGAAATCGAACAAATAAACCAGAAGCTAAATCCTGAGCTTGCACTCTCGCTTTCTTTGGATAATGCCAAGCGGATGGAAAGTTCTCTGCTGCATTCTGGTTTTTCTCCAAGTACGGATATGTGGAAGTTGATTTTATTTTATAATGGTTCTCTTGAGGAAATTAAGGAAATGATTTCTTTTTCTTTTATTCCTTTGCTTGGCAATTTTGCGATTCTTTTTATTAAAGAGAAGGATATTCCTTCTTTTTTGACTTTTCCTCAAGTTCTTTATGTGGAACTTTCTCGTCCGATTTATGAAAATGCGCTTACAGGAATTGATGCTTCGTGTTTTCCTGATTATAATATTGTGACTGGAAGAAATGTAAATGCTACAACACTTACTGGCAAAGGGACAGCGATTGCTGTTCTTGATTCCGGGGTAGATTACAGGCATCCTGATTTTCGAAATGTGGATGGAAGTACGAGGATTTTGGCTTATTGGGATCAGAGTTTGCCTTTTGCTTCTTTTAATAAAGAAAATACTAATAGCAATAGTTCTAATAGTGATAACTTCCAATACATTAGTACAACAAATAGTCAAAACAATTATATCGCAGCAGACAATAGAACTAACACCAGAAGGAATAATGTTTCCAAGCATAGCTCCGCTATAGATAACCCTTATAATTTAGGTGTTATTTTTTCAGAAGAAGATTTAAACCGATTACTTATGCCGAAATCTAGTTCTGTTCCTTCTGACTCTTCTACTTTTTCTGTAACTGACCCTGTTACCGAGCTACTATCGCCTTCCGAAGACGTTTCCGGGCATGGCACTATCGCAGGTATCTGCTCAGGAAACGGGCGTGCCAGCAATGGAAATAGTCAGGGGGTTGCGCCCGAAAGTTCTTTAATTGTTGTAAAGTTAAAAAACGAGACCGCTTCTGTTTATACGGATTATGCAAATCTTATGATGGCGGTTGATTTTGCGGTTCGTTTTGCTAATTCGCGTTCTTTGCCTTTAAGTATCAATATCAGTTATGGTTCTAATGATGGTTCACATACTGGGAGTAGTCTTTTAGAACTTTTTATGGAGCAAGTTTCTCTTTATGGGAAAAATGTTATTTGTGCTGCTACAGGAAATGAAGGTCTTACCAGAAGGCACGCTTCCTTAAACACAATTTCAAATCAAAACACTTATGATAAATCTATAGATTTTACCATAGCTCCGGGCGAGCGAAGTCTTTACCTTGAAATATGGCAGACTTTCGCAGATGATTTTTTCTATGAACTTTTTTCCCCTTCCGGTTTGGAAAGTTTTGTCTTTCCTGCCGTTCCCGGCATCTACGCCTATATGATCGCTGACACAACTATTTATCTTACGATCAACAATCCAACACCTTATCAGCCATTTCGACAGTATTTTCTTTCCTTTAGCTCAAATACTACTTTTATCACTTCCGGCACTTGGGCATTGCACATTAAATCCACTCCAACTGGCAAAATTGTTGATGGACGCTTACAATTTTGGCTTCCATCAAAAGAAGCTACAAATTCTGCTACCGGTTTTCTCGTCCCTTCTTCTGATATGACATTTACAATTCCTTCTACTGCCTCTTCTGTTATCAGCGTTAGCGGCTACGATAGCAGCCTTGATGTATTTGCTCCATTTTCCGGGCAGGGATTTTCTAATAACAGGCATACAAAGCCCGACCTTTGCGCCCCGGCAGTTAATATTTTAAGCACTGCTCCTGGTGGCGGGTACACTATACGGACTGGGACCTCTATGGCTGCTCCTTTTGTTACTGGAGCTGCGGCACTTTTGATGCAACATGGCATTGTAAATGGTAACGACCCTTTTCTCTATGGTGAAAAAACAAAAGCGTATCTCTGGAAAAGCGCAAGACCCTTACCTGCTTTTTCGGAATATCCTAATGAAAAAATTGGCTGGGGAGCATTATGTTTAAGAAATATCTTTTGAGGCCAGCATCATTTTTATAACTATAATAAAAATAACCCCAACCGCTAATTTCAACGATTGCGGCTGAGGTTATTTTTGCCATCTTAGTAAGCTTATATACATTTGGTACACGAACAAGAGGAAGAATAGGCATCATCACTCGTAAAATCATTCTTTAATATGAAAAGATACTAATAAATCATCTTGATGCACACTGTCTCCCGCTTCCACATAAATTTTATCTACAGTTCCGTTCACTGTGGATACTACTGTTGTTTCCATCTTCATTGCCTCAATCGTCATAAGCGGCATATTCTTTGTTACCACATCTCCTTCCTTTACAAGAACTTTATCTACCGTTCCTGGAATAGAGGAACCAAGATGCTGTGGATTATTTTTATCTGCTTTTAAGCGGCGGTCTGTCTTAATTTCAAGATTATGATCCTGAATCTTCACAGTACGAATAGAACCATTTACCTGAAAACTTAATGTTCGGATTCCATTTTCATCCGGGTCGCTCTGTTCAAGATATTTGATCAGAAGCTCTTTTCCTTCGCCAATTTTAAGATAAGTTTCCTCTCCTTTTCGCAGACCGTAGAAATACACATGACTTTCTAATCGTGTTACATCATTATACATTTCAAAATGTTCGCAGTAATCTTCATATACCTTCGGATACAAGGCATAGCTGATTGCTTTTTGTGCCATAACTTCTTCTGATTTATCCTCATAATGGTATTTTTCAATGAGGTGCTTTTTGATACCTTCCAAATCTTCTGGCGGCAACAATTTACCTGGGCGTTCTGTAAGCGGTTCAATATCTTTTAACACAATTTTCTGTAATTCTTTCGGGAATCCACCATAAGGCTGTCCCATCATTCCCCGGAAATAAGAAACAACGGAATCTGGATAAGACAGACTAGCTCCGGCAGTTAAAATATTATCCTTATTCAGATTATTTTTATACATGAAAATTGCAAGATCACCTACCGCTTTTGAAGTAGGGGTTACTTTTACAATATTACCAAGCAAATCATTCGCTTCTTTATAAAGCCCTTTGATCGCCTCAAATTCTTCCGGAGATCCCATTTCTGTAACCTGCGCAAGAAGATTAGAATATTGTCCACCTGGGATCTCATATTTATAAATCTCCGTATTCGGAGACTTCATATCACTTTCAAATGGTGCATACACACTTCTAATTCGATTATAATATCTGCTCAGTTCTGACAACTCTTCAAAATCAAGCCCTGTATCTCTCTTTGTTCCGCGAAGCGCTTCTACAACTGCATTCATGGATGGCTGACTTGTCATCGATGACATAGATTCAATCGCTAAGTCAACGATGTCCACTCCTGCCTCCGCTGCCATGAGCACTGTACTCACACCATTACCTGTAGAATCATGTGTATGTAAATGTAATGGTACATGAAGTTCTTTTTTCAATGTGCCTACAAGTTCTTTAGCCGCTCTAGGTTTTAAAAGTGCCGCCATATCTTTAATAGCAATGGAATGACATCCGAGTTTTTCTAATTCAAGAGCGATTTTTACATAATAATCAAGTGTATATTTTGTCTCATTTGGATTGCTGACATCTCCTGTATAACAAATGGTTCCCTCAACAATTTTTCCTGTTTTCAGCGCTTCTTCTATTGGCATCTTCATATTTTCCACCCAGTTTAAACTGTCAAAAATACGGAAAACATCAATACCATGATCCGCTGAGATACGGATAAATTCTTTTACAACATTATCTGGATAGTTGCTGTATCCCACTGCATTGGATGCACGAAGAAGCATCTGAATCAATGTATTTGGCATTCTTTCTCTTAATAACTCAAGACGTTTCCAAGGGGATTCTTTCAAAAGCGATATGCCGTATCATAGGTAGCACCACCCCACGCTTCCACAGAAAATGCATTCTGCATAAACGCGTTTGTCGCATAAGCCGCACCACACAGATTCTTACTTCTCATACGAGTTGCCATCAGTGACTGCTGCGCATCTCGCATTGTGGTATCCGTCACATAAAGCTTATCTTCTTTTAAAATCTTCTGCATAAATCCCTGTGCACCCAATTTTAAAAATTCATCCCTCGCTCCATAAACCGGTTTGCTTTTGTCAAGCTTCGGAAGCACTCTGTTCTCATAAAATGGTTTTTCTCCATTATTTGAATTTACGATGCGATCCCCAATAAATTCAATAATCTTATTCGCACGATTCTGACTCTTAGTAAGTTCAAAAAGTTCCGGTGTTTCCTCAATAAACGTTGTATAACACTGCCCACTTTGAAATGTTGGATGATTTAACACATTCACAAGAAATGGAATATTCGTTTTTACTCCACGAATACGCATTTCCTGTAAAGCTCGGATAGACTTTCTTACCGCTCCAAGAAAAGTTCTGTCATGAGAGATTGCTTTTACAAGAAGGCTGTCATAATATGGAGAAATCACTGCTCCTGTATATGCATTGCCTCCATCAAGACGGATGCCATTACCAGAACCCGAACGATATACTGTAATTTCTCCTGTATCCGGAAGGAAATTATTAGCTGGATCTTCTGTCGTCACACGAGTCTGAATCGAATAACCGGTACAGGTTACACTTTCCTGTGATGGAATCGCAATCTCTTCCGAAGCTAAAGGATAACCTTCTGCAATAAGAATCTGTGTCTGTACGATGTCAATATCCGTAACCATCTCACTTACTGTATGCTCTACCTGTATTCGAGGATTCATCTCAATAAAATATGGATGATTATCTGCATCTACCAAAAATTCCAACGTACCGGCATTACGATAACCTACTGTTTTCGCCAATCGGATAGAAGCATCAAAGATTTCCTGACGTACTGTTTCCGGTATGGAAAATGCCGGTGCATACTCTACTACCTTCTGATGTCTTCTCTGAACAGAACAATCTCTGTCATAAAGATGTACCACATTTCCATAATTATCTCCAACAATCTGTACCTCGATATGCTTTGGCCCTTTTAAATACTTTTCAATGAAGATCATATCATCACCGAAAGCCTTCTTCGATTCATTCTTCGCTTCGTTAAATTCTTTCTCCAAATCCTCTTCTCTATTTACGATTCGCATACCGCGTCCGCCACCGCCGTTGCTCGCTTTAAGCATAACCGGATAACCAACCTGCGCTGCAATTTTTTTCGCTTCATCTACTTCCTTAATCGCATAATCCACACCCGGAATAATCGGAACATTTGCTTCAATAGCAATCTTTTTAGAAGAAATCTTATCTCCCATCGCATTCATAATATTGCTGCCCGGTCCAATAAATACGATTCCATTTCTCTCACATGCATCTGCAAAGTCTGGATTTTCTGAAAGAAATCCATATCCCGGATGAATCGCATCTACTCCTGTAGAAAGTGCGATCTTAATAATCGTATCAATATCAAGATATGCATCAATCGGTCCCTTCTGAGGATTTAACGGATAGGACTCATCCGCCTTAGAACGAAACATTGCATAACGGTCTTCTTTTGAATAAATACTAACCGTTGTAATCCCAAGCTCACTTAACGCTCTGAAAATACGAATCGCAATCTCCCCACGATTCGCAACAAGAACTTTTCTAAACTTTTTTACGTTTACCTTTCCTGACATAACCCTAACCCTCCTGTTTTTATGCAAGTTTTCACTTACAGTTCTTTTCCTGTGCTATATACATTTCACTTCATATATATTTTTTGATTTCAAACGTAATTATTTATCTTATTTTTGAAATTAAGGCTTTTGTGTTAGAGTATATTATGTGCTTTCGTTTCTGTCAATGGTACAGCAAAAAAATCCAATCACTTTACAAAAAAGGACTTCTGCTTTCTGAAAAAAGCAACCAATAAAAACCCAGATTTAGAAAAAACTTTAAGTTATTGTAGACTGTACGTTGGGGGTTAGGGAAAAGGAAGAATTTATTTTGGAGGGAAGATTTGAGGAAGATTTGAGGGAGATTTCAAACGGTTGTGGCTTTTTGAGGAGTTGAAATTCTGGAGTATGTTTATTACCAACAAACAGAACCCAGAAAGATAAATAAAGCACATTTGTGACCTCGGAGCAAAGGTTGAATGCGAGCGCTTTTACGCGAACATTCAACCTGCCACGACTAAAGTCACAAATATGCTTTATTTATCTTTCTGGGTTCGTCTTTCTTGCCTGCGGCAAACCAGAATTTATTTTGCGGAAATTACATCTTTCATATCGTATAATCCCGCTGGTTTATCTGCCAGATATACCGCAGCTTCTACAGCACCTTTTCCAAATACAGCTCTGGAATATGCAGTGTGCTTAAACTCGATTACTTCATCCGTTCCTGCGAAGATAATCTCATGTTCACCTACGATTGTTCCACCACGAACGGCAGAAATACCAATCTCATCCTGTGGGCGCTGCATTCTTCTCTCGCTTCTGTCAAATACATAGTTATACTTGCCATCTGCTGCTTCATTGATAGAATCTGCAAAAGCTAATGCTGTTCCTGATGGAGCATCTAACTTTCTGCGGTGATGTTTCTCTACAATATCAATATCAAAGCCTGCTTCGCCAAGAATCTTTGCGGCAGTCTTTACCATCTCTAATAATGTATTTACGCCAAGTGACATATTTGCAGAACGAAGAATTGCTGTCTGCTTGCTGGCTTCTTCAAGATGTGCAAGCTGTTCTTCAGAGAGATCTGTTGTACACTCTACTAAAGGAATCTTCTTTGCTGCTGCATAATCAAGAACGCCATCTACTGCTACTGCTGCAGAGAAATCAATGATAACGTCTACGTCTACATTACATTCGTCTAAGGATGCAAATACAGGAAAATCCTTCTGGTCACCTGGACATGGGTCAATTCCCGCTGCCACAGTGACATTCTCCATATCTTTTATCAAATTACAGATAACATGACCCATATAGCCATTACATCCGTACATCATTACTTTAACCATCTTATGTTCAATCCTCCGGATATGTTTTAATTATCAAAACTAAAGTAACTATTCAAAGTCTGGACTCACTTTACTAACTTAATTATTCACCTCATAATAGGTTAGTTGTGAGATATATTTAGCATAATTCTAAAAAATTATATTTATGCTAAAATTCCAGTCTCAATCATAGCCTTTTTCAGGCGTTCTGTATGTGCAGGCTCTAACTGCGTCAGCGGAAGTCTTACGTTACCGCCGTAAAATCCCATCAGCTCTAATGCCTTCTTTACAGGGATTGGATTCACTTCACAGAAAAGAGAATGAATCAGTTCAAGATATTTAATCTGTAATTCACGACTCTTTTCTACGTTACCTGCAAAATATTCTGCACAGATATTATGTGTATCTTCTGGCGCTACGTTAGAAAGAACAGAAATAACACCCTTACCACCGATAGATAACATTGGCACAATCATGTCATCATTACCGGAGTACATATCAACATCTCCCTGTGTATCGTACATAATCTGTGTTGCAAAAGCAATGTCTCCTGTTGCTTCCTTTACACCAACGATGTTATCTACATCTTTTACTAATTTTGCAATTGTAGCAGCTTCTAACTTGCAGCCTGTTCTGCTTGGTACATTATAAAGAATGATTGGTAAATCTGTATGTTTTGCAATATCTGTATAATGGGCAATCAGACCGTTCTGTGTTGCCTTATTGTAGTAAGGAGTTACTACAAGCGCTGCGTCTGCCCCTGCATTCTGTGCCTGCTTTGTGAGGTAAGATGCAGTATCTGTGCAATTAGAACCTGTTCCTGCAATTACAGGAACTCTCTTATTCACACGGTTTACGCAGTAACGAATTGCTGCGATATGTTCTTCATGACTTAATGTAGAAGCCTCTCCAGATGTTCCACAAACGATAATCGCATCTGTCTTGTTCTCTATCTGGAAATCTATAAACTTCCCAAAACTCTCATAATCAATATTGTAATTCTCATCAAATGGAGTTGCGATTGCAACACCTGCTCCTGTAAAAACAGCCATACTTATCCTTCCTTTCTCTAATCTAAAAATGCATTACTAGAAATTCCCCTGTGCTAATATCTCCGGGGTCTTTTCTTTCTCTCTTTGGATTGAATAGACACAGTCCGCAATCTCCCTCACTTCATCGGGGAGATTCCTTCCCGTAAGTATCAAGTCCATGGAATCTTTTTTCACTGCAATTAAATCCATCAATTCCTCAATGGTAATTATATTGTAATCAACTAATCCAAAGATTTCATCGAGAATCAGCAAATCACACTGTCCGGTATCAAGAACCTTTCTGCTATATCCAAGAGCGTTCTTAATATTGAGCATTTGCTCCTGCTTTTCCTTCGGGCTTAAATCAGAATACCCACATGCCGCCTTTTCAAAGCGGAAAATCTGAAGCTCCGGCTCAAGCTTTTTTAAGAAATCAAGCGTATCAGAATGCTTTTTCTTGAGAAACTGCACCATGATAACCTGCTTTCCTACACCTGCTGCACGAATGCCAAGTCCAAGAGCCGCTGTGGTCTTTCCTCTTCCATTGCCGTAATAAACCTGTATACTTCCGTCCATTTTCTGACCTTTCATCCTGATTATATTTGTTGATGTTTTGCAACATCATACCATAAATCATTACAAAAATCTACTGTTCTCCAAACATTCTTACTTCTTCGTCTCTGCCAAACACCTGAAAACCGTCAAATCCCTGTTCTTCTAATTTATTAAGGAACTTACCAAGTTTCTTTGGTTTGATGTATAATGCTGTCTTATAAGTTTTGCGAAGCTCTTCTGCATAACGGATAGCATCTGCAACCTGATTCTCTTCATAAATTAAGACAACTTTTTTCTGTTTTTCTGTATTGTAAGATTCTTTTTCCATGAGAATACTGTAAATTCTCTCAAAACCAATGGAAAATCCTACTGCCGGAATCTGTTCTTTTAAGAACTTTCCGATTAAGTTATCATATCTTCCACCGCCAGCAATAGAGCTGTTAAAATCTAAGGATTCTACTTCAAATACTGTTCCTGTATAATATCCCTGTCCACGAACTAAAGTCATATCATATTCTGCAACATATTTGCCATCAGCGAGCGCATTAGAGGTATCAATAATATATGCGAGAGAATCTACATATTCACTGTTTTTGCAGATTTCTTTTACATAGTCAAGTGTAAATGGTGCATTGGAAAGAAGTTTCATGAATTCTGCGATAACCGCCTTATCAAATCCCTTCTCTGTTAATTCTGCCTCGACACCTTCTGCCTTGATCTTATTTAACTTATCAAAAGAAATACATACGCTGTCTAACTGGTCTTCCTCAAATCCTACAGACAAAAGAATTTCTCGTAAAATTCTTCTATCATTAATTTTTACCTTAAAGTTATTAATACCAATATTAAGAAGAGCCTTTGCTGTTGTGTGGATTAACTCAATTTCACAAGTAGAAGAATCAGATCCAAGAATATCAATATCACACTGGATAAACTCTCTCAAACGGCCTTTCTGTGGACGTTCTGCACGATATACTCTATCCATCTGAATCACCTTAAATGGCTGTGGTAAAGATGCACGATTATTCGCATAATAACGACTCAGTGGTAATGTAAGATCATAGCGGAGTCCCATATCTGCAATATTATCTGGATTCTGGCTTGCGATTGCTTTCTTTAACTTCTCCCCTCTTTTCATTACTTTGAAAATAAGATTTAAGTTATCTCCACCCTCGCTCTTATCAAGATTCTCAATATCCTCGATAATTGGAGTTGCAATTCTCTGGAAACCAGCCTGCTCATATGTTTCACAGATTTTCTTCTGTAAATAGTTTCTAAGCTCAGCCTGCGCTGGTAAATAATCATTCGTACCTTTTACTGGTGTTATCTTCATTTTCGTTTTCCTTTCTATACTTTTATTCTTACTTGTTCTACATTATATCATATGATGTGACTATTCAGAAACCAAAACCAAAACGTATCTTTGATTCTATTTTTATTCCCGCGGTTACCCTCCTATATAAATTTTAAAAATGTATTTATCCATAATTATCTATAATAGATATAATTCATATCCCTGCCAAACAGCAATCTGACTGCAAGTAACCATAATTCACTTATTTACCAAAAATCCATATGACTCTGAAAGTTACATAATGATAAACCAAAGGACTGCTCAAAACGAACAGTCCCTTATAATTTAACCTATATTTCCCGAATCTGCAACCTTCCTTTCAAGGTTTATTCCATCATCAATATATTCCATCTTATTTACAGAAATTTCATATGCTACTCTGCTAACCACATTATTCTCTCCTACGCGCTTCTGATATTCTCTGCTCTGAATTCTTCCCCATAGCTGAATTCGGCTTCCTACTGAAAGATTTCCTGCATATCTGGCATTAC
>OCHK01002724.1_pt1 | contig 11259 bp, 10 predicted proteins | sample 1538551 | NCBI WGS metagenome assembly OCHK01 (sample SAMN04571707, study PRJEB22368) | human gut metagenome | biome: human gut; material: stool | host: Homo sapiens | place: Luxembourg | collected 2012-08-31
CCTTTGTATCCGTGTCCGCAATACGCGTTTTCAGATCCCGGGCTGCTTCTTCATCCCAGACTGCTGCCAGAAGCGGATGAAACTCACGGATCTGCTCTTCCAGCTTCTCCACACTTTTGCCTGCACTGACTGCAACAACACGAAGGTCTTCGTTTTTTCTTGCCACATCCAGTGTCTGGGTCCCGATGGAGCCGGTAGAACCTAAGATTGCAATATTTTTCATTTCAATATCTCCTAAATTCCAAGAATGATTTTTGCAAGATAGTAAATAACAGGGGCTGTGATGATCACACTGTCAAAACGGTCCAGGATTCCTCCATGGCCCGGGATCAGCTTTCCATAGTCCTTGATGTTCTGGTTTCTTTTGATCGCAGATGCAGCCAGATCACCCACCATGGAGATCAGAGCTCCAACTGCGCAGATCAAGGCATACTCAGCCATTTTTCCCTGTGTTGCTGCTGCATAAATCACTCCAAGAAGCGCCGCTCCCGCAACGCCTCCTACAGCTCCCTCGATGGATTTCTTCGGGCTTAAAACCGGCGCCATTTTATGCTTTCCGATAAGCATTCCCACACAGTAAGCACAGGTGTCACATCCCCAGGAGCACAGGAATATCAGCCATACCAGGAATTTTCCGTCCGGAAGGCTTCTGGTAAGATAGATAAAGGAAAGCATCACAGCAACATATACAACTCCAAAAAATGCTGCCATCACCTGTTCTGCATGGTATTTCGGATAACCGAATACATAAACAAACAGGATCAGGATCATACTGATGATGATCGCCATTGTTCCGTAATTTCCAAAATCAGCTTTCATGGCAATATAATAAAGCACTGCTCCAAGATATCCTACAAGTTCCAGCACAGTAACATGCTCATCGCTTACCTTCATTACCTTGTAAAGCTCTCTCATTCCGATCAGTGAAACAGCCAGAAGTGTAAAAAATAAGATCCAGCTTCCGGAAATGATAGTTGCCAGGGCAATAATGACAAGGACGATACCACTTATCAGTCTTGTCTTAAACATGATCTACTCCTCCTTGACGCCACCGTAGCGTCTGTCTCTCTGATTGTATTTCTCGATGGCTTTGATCAGCTCTTCTTTATTGAAATCCGGCCATGCAACCGGTGTAAAATAAAACTCGGAATAGGCAAGCTGCCAAAGCAGGAAATTGGAAAGCCGCTGCTCACCGCTTGTGCGGATCAAAAGATCCGGATCCGGTACACCTGCAGTATCCAGATAGCTCTCAATCGTATCTTCTGTAATGCCATCCGGCTCAACTTTTCCGTCTTTTACATCCTGTGCCATCTTCTGCATTCCACGGCGGATCTCATCACGGCTTCCGTAATTTAATGCCAGCTGAAAATAAATACCGTCAAAATCTTTGGAATATTCCTCCAGTTCCCGGACACTCTGCTGGATATCCGGTGCAAAGGCAGTAACATCTCCGATGACTTTCATCTTCATATTATTTTTCTTGGAAATCTTGATACATTTCTTAAGATAACCGCGGAACAGTTTCATCAGTGCTTCCACTTCTTCTCTGGAGCGTTTCCAGTTTTCTGTGGAAAAAGCGTAAACCGTAAGATATTTCACCCCAAGGTCTTTGATATCATAACAAATGTTTTCAAGATTGGCGCATCCCTTTACATGTCCGTAGGTTCTCGGCATTCCTCGTTCCTTTGCCCAACGTCCGTTTCCGTCCAGAATGATCGCGATATGATTTGGTACGTTCATAAATCTCCTCCATACAGAAAGAGAGCTTCTTCAAAGAAGCCCTCTCTATCCTCGTATTTCTTACAATTATACAGTCAGAATCTCTTTAGACTTGTTCTCGATCGCCTTGTCAACTTCCTTGATGTACTTATCTGTAAGTTTCTGGATCTGATCCTCAAGCTCTTTGATCTCATCCTCAGAAACATCCTGTTTTGCAAGTTTCTTAAATGCATCGTTGGCATCACGACGGATATTTCTTACTGCAACCTTGGCACCCTCGCCTTTTTTCTTAACGTCCTTCACCAGCTCTTTACGACGCTCCTCGGTAAGCTCCGGGAAAACAAGACGGATCATTTTTCCATCGTTGCTCGGGTTTAATCCCAGATCAGAGCAAAGGATCGCTTTCTCGATCGCTTTGATCATGCTGGATTCCCACGGCTGGATCTGGATCATACGTGCCTCCGGTACAGAAATGTTTGCAACCTGCTGGAGCGGAGTCGGTGCTCCATAATAATCTACGGTAAGTTTGTCAAGAATATGCGGGTTTGCACGGCCGGCTCTGATGGTTGTCAGCTCACTCTCCAAAGCATTCAGTGTTTTTCCCATTTTTGTTTCGTATACCTGAATTCTCTCATCCATTTCACATATCTCCCTGTATGGTTTTTTTTATTATTCCCTTTTGATCACACGGTTACCTTTGTTCCGGAGAACTTGCCATGTACGGTATTGACGATGCTATCCTTTTCATCAAGACCGAATACCAGCATCGGCATCTTCTGCTCCATACACATGATGGAAGCGGTAAGATCCATAGCTGCCAGCTTCTTTGCAACTACTTCATCGATGGAAATCTCATCATACTTCTTGGCATCCGGATTTACCTTCGGATCACTGTCATAGATTCCGTCAACAGCCTTGGCAAGAAGAATGGCATCTGCGCCGATCTCAACAGCACGAAGTACAGTAGCTGTATCTGTAGAGAAATACGGATGGCCGGTACCACCTGCAAAGAATACAACCTTTCCTTCTGCGAAGCTCTCTTCTACAGCATCCTTGGAATAAAGTGTGGTAAATGCACCACATACAAACGGGGTAAACACCTCTGTCTTAAGTCCCACATATCTGCAGATGTCAGACACATAGATACAGTTCATGATAGTAGCAAGCATGCCGATCTGATCCGCCTTGCTTCTGTCCATGGCTCCGCTGGTACGTCCTCTCCAGAAGTTTCCACCTCCGATCACGATACCAACCTGAAGTCCTTCATCCACGATCGTCTTGATCTGTTTGGCAACCTCTGTAACAGTTGCTTCATCAAAGCCTCTCTTCTGCTCTCCTGCAAGAGCCTCTCCGCTTAATTTCAGTAACACTCTTTTCATATGTTTATTCTCCTTTACCATACGCCGGATACAACTTCATTGCCGTCATTGTCAAAAGTTGTGGATACCGTAAACGTATCATAATAATAATAACCTGTCTTACCGGACTCCGGCTCGTCCTCATAATCACTGCCATTTGGGCTGCCGCATGCATTCTCAAGCTCAGACATGGACTGACCGATATATCTTGCTGCTACAGATGCCGGATCATCCTCGCCGGATGGTGCTTCCGTAGGATCCGCATCGGAAGAATCAGAGGAAGCTGGTGCAGATGTTGGATCCGGTGTGGATGTGGAGTCCGAACTGCCGGACGAACTGCTGTCTGTACTGTCTCCATTATCATCAGAACTCTCCGGAGTCGGAGTCACAGCCGTACTGTCTGAAGAATCTGTACTGTCACTGTCACTTTCACTGTCATCCTCAATGCCAAGCCTTGCCTTTACATCCTTCAGGGTAGACACCTCCTTGGTGCTTCCGCTCGCCAGATATGTAGCATATGGAATTCCGTCTTCACCCTCACCATCCATGCACAGGCTCAGCTGTGAGATCGTCAGAAGCGGCAGCTGGCGGAAGAAACATTCATTCTGCTCTTCGTCAGTAAATGTGATCTTTACATCAAAGCTTGTTGCTGTATCTCCGTTATCGTCCTTCTGACTCTTCTCCATATAATAAACAGCCTTGTCGTTGGAAGCCAGTGTGAATTTACTATTTACAAGATCGCTTCCCCAGGTCTCATCACTGTCATCGCCATCATCTCTGGTAGGACGGACATAAATTGCAGAAATCGTGGAGTTCATCTTATTGGTAAATACAATACTGGTAGTGGTCTCACTCTTGGTTCCCATTACGTTCTTGATATTTGCTGTTTCATCCGTAGAGGTCTGCATCTCCACCACATCCGTTTTCGCAGCTTCCGTTACCGTCGGGGTTGCCGTTGCCTCCACCTTCTGCTCCGGTGCCACAGAGTTCTTCTTTCCGCAACCGGCTGCAAGCATGCTCGCTGCAAGAATTCCGGCAAGAATCAAATAACGTTTTTTCATTATATCTCCTCCATATAAAATGGTCCTATTCGCTGTCAGGTTTTCCTTTTCTATTATTACAGAGTATCACTTTCTTGTCAACCTGACCGTTCTGAATTTCACAGAATCTTTAGATATTTTAAACTATGTCAAAAATTGGAACAGCTGAGGTCAGAACCCGTTTTCCCTTCGCTGTCTGCGCATATCACGGCGCATTTTCGCAGCTTCATTCCGGGCTTTTTCCGCTTCTGTGGTAATGATCAGTTCCGGCACCTGGATCGGTTTCTGGTCTTCATCTACAGCCACCATCACAAAAAATGCCCGGTTTACAGTATGACGCATGCCATCCGGCTGTTCCACATACGTATCGATCTCGACCTCCATGGAAGTTCTTCCCACATAAGTCACATATCCCTTAAGTACTACGATCTCTCCCTCATAGATCGCATGCTTGAACTGAAGATTGTCCACTGCCGCAGTCACCACCCGATATGTCTCCGCATGACGCATAGCTACCACTCCGGCAACCTCATCCAGCCACTGCATCAGTGCTCCGCCAAAAAGTCTTCCGCCTCCGTTCAGATGCTGCTGCATGATCAGATGAACCTGCTCCGTCATCGATGCTTCTACCGTTTTTTTACGTCTTTCCTGTACCTCTGTCATTTCTCATTCCCCGCATTTTATCATACTTTTACTTTTTCAGTTGAAACCAGCCGATCAATAAAGATTTTTTACTTTAAAGTCTCGCTCCGCTTCTCTTCTCTGATCCTTCTTTGCAATATCCTGGCGCTTGTCATAAAGCTTTTTACCACGTGCCATGCCAATCTCTATTTTTACCAGGCTGTCCTTGAAATAAACCTTCAGTGGTACCAAAGTCAGTCCTTTTTCCTTTAATTTAGCTTCGATCTTATTGATCTCGTAGCGATGCAGCAAAAGCTTACGCACACGAAGAGGATCTTTGTTAAAAATGTTTCCTTTCTCATAAGGAGTGATATGCATTCCATATACATAAACTTCTCCGTTTTCCACACGGACAAAGGCCTCCTTGATGCTGCATTTACCGGAACGTAAGGATTTCACCTCGGTTCCTGCAAGTGCGATCCCGGCCTCATAAGTATCCTCGATAAAATAATCATGAAAAGCCTTTTTATTATTTGCAATCAGTTTCATTCCTGTTTTTTTTGCCATTTCGCGCTCCCTCAGTCTTCCTCAGCCAGGACAAAATCCACGGTTTTCAGCATTTTATCCGCATCTGCCACACGGACACGGACCTTCTGCCCAAGACGGAAGATCTTTCCTGTCATGTCTCCCCGCAGTTCATATGCATCCTGGTCAAATACATAATAGTCATCTCGTAATGTATTGATATGGATCAGTCCTTCTACGGTATTCGGAAGCTCCACATAAAGTCCCCATCCTGTAACGCCGGAGATGATCCCCTCATACTCCTCTCCGAGATGATAGGACATATACTCTGCTTTCTTCAGCTTATCGGATTCTCTTTCCGCTTCGTCTGCACGCCGTTCGCACACACTGGACTGACGCGCCACTTCATCCAGGATCTCCTTGTAATGCTCGGTACGTCCTTCCCTTACCAGTCTGCCTCTCAGACGGTCATGGATGATCCTGTGGATCTGAAGATCCGGATATCTTCGGATCGGAGAAGTAAAGTGGCAGTAATACTTCGCTGCAAGTCCGAAATGTCCGCTGCATTCCGTAGTATATTTTGCCTGTTTCATGGTACGCAAGGTCAGTCGGCTGATCTGTGCCTCATTGGGCATTCCCTCAATACTTTCCAGGATCTCCTGGATCTCACCAGGCGTGATCTCCTGTCCGGATTTCTGTATGTTGACTCCTTCATTATGAAGAAGCATCAGAAGACTTTCAATCTTTTCCGGATCCGGATTTTCATGCGTTCTGTATACAAAGGGATAATCTCCGGTGCAGTATTCCTGTGCCACGGTTTCATTGGCAAGAAGCATAAAATCTTCAATGATCCTGGTTGCCACATTGGCTTCATAAGGCTGCACATCAATAGCTCTTCCTGCAGCATTCAGGATGATCTTACTCTCCGGAAAATCAAAATCAATGGAACCTCTTGTATGCCGACGGCTGCGCAGGATCCCGGAAAGCTCTTTCATCAGGAAAAACATGGGGATCAGAGCTTCATAGCGTTTCTTCACCACATCGTCGGTATCTTCCAGAATATTTTTCACATCTGTGTAACACATACGCTCATCTACACGGATCACGGTTTCTGCGATCTTATGGGAAATCACCTTTCCTTTTTCATTAACATCCATCAGACAGCTTAAGGTCAGACGGTCCTGTCCCTGGTTCAGAGAACAGATACCGTTGGAAAGCCGCTCCGGGAGCATGGGAATGACACGGTCTGCAAGATAGACGGAAGTTCCGCGCTTCAGTGCCTCTCTGTCAAGGGCACTGCCGCCCTGAACATAGTTGCTCACGTCTGCGATGTGCACACCCAGATGGTAGATTCCATCCTCCTTTGTCAGGGAAATGGCATCATCCAGATCCTTTGCATCCTCACCGTCAATGGTAACTGTAACAAGATTTCTGAGATCCAGTCTTCCATCCAGATCCGCTTCCTGTACATGATCCGGCACACGGTCAGCCTGACGAAGTACTTTGTCAGGAAATACACTTGGTATGTTAAAGCTCTTCACAATAGCAAGGATATCTGTTCCAGGTGAACGTAAGTTTCCCAGCACCTCCGTGATCTTTCCTTCCGGCTTCCGGTTTCTGGAGCCGTAATCTGTGATCTCTGCAACTACCTTGTCTCCGTCCTTTGCTCCCATGGAGTTTTTTCTGGAAATAAAGATATCTTTGGAAAATTTGGGGTTATCACTGATCACAAAGCCATAATCACGGCTGCTCTGGTATGTTCCCACGATCGAAGGCATTCCCCTTTCCAGAACCTTCAGCACAACGCCTTCCTGACGTTTTCCCTCTTTATGTCCGTTCCGTACAAGGATCTGCACCTTATCCTGATGCATGGCGCTTCCCGTGTCATTTTCCGGAATAAAAATATCCTGTTCCTGACCCTCCACTTCCACAAAGCCAAAGCCCTTGTAATGGCCAATAAAAGTTCCCTCCATGAGGGTTCCGTCCTTCTCGGAGAAACGATATTCCTCATGATCCTTCTCTCTGCGTTCTCTTCCCTTACGGCCACGCTCCGGCTTTTCTGCCTTCAGAGCTTCTTTATTCTTTCGTCTGTCTCTGCGCTTGCCGGAAACCTTGCTGTATCTTCCTTTATTATCTACTTCAGCCTTGCCCTGGGCGCAAAGCTCGTCCAGCACGTCAAAAAGCTCTTTTTTCTCACTCTTATCCAGCTGAAGAAGAGATGCGATCTCACGCAGGCGCATGGGCTTATACAGCGGATCTCCCAGAAGCTCCATTATAAACTTTTTTCTTTTTTCAAAATTTTTCGATCTTTTCACATTTTCTCCTGTTTCATATTTATATTTCATTTTTACCCTGTTATCATTCCGGAGGAAGGCTCACCCGTGACCCTGTATCAACGCAAAAACACTCCTGCTGATTAACAAAAGAAGTCCCCATCCGAGTTTCTTCTGCATGCTAACGCAGCAAGAGTGTTACCAACTTCTGTTCTGCCCCTGGCAGATCAGATAATGTTCAGTACGATTGACAGTACAAAGAAAATAACTCCCATGATAATGGTACCTCTTACAAGACCACCTTCCATGGAACGGCCCTTATTCTTACCCCAGTAAGTATCAGCTACTCCGGCGATAGAGCCAAGACCCTGCTGCTTGCCCTCCTGCATCAGTACGACAACAGTCAGAGCGATACAATCTATTGCATAAATTACAGTCAGAATAATCTTCAAAATGTTCACGCGGTTACACCTCCTAATCAACTAGAGGTTATTTTACCATAGCTAAACCGGGATTTCAACCATTTTCCGTTTATTTTATGCAGGGCTTTTTCTGAGATTTTTTTGCAAAAGGATCTTTATATCTTCCAAGAGCTCCGAGCTGTTCGTGGATCCGCAGAAGCTGATTATACTTGGCGTTCCGGTCCGAACGGCAGGGTGCGCCTGTTTTGATCTGTCCCGCCCCACAGGCAACTGCCAGATCTGCGATAAAGGAATCCTCTGTTTCCCCGGACCTGTGAGAGATCACTGCACGATACCCGGCATGCTGAGCCATCTCCACCGCATCCAGAGTTTCCGTGAGAGTTCCAATCTGGTTTACTTTAATAAGGATAGCATTGGCAACATCAAGTCCGATGCCGCAGTGCAGCCGTTTGATATTGGTGACAAACAGATCGTCGCCTACCAGCTGGATCCTTTTTCCCAAGTGTTCCGTCAGATATTTCCAGCCTTCCCAGTCATCCTCCCCGAGACCGTCTTCAATGGAAACAATGGGAAATTTTTCCACCAGTTTTTCATAATACTCTGTCATCTCACCGGCATCCCGGTAGATCTTTTCTCCTTTCATGCGGCTCTCCCCAGAGAAAAAGTACACACCCTTTTCCTCATCATAAAGCTCGCTGGAGGCTGCATCAATGGCAATGGTGATCTCCTCTCCTGGTTTATATCCTGCTTTTTCTATGGCATGGACGATCAGGGTAAGCACTTCCTCCGAATCAGAAAGATCCGGAGCAAAGCCGCCTTCATCTCCAACCGCTGTGGAGAGTCCTTTTTCCCGGAGAAGATGCTTTAAGTGCTGATAGATTTCCGCACACATACGGATACCCTTTTCCAGGCAGTCAGCTCCAGTTGGCATGATCATAAACTCCTGAAGATCTACCGTATTGTCCGCATGCTTTCCCCCGTTTAAAATATTCATCATCGGTACCGGAAGCTGCAGGGTATGACAGCCGCCCAGATACTGATAAAGAGGAAGCCGAAGGGCCCCGGCTGCTGCACGGGCTGCTGCCAGAGATACTGCCAGCGTGGCATTGGCTCCTGCGCTGCTTTTGTTCTCCGTTCCGTCGGTTTCGATCAGAAGATGATCGATCCATGCCTGGTTCAGGGCATTCTCTCCGATAATGGCATCTGCCAGACGTGTATTGATATTTTCCACTGCTTTTTTCACACTCTGTCCCAGATATTCCTCCCGGTTTCCGTCCCGCAACTCCACAGCCTCAAATTTACCTGTGGATGCTCCGGACGGCACCATAGCTCTTCCTGTGTATCCGTTAATCCCCACGATTCCTTCACCTACCGTCACTTCCGCTTCCACCGTAGGATTCCCCCTGGAATCAAGGACCTGTCTTGCATGAACTTTTCGAACAGGCAGATAACGTAGCATAAGTTTTTCCCTCCTTGAAAATAATAATACTGTTTATGATCTCCTGCACTTTGTGATTCTCTTCTTATGTTCATAAAGGTATCTTGTCCGAAAAGGTTTTGGTCTATACCTTTTATCTGGTTTCGATATTATCTGATTTTTTTGTTGTTTTATTTTTATTATTTTTCTTTTTAAATATATTCTTATTATTTTAAAAATTTAGTATTGACATTTTCTATTTTATCTGTTATAGTTTAACCATCAAATAAAACAAACGGAAAACAAAAAACTAAATCAAAAAGGAGCGTGAACCCACCGAAAACATAACTTACTTCCCATAATCTAAGAAAGAGAGGTACAGTCCACCAGAAGATTTAACGATTTTCCATCATAATTAAAACAAGGAGGTACGGACCACCGAGAACGTAAATTTTAATTCCGTATAAGTTTTAAATCTAAGAAATGAGAGGTATATTCCATTGGATAATGAAAATTAAAAGAGTCATCGGCAGAAGAAATCAATCGCTGATGACTCTTATTTTTTGCTTATTTTGACCTCTGTCTCACAGACATGATCTCATGATCTTCTGCTTTCATATCTTCTTCTTCGTGTTCATAAACATATTAATAACTCCATTTTCTCTGAGGTTCCCATGAAACAAAAACACATCTACCGTCTTATTTTTTTCTTTGTCATGGCTTTTGCTCTTGGCAGTCTTGCAGGAAAGATCTATTCTCATTTTACTTCCGACCCACGATCCGATCAGGATTCTACCAAAAACAGCCAGACCTCTTCTGCTTCTATGACATTCCAAAATGAAAACTGGGGGCTCGGTTTTCAGGAAGAAGGCAAACGGCCCACAGGAAATGCTTCTATGGAAGAATTAAAAAATTACAATGCCTGGTATGCAGCCGATACCGATGAAAAACAAATCTATCTTACCTTTGACGCAGGCTATGACAATGGAAATATGCCTGCCATTCTGAATGCATTACATAAGCATCAGGTACATGCCACATTTTTTGTTGTGGGGACTCTGATCCGTGAAAAACCGGAACTGATCCGTGAGATCGTAGATGCAGGCCATACCATAGGCAACCACACCATGACACACCCGGATATGTCCGGCATCTCCACAAAGGAAGCCTTTCAAAAGCAGCTTGAAGATGTGGAGGTTCTTTATAAGGAAGCCACCGGAAAAGAAATGACAAAATTTTATCGCCCGCCCCAGGGCATTTACAGCGTGGAAAATTTAGAGATGGCAAAAGAGATGGGATACCACACCTTTTTCTGGAGTCTGGCTTATGTGGACTGGTATCAGGATAAGCAGCCTTCGAAAGAAGAAGCTTTTGAAAAGCTTCTGGGACGGATCCATCCGGGTGCCATCGTGCTGCTGCACAGCACCTCTTCCACCAATGCTTCTATTCTGGATGAGCTGCTGACAAAATGGGAAGAGATGGGATATACCTTCGGAACATTAGAAGAACTTGTGGCATCGGGATCCGCCTGAAAAAAAGCGCACATGATCCATGCATCCTCAGTGCCATCGACACGGATCTTCCCACTTTTGGATTTTCCAGATAAGCACACAAAAAATCTGCCCCGGGACTATGTTCTCATATGTCCCGGGACAGATTTTTCTGTGCTATTGATTTTAGAAGGTGTTCTTCTTATTTAATTGTCTTATTTACTGGACAGCCTTGAATGCCTCATCAAGATCCTGGATGATATCATCGATATTCTCAGTTCCGATGGAAAGACGGATCGTGTTTGGCTTGATTCCCTGATCAAGAAGCTCTTCCTCTGTGCACTGGCTGTGTGTTGTTGTTGCCGGATGGATAACAAGTGATTTCACATCCGCT
>OCHK01002727.1_pt1 | contig 11251 bp, 6 predicted proteins | sample 1538551 | NCBI WGS metagenome assembly OCHK01 (sample SAMN04571707, study PRJEB22368) | human gut metagenome | biome: human gut; material: stool | host: Homo sapiens | place: Luxembourg | collected 2012-08-31
ACCATATATTCCATTAAAATCAAATGCTGCCAGACAGGGAATTTCTGAAAAATATCTGGAAAGCATTTTAAAAATTCTTGTCCAAGAACACCTTCTTGAGGGCATGCGCGGCAAGGGCGGCGGCTATCGTCTGACTATGTCTCCCAGTGAATACACAATCGGAAGAATCCTGCGCCTTACAGAAACAAGTCTTGAACCTGTCGGCTGTATTGAATCTGGCTCAACCTCCTGCCCTAAGGCATCTGAATGCCGCACAATTGGTATGTGGATGAAACTAGGTGAAATCGTAAATGACTATCTTGACAGTATTACATTAGCAGACCTGCTTGCTCAGTGATGGGCAGGCAGGTCTTTTATTTCTTCCTTACGGTGCTTTTGCGAAGCTTTGCATATGTACCTTAAAATATTACACTTTCTCTAACCGTATCTGATCAATGCGAAGGCGTGAATTTAGGCTGTGCACACTTATTTCGTGCTGACCTTTCTTTAGTTCGCACTCCCAGACTGGTGCCCACTTCCATACATGCTCTGATGCATATTTCCATAGTGGGCGTCCGCCATACAGTTCTTTTTCTGGTACAATGACGCCATCTACTCCTACAGTATAGTGTGAACAGTCATCTCCCCACTGCCATGTATGTACCCATATACGATAATGTCCGCCCTGTGCCTTAACTATATAGTGAAGGCTTGGCGCTTCTTGTTCACTCCATGATAAGCCTTCCTTTTCGATATACATAGCAAAACCACTTTCGTTATATGCCGGACTGTCACAATAATTCCAAGAAGTGCCGTCTGCGCTGTCATTTGTAGATGCAAATGCAGTTTGTGCCATTGCAGATGCTGCGTCAATTTCGATAATGCCATTTGCCTCTGTGACTGTGCTTGCTGCTTTTGCCAAGATCTGCTGCGGCGTAATCGTATCGCTGTTTTCTTCTGGACGAATTATTATATCATCATCTTCTAGCGAATCTTTTCCTGCTGCAAGCGGAAGATATAAAACAGGGCGCGGCTCTGGTGTTACATTGCCGTACCAGTGCTCACAATATGCATCAAGATCAATATTTTTAGGAAGCATTTCGCATTCTGGATTTGACAGGACAATTCCAAGATTGCTTCTTTTATAAGCTCCATCCACAAGTTTTGCCGGACTTGTAAGCTGACAAGACAGCTGTTTTCCTGCCTCGCTCTTTTCATCGTATAAAACGGCGCGTGTGAATGAAACATATGGATCAATTGCTGTGAAGGTGAGACTGTGAAGTCCTGCTGCCAGTCCAGTAAAACAGCCTGTCAGCTTATCCACATTGTTTAGTATGTTATGTTTCCAATTCGCACGGTGCTCATCTGTTGACTGCGACTCAAACACATTCATTTCACCATTGTCTACAGATATGCCAATACGAATACGTCCCACAGAGCAAAGCGTTGGGAAACGATGAAGCTCTAATACAAAATCACCACCTTGTGTCAGATAGAACGGGCAGGACCACTGTGCACCAGGTATCTCTGCCTCCAAAAGACTTCCCTGTGAACGGCCTAGATTAGAAATTAGCTTCCAGCCGTCTGCATCCAAGCTTGATACTTCTGTACCATTTTCTGCCTCAATAACACATCTGCCGCTGTCTTCAATCGCAACATGCAAAGCTACTGCCTTAGTCAGCTTTGCATCTTCTGCATCCTTTTGTACACGAGCCTTTACATCATCGGTCTTATCGGTTACTGGAATTGTACAAACCTTTTGTGTACCGCTAAATACTACGATTTCACCGTGGCGAACAAGTGATGACTTTGCATCATTAGATGCATTTTCAGAGTGAAGTGCTTCTGAGGATTTAGTCTGTGGTATTACGCTAAAAACGAAGCGAGTTTCTTTTGTAAGTGTTCCTTCTGTTGGAAGTGCACCGACAATCTCAAGCCACTCTGGCTTTTCAATCTTATATGACAGTGCGCCGTCTCCTGCATTTGCAAGTTCAATCCATTTCGCGTTACCGTGTGTGCTGTCTGTGAAGGTGAGCTCACTTTGGTTATTCCAGCATGTGACAACCAACTTATCTGCTGCTGCATGTAATGGCACACGGCATGATGGATACATAGCTGTGCGCGGCGGTGGGAAATCCTCTGGTGTTAATATGCCATTCCACTTTCCATTACTCATAACGTGATTGTAGTAGTAGAGAAGCTTTCTGCGCGCCAGATCAAATGCATGGCTCTTATCGGTATAACGCTTTGCATCACTGTTTTTGCCCTGTCTTATGCAAAGACGGCTGCGATCTGCATAATAATACATGCCATTTGTAAAATAAGCTGCCTGCACCTTCATCAATATCATCTGGAAAAAGGCATCCTTCTCCTGCTCTGGCAAGTTCTCATAAATCTTCTCCAGCTCACTGCAAATATATTCATAACTATGCATGCGTGCGGCTGCCTCATCTCCAAATGCTGTCTGTGAAAAGCAGTCATCATCCATATGCTCAAGCTTTCTTGCATTTGTAAGCTGATCAAATTCTAATAGGAGCGCTGCTGCTGCTTTTCCTGGCTGTCCTGTAAACATGCTGTCTAACCATCTTGTCAAAAAAATAGTTTCGTCAAAGGTTTCAAGATCGCGATTATCATCTCCATCTGCCTCCCATGCAAGCTTTGCGTAGAAGGAAAGCTGCTGCTCTAGTGGCTTAATTGCGCCGAAATTTGTAACCCACACCTTCTGAATGCCTTCTTTGTATGCCTTTAACAGCTCATTTCTAGTGTGAGACATTGGAATTGAGCAGATAAACAGATAGGAAGCTCCCGGCGGTGCCCAGTAGGAATTATGATAATAAATACCATTTCCGCTCTTTCTTGCCTTTTCCTTCTCGCCTGGATAGCGGCGCACATAACCATAGTTGTCATTTGTCCAGATCAGTGTCAGATCTTCCGGCACCTTTAAGCCATTATCATAAAGCTCAAGCACTTCTTTGTACGGCACAAAGGTCTTCATAGGCTCGGTGTCTAATGTTTCAGAAAGAATCTCCTGTTGTGCTGCCATAACAGATTCAAGCAGCTCAATTTTAGCTTTTAGTAGTTTCTCTCCTGTCAGACCTTCAAGTGATTTTGTCTCAAAACCTGAGTCGTGGATTCCTCTCATACCAACTGTGTAGCTTACTTCAAAATCACGGTTTTGCTCTACGCTCTCGCGCCAGTACTCCTTTAAGATTTCACGGTTTCTGCCTGGAATAGAAAAATCATATTCCACATCTGTATAGCCCTTCTTTGCAAGCCACGGCTTCCACTCGCGATTATTGCTTCTCATCAGCATATCACAGTGAGACGTTCCGACAACTATGCCCATGCGGTTTGCAAGCGCACCATTTTCCTGTTTTAGATTAAAGGAATTGACATGCATTGCCGGCCAGATATAATTGAGCTTTAAGCGAAGCAGCAGTTCAAAAATCTTTTCATATGTCTTTACACCGATGGTCGTTTCACCCATATAGCGCCATACCCAATGCTCTAACTCTTCCTCGTCGTTGATAAAAATTCCTCTGTACTCAACAGACGGATAATCCACCTTGCAATAACCATTTTCAATTACAGCTTCACTTCTACGGCGCACCGGCACATCGGCAAAGAAATACCATGGTGATACACCAAGCCATTCACAGAAATCATAAATGCCATAAATTGTACCGCGGCGGTCTGTTCCTACAATTAAAAGCTCTCCGTCCTTTTCCTGAATCAAAAATGCTTCCTTACGGTACGTGCCATCCTCTGCCTGAAGCTTTGAAATATCTGCCTTTTTGTCTAACTCTGGCAGATTGCCCACTGTTCCGACAAGGATACGAATAATGCCTCCTGCTGTCACGCTGCAGTCAAGTGTACGAATTAAATCGCGCCGCAGATTCACAAGTGCAATCTTGACTGCTTCGCTCTCACTAGAGCTAAATACCAGTTCAACCTTGCTGTATTCTCTGATTACCATTGTTTTTCCTCCGTTTTTATTACAATTCAACCACTTTCACAAAGACCTAAATATCTCTGTAAAACTTTGAATCGTTACTCACTTTTCTATCGTCATCTTACAATAGCGTTCGTAAAAACGCAAGCTCATATTGACAGCAAAAAGGTGATATTTTAAAATATCAATATGGTACAAATTTAAGTCACAAAATTAGAAAGGATCACATTATGATTACTATTAAAGCTGGACAATCTACTTCTTTTCCCCGCATCGCTGATGCTATTGAGGCAGCTAAAGCCTATGCTCCTATGCCTGTTACGATACACATTGCACCGGGACGTTATCACGAAAAGCTGACAGTCTCACAGCCTCACGTTACACTTATTGGCGACGATGCTTCAAATACGATTCTTACATATGATGACTATGCAAGAGAAATCATGCCAGACGGAATAAAGCGAGGTACCTTTCGCACCTACACTTTATTTTTAGATGCACCAGATATTACTCTTTGCAATCTCACTGTAGAAAATGCTGCTGGTGCCGGAAAGGAAGTTGGTCAGGCGATTGCGCTCTATGCAGAGGGAGAAGGTATACGCGTGGAAAACTGCCGTCTTATTGGAAGTCAGGACACTCTCTTTACGGGACCTCTTCCTGAAAAAGAGAAGGAACCTGGCGGCTTTCGCGGTCCGAAGGAATTTGCCCCGCGCATCAACGGAAGACAATATTATAAAAATACTTATATATGCGGTGGTGTCGATTTTATTTTTGGAAGCGCTACTGCTTACTTTGAAAATTGTACACTTGAATCACTTCCAGAAGGCGGTGGCTATGTGACGGCTGGTTCATCGCCGAAAGGTCAAACTTATGGCTACATATTCAATCATTGCCGCTTTATTGGAAGTGAGCCTAATACATGTTACCTTGGCCGCCCATGGCGTGAGTATGCAAAAGTAGTCATTTTAAATTCTGAGATAGGTGATCATATCAAACCTGAAGGCTGGCACGACTGGGGAAAGATTGATGCTCACGATACTGTATACTTTGCAGAATATAAAAATTACGGCCCCGGTGCCGCCGGTGCGCGTCCGTCATGGACACATACACTAACTGACACAGAGGCCGAAAACTATACATATGCTTCTGTTTTTAGCTGATCCCATATTCATATTTTTGTTCGTCATTTTGTGATGACTCATCATTTTTTTGACGCATATCATAATGAATATCCTGATCTATCATTTTAAGCATTGCTCTTGCGGCAGGCGGCCAAAACTGCCTGCCTATTCCATTTACAATTTCATCATGCACGCAGTCTTGCGTTAATGCCTTTCGATACGATCTATTTGAGGTCATCGCATCATATGCATCAGCAACTGCAATGATGCGCGCTGCTTCTGGTATCTCTTCCCCTTTTAAGCCTTTCGGATATCCACGTCCATCCCAGCGCTCATGGTGATACAGCGCACCATACTGAAGTTCTGGCATTGAACTGATGCGCGATAAAATCTGTGAACCAATCACGGTATGCGCCTTAACCGATTACTGTATGATTTTTGATATCAGAAAACTCTTTATCTGTAAGACGCCCTGGCTTTCGAAGAATAGCATCATCCACACCTATCTTACCTACATCATGAAGCAATGCCATGTAATACATGCCGTCAGCTTTCTCATCATCATATCCAAGCAGTTTTGAGATCTGTCTTGTATACTTTGCCACACGAGCAGAATGACCATTTGTATAGCTATCCTTTGCATCAACAGCACGTACAAGTGATTCTATTGTTTCAATTGACTGCTCATGGTTCTTTTTTGCTGCCTGTTCATTTTCCCGCGCTGACTTGATATTCTGCACAATAATAATAATCGCCGAAAAAACAAACATCAGGACAAATATTGCATAGATAAAACTGTAAACAGAAAAATATACATCATACTTTTTTAGTTCTACATGGCTTTCAATAAACAAGAAACCTGCGATTCTAAGCAAAAACAGGCATTCTGCAATAATCAAAATCGTAAGCAATACACCATTGATACGATTGCAGTCTTCTCGAAGCTCCACGATTGGGTGGCAGACCCATTTGCAATAAATAAAATTAATAATGAGCGGCATCAAAAGATCAATCAGCACTGTCATGGTAAGTGAATCATATATAGCTGTAAATGGCATGGACAGCAGATACAAGCATAGATACAAAAAGCGTGCCGCACTGCCCACCGGCTCCATCATACGTCCATAAAAATACATCAGTAAAAAGGAGATGCCAAATACAAAAAAGTCTACGCCATAAATAATATCATATGATATTTTTCCAGGCAGGAGCCTATAAAGCAGCCCCATGCACAAAATCGTATAAATGTATGCCATGGGCGGGCATACCAAAAGAAAGCGCACGAAGCTAGGCGCACGAAGCTTTTCTTTCTTTAATGTCTTTGTCATATAAAAATATGATGGAATAAATAATAGCTGTCCAAGCAAAAAACAAATGGATCGAATTGGCATACATATCCTTTCTGTACACAGAAAAAGCTTGTTTTTCTTAGTTATGTGTGATATTGTAAACTCAGCAATGAAGCATTGACTAACAAAAAAGGAGGAACTATTATGGATTTCTATTTTGCATCCCCATGCCGTGTATGGTGGGGCGAGATCTGGGACTGGATCTGTGGGCGCCTGTAATCTGACATCTCTTGATCCATGTAACTCAAACGTATGGGTTACCATGTATCCTAACCAAAACAAAAAGGCCCGTTCCATTTGGAACAGGCTTTTTTCTATGCATGACCGTTCCGCTGATTATTATGCCAAATTTCAGCCTAAAAATCAAGCAGAACGTCACTCATTGTCTTTTTTCTTTTTAATTGAACATTTTTCTGCGTCGATTGATATAATCCTCAAGCTCATTTACTGTCTCATCAAATCCCAATCGGCTGCTGTTAATGCATAAGTCATAGGCTCTTGAATCGCCCCACTTATCCTTGCAGTAGTAGTTGTGATACTGTTTTCTGTACTTGTCATGACGCTCCATTTTAAACTGTGCATCACGCTCAGACAGATCATATATCTCCATGACACGCTTACACTTTACTTCGCTATCACCAAGAACAAACAAAGAAATCACATTCGGACGATCACCCAAAACAGTCTCTGCGCATCTTCCAACTACGATAAAGGACTCTCCCTCATCTGCTTTTTTCTTCAGATACTCAAACTGTAAAAATGCTACATTTTCTTCTGCAGAACTTGAAAAACCATTCTGGCTTCTTGAAAACAGCAGTCTTCTTGGTTTCTCATCGTAGCGTCTTAAAGTCTCGACATCCACGTTTTTCTCTGCTGCTACAGCGTCTAACAAATTATGGTCATAAAGCTTAATGCCATATCTGTTTGCCAGCTCTACTGCAATTGCATGTCCGCCGCTTCCAAATTCACGTCCTAATGTTATTATCAATTGATCACTCATTGCCATTCCTCCTGACGACAAAATTAATTTACCTTATTATATAACTTTGAAGTCAATTTGTAAATCTTTTTATAAAACCTTACATATATCTGGCAAATATGAACAGCATAGAAATCAAAACAACAATAATGGTTGCCGGTGCTGCATATTTACAGTACTTGCCCCATCCAATCGGATGACCATTCTTTGAAGATACGGAAATACCTACTACATTTGCGGAAGCACCGATTGGTGTCGCACTTCCTCCGATATCAGTACCCATTGCCAGTGCCCAGGAAAGTGTCTCCAAATCAACACCCTGCAGTGCTGACAAGCTTCTGATAACTGGAATCATGGTTGCTGCAAACGGGATATTATCAACGAATGCACTTGCAAATGCTGAGATCCAGATGATAATTGCTACCATTAACTTTGTGTTGGAACCACTTACCTTACTGATAAATTCAGCAATTACTGTAAGAACACCAGTCTGCTCCAAACCACCAACAACAACGAAAAGTCCAACAAAGAACAGCAGTGTCTTGTAATCAACCTTCTTTAACAGCTCTGCTGCATACTTATGCTCTACAATCAAAGTAATAATTGCAATAAATGTACCGATGAAAGCAACTGTCAGTCCTGTATTTGCATGTGAAACAAGAAGAACAACTGCGATCAAAAAGATCACTACGCTGCTAATAAACTCCTTCTTGTCTGTAATGGCAGAATTTGGATCTGGACAAGATGCCGGATCAACAGGCGCTGTTCCCGGTGCAACAAGCTTCTTTCTGAAACAGAAATAAAAGTAAACTACAACCACAACAAGTGAAATTGCTGCAATGGCACCTGTGTTTGTCAAGAAATCAAAGAAGCTGTAGCCCATGGAGGTTCCGATAATGATGTTCGGCGGATCTCCGCACATTGTTGCTGAGCCACCAAGATTTGCACAGAAAATCTCTGCGATAATCATCGGTACCGGATTGCTCTTTAACAAAAGACAAAGTTCAATAGTAACTGCTGCTAAAAACAAAATAACTGTAATACTGTCAATGAACATAGCCAGTACAAATGACATGATCATAAAGGTGACAAATACAGCAGTTGGCTTATAGTGAACAAGTCTTGCAATCTGCAGACAAAGCCAACGGAAAAATCCTGCCTTTCCCATTCCTTCAACCATGATCATCATACCTGCGATAAAAATGATCGTTGACCAGTTGATTCCAGATGAAGACTCTCCTGCCTCACTGGAAGCATGCCAGAAGTCCGCCGTGAAAATACTTCCAATATTCAGCGTCTCCATGATTGCGCTGCCGCTATGCATTGTGATACCGAATACTAAAATGATCATAAGCAGACCGCAGCCTAGTGTTACAATGTGTCTCTCTATCTTCTCAGTAATGATCAGGGCGAACATCACGAGAAAAATAAGGACAGCTAAAATCTGTGATACCATAATGTATCTCCCCACTTTCATATAATAGCAAATGGTAGCCGCAAGCGTCTGACCTTTGCGGCTACCATTATAATGCGATCTTCAAGAAATTGGAAGATCAAATTTCGTTTTTTTGAAAATTTCTTTCAATTAGCCCTTTGCATCAAGAATTTCCATCAATGTCCATGCTGTACGAATGTTATAGTTTGCGAATGCAAAAAGTCCCTTGCCTTCTGTATTCACTGCAACAGCATATGGAAGACGCTCGTCTCCGACATGAAGTGCCTCATGCAGCTGATACAAATATGCATCATTCTTTACTGTCACGCATACAAGATTTAATCCTGCATGAAGTACACGCTGTAATGTCTCGTTCTTTAAAACATCCGTATTCTCAAGTGCAATTATAACTCTGTATCCCTGCCTCTTGTAAGCTTCCTTACACTCAAGGATCTCCTGGAACAGATGCTCTGTCGGCTCTTTTCCTGGATCTGCAAAAACAAGAATTGATTTTTGTCCCCGATAAAGTGAAGTCATCAAAACAGGATCACCAACCATCATTCCCTCTGCTGTCACCTGCTGTACTGTCGCATCACTAAGCTCTGCCTCATGACACTTTTCGGCAATCTTTGCCGGTGCCTGACGAAGCTCAAATACACGATCTTCGCTCATAACAAAGCTGCTTGCGATACAGCTGACGCCACCATCAATCTGACGCTGTGTGGTGATGATGCGGTAAGCACCTTTCGCCAAGGAAAGTTCCTTTTCTTCTCCCGGCTCAATTGCAAGATCATCATAGTTTTGCGTCTGATAAACATCATTTTCAAAACGGGCAATCGTCATATGAAGCCAGTACTCAAGCTTACGATCAGATTTATTTACTAAAGTCAGTGTTACCTGCTTCTCTGGCTCATCTATCTTTTGAACTTCCTTTTCCATAGACTCAAAGCAAATCTCACCGTTCTTTTCGCAAACGCCCTCTGCCTTTCCTGTTACTGGATTTAAGCGTGCCAAAATACCAATAGCACGGCAAATCTCAACAAAGACAACTCTCTTTGAAACCTCGGTAATGATCTCACACTTTATACAGCCATCTGCCTCTGCCGGCCAGTTTCCTGTTCCATAATCCGGCACTGTATTTAAGCCATGATTTACATACTCCCATACCATCTTTGCAGTCACTGTGCCATCCTGTGGGAATACCTTTTTTTCAGATAACAGAGAAACAATACGGCTTCTGCTTCCCATAAGCTTTTCATGACCAGCACGCGGTGCAAGCAAATATTTCTGGTAAAGCTCTGTACAGAAATTGTTCTTATATGGCAATGCAACACGCAAATATGATGCAAGTACCTCTGCTGTAGTATCAAGAAAATCCTTATCACGAAGCGTATCAAGCATCAGACGCTTATCCTCATCTGTAAACTCAGTCATCTGTCTGAATTTTTCAAGCTCCTGTCTGTTTCCTCTTGCATTGACAAAATAGCGATTCCATGGATCACTGCAGTCTTTATCTTCCTTTACAAAGCCTTCCTCATAATCAGCGCGAATCTTCTCACACTCAGCAAGACGAGCCTCATGAACACTCTTCATCTGTGCACCGGTGCTCTTTGGCATAGCTTCAATCGGCGGATTCAAATCAAAGCGCTCCTCGATTATGCCTTCCATCTTCTCTGGATCTGATGCCTGCTCCATCTTTAATACAACAGACTGCTGCTCTCTCATATCAATTTTCTGACCAAGATATTTTCCGTTGTAAACGGTGCATACATACAGATCACCCTTACCTGTCATAAAGGACACACTGCCATCAGATGCTGTTTTTTCTTTATGAAGTGGGAAAAGCTCACTATAATTGACAAGACAGAATAAAACAGAAACATTCTGCACTGGTACGCCATGATCAGTTACTGTTACAGTCAGTTTTGCACAGTCTGCATAACGCTCTGTTACATTCATCAGCGCATAAAGCGGTGTCTTGTAGGCTATTTCTGCTGAGCTTTCCAGATCTGAAAATGCCTTTGCATGAACAAGCATTGCCTTTGATGCAGCTGCAGTAAACCAACCCTTATCAAGTACTGGTTCTGGCTCACATGCTCCAAGATAATGCCAATCGCCATCTGCCCACACCTCAACCCATGCATGGTTGTCATCACAGTGTGCCCAACGCGGAACATAACACTGTCTTGCCGGAATACCAACACTTCTCATAGCAGATACAGCAAGTGTTGATTCCTCACCACAGCGTCCACGAGCGGAATTGCACATACCAAATGGCGCCAGAGTACGATCATCAGACGGAATATAGGTTGCCTTTTCATAACACCAGTAGTTAACCTCAAGTGCGGCCTCTACCATTGTCTTTTTATCCTTCACACGATCAACAAGCTGTCTGTAAATCCACTCACGGCTCTTATCAAGATCCTCGTTATTGAC
>OCHK01002738.1_pt1 | contig 11196 bp, 10 predicted proteins | sample 1538551 | NCBI WGS metagenome assembly OCHK01 (sample SAMN04571707, study PRJEB22368) | human gut metagenome | biome: human gut; material: stool | host: Homo sapiens | place: Luxembourg | collected 2012-08-31
CGCGAAGGTGCGCTTCCTCGTCGGGGACGTGCGCGACGAGCGGGGCGTCCGCGACGCGATGCGCGGGGTCGACTACGTGTTCCACGCCGCGGCGCTCAAGCAGGTGCCCTCCTGCGAGTTCTTCCCCATGGAGGCCGTCCGTACCAACGTCATCGGCACGGATAACGTCCTCACCGCCGCCATCGAAGCGGGGGTGGAGAGCGTCATCTGCCTGTCCACCGACAAGGCCGCCTACCCCATCAACGCCATGGGCATCACCAAGGCCCTGGAGGAGAAGGTGGCGGTAGCCAAGTCCCGCACCTCCGGGAAGACCCGCATCTGCTGCACCCGGTACGGCAACGTCATGTGTTCCCGGGGCAGCGTCATTCCGCTGTGGATCGACCAGATCAAAAACGGCCAGCCCATCACCGTCACCGAGCCGTCCATGACCCGCTTCATCATGTCGTTGGAGGAAGCGGTCGATCTGGTGCTCTTCGCTTTTGAACACGGACAGAACGGCGACCTCTTCATTCAAAAGGCCCCCGCCTGCACCATCCAGACCCAGGCGGAGGCGGTGTGCGAGCTGTTCGGCGGCAAAAAGGAGGACATCCGCGTCATCGGCATCCGCCACGGCGAGAAGCTCTATGAGACCCTCCTCACCAACGAGGAGTGCGCCAAGGCGGAGGACATGGGGGACTTTTACCGGGTCCCCGCCGACAACCGCAGTCTCAACTACGATAAATTCTTCTCCGAGGGGGACGCGCACCGCAGCGCCCTCACGGAGTTCAATTCCAACAACACGCGCATCCTGAACGTGGCCGAAACGAAGGCGCGCATCGCCGCCCTCGCCTACATTCAGGAGGAGCTTGCGTGGCAGGAGAAGTGATATGAACATTCTTGTCACCGGCGCAAGGGGCATGGTGGGCACCGCCCTGTGTGCAAACCTCAAAAACCTGCGGGACGGCAAAAACCGTACCCGCCCCGGCCTGCGCATTGATAAGATCTACGAATACGACCTCGCCTCCACCCCTGCTGAGATGGAGGACTACTGCGCCAAGGCGGATTTCGTGTTCAACCTCGCGGGCGTGAACCGTCCGGAAAATCCCGAGGACTTCATGCGCGGCAACTTCGGCTTCACGTCCGAGCTGCTGAACTGCCTGAAAAAGCACGGGAACAAGGCCCCCGTCATGCTCTCGTCCTCCATTCAGGCGACGCTGGCCGGGCGCTTTGCCGGGAGCGAGTACGGCCGCTCAAAGCTGGCGGGGGAGGAGCTGTTCTTCTCCTACAGCAGAGAAACGGGCGCGCCGGTGTACGTCTACCGCTTCCCCAATCTCATGGGCCACAGCCGCCCCAACTACAACAGCGCCGTGTCCACCTTCTGCTGGGCGGTGGCGAACGACGAGCCGTTCACCGTCAATGACCGCTCTACCGAGCTGGAGCTGCTCTACATTGACGATCTGGTGGAGGGTATGTTCGACCTGCTGGAGGGGAAGGCGCAGCGCTGTGCGTTTGACGGCACGGAAACCATTTTGCAAGCGGATGGCCGCTACTGCTGCGTTCCCGTGACTCACAAGGTCACGTTGGGGGAGATCGTGGACCTGCTGGCCGCGTTCAAGACCCAGCCGGAGACCCTGCTCATGCCCAAGATGCCCGACGGCTCCTTTGCCAAGAAGCTCTTTTCCCTCTACTTAACGTATCTCCCGGCGGAGCAGTTCAAGTACCCCCTGAAGATGAACGTGGACGACCGGGGCAGCTTCACCGAGCTGCTCCATACCCTCGACTGCGGACAGGTCAGCGTGAACATCTCCCGCCCCGGCGTCACCAAGGGCCAGCACTGGCACAACAGCAAGTGGGAGCTGTTCATCGTGGTCCACGGTACGGCCCTCATCCGGGAGCGGAATATCCATACGGATGAGACCGTAGAGTTCCGGGTCTCCGGCGAGAAGATTGAGGCCGTCCGCATGATCCCCGGCTGGACCCACAGCATCATCAATTTGAGCGACACGGAGGAGCTGGTGACGGTCATGACCTGCAACGAGGTCTTTGACCCCGCCCGCCCCGATACCTTTTTTGAGCCGGTCTGAGCCGGAGAAGGAGCGCGCATGGCGTATTTTCGCAACAACGGCAAATTAAAGCTGCTCATCATCGTCGGCACCCGGCCGGAGATCATCCGCCTGTCCGCCGTCATTACCAAGTGCCGCAAGTATTTTGACACCGTTCTCGCCCACACGGGGCAGAACTACGACTATAACCTCAACGGCGTATTCTTCCACGACTTAGGCCTTGCCGATCCGGAGGTGTATCTGGACGCGGTGGGGAAGGACCTGGGCGAGACCATGGGCAACATCATCGCCAAAAGCTACGCTTTGATGGTGGAGACGAAGCCCGATGCGGTCTTAGTGCTGGGGGACACCAATTCCTGCCTGTCCGTCATCGGCGCCAAGCGGCTCCATATTCCTATCTTCCACATGGAGGCGGGCAACCGCTGCAAGGACGAGTGCCTGCCGGAGGAGACCAACCGCCGCATCGTGGACATCATCTCCGATGTGAACATGGCGTACTCCGAGCACGCCCGCCGGTATCTTGCGGACTGCGGACTGCCCAAGGAGCGCACCTACGTCACCGGCTCTCCCATGGCGGAGGTGCTGCATAAGAACCTCGCCAAGATCGAAGCCAGCGACATTCACGCGCGGCTGGGGCTGGAAAAGGGGAGGTATATCCTCCTCTCCGCCCACCGGGAGGAGAACATCGACACCGAGCAGAACTTCACGTCTCTTTTTACCGCCGTCAACGCCATGGCGGAGAAGTACGACCTGCCCATTCTCTACTCCTGCCACCCCCGCAGCCGCAAGCGGCTGGAGGAAAGCGGCTTCCGGCTGGACAGGCGGGTCATTCAGCACGAGCCTATGGGCTTCCATGATTACAACTGCCTGCAGATGAACGCCTTCGCCGTGGTGTCCGACAGCGGCACCCTCCCCGAGGAGTCCAGCTTCTTTACCAGCGTGGGACATCCGTTCCCGGCGGTGTGCATCCGCACCTCCACCGAGCGGCCCGAGGCGCTGGACAAGGGCTGCTTCATTTTAGCGGGCATCGACACCCGCTCCCTCCTGCAGGCGGTGGATACCGCCGTGGAACTGGTGAAAAACGGCGATACCGGCCTCCCCGTGCCGGATTACACAGATGAAAACGTCAGTGACAAGGTGGTCTGCATCATCCAGTCCTACACCGGCGTGGTCAATAAAATGGTTTGGAGGAAAGGGGAAGCGTGAATATTTACTGTACCCTGTTTGATTCGAATTATTTGGATAAAGGGCTTGTCCTTTATCATTCTCTCTGTGCCTGTGAACCGGATTTCCGGCTGTATGTGTTCGCCTTTGACGAGCGCTGCCGGGAGGTTCTGGAGGCGGAGGCGCTGGAGCACATGGTCGTGGTCCCGCTTTCTGAATTCGAGACACCGGAGCTGCAAAAGGTCAAGGAGGAACGCACCCGTGCGGAGTATTGCTGGACCTGTACCCCGTGGACGGTCTGCCATGTATTGGATCATTACCATGAGCCGATGTGTACTTATATTGATGCGGATATGATGTTTTATTCTTCCCCGCAGTTTGTTTTTGATGCCATGCGGGCGAAGGATTGCTCCGTGGTCATCGTTCCGCACCGGCTGAACCGGAAAAAAGCCCATGACCGCAGGGTCGAACGGCATGTGGGCACCTATTGTGTGGAATTCAACACGTTTGTGAACGATGCCCGGGGCCGTGCCGTGCTGGACTGGTGGGCAGAGCAGTGCCTGAACTGGTGCTTCTATACGCCGGACGTGGATGCGCCTGCCTATGGCGACCAGAAGTATCTGAACGAATTTCCGAAGCGTTTTCCCGGTGTTTTCGTCTGTGAGGACTGGGGCGTGGGTATGGCGCCGTGGAACGCAGATCGCCTGAAGCTGGCAGAAGCAAAGCCCCTGCGCGTTTACAGCACAGAAACTGCCCAGACCTATCCCGCGGTTTTCTTCCATTTTGCCGGAATCTCGTTTTTGACGGAGACCCGGGTCAACGCCAATTCCGGCATTTCCGATCCCGCGCTGCACAAAGCTCTCTGCGATGCCTATATGGAGAAGCTCTGCGAAATGCAGTTGTACCTTCGTAAGGCCTACGATCTGGAATTCCGCACACGCCGTGTGGCGACCAAGCGGGGTTTTTATGCCCTTTATCAGAAATACCTTTCCTCGTGGCTGCATCTGCGGCGCATGTCAGATATTTACCGGCTTCCCTGAGGCCGGAGAAGGAGTGAATTTATGATCCCTGTCAATGATCTCAAACGCGGCTTTGCCGCATATCAGGCGGAATTTGAGCAGAAGGCGCTGGACGTACTTCGCAGCGGCTGGTATGTGCTGGGCAAAGAGGTCACAGCCTTTGAAGAGGAGTTTGCCGCCCACACGGGCGCAAAGTACGCCATTGGCGTGGACAACGGCCTCAATGCTATTATGCTGGGTATCCGCGCACTGGATATCGGCGAGGGGGACGAGGTGATCGTTGCCGCCAACACTTATATTGCCACGGTGCTTGGCGCTTCGTTGAACCATGCCACGCCGGTCTTTGTGGACGCAACTCCGATGCACAATATGGATCCGGCAAAAATCGAAGCCGCGGTCACTCCGCGCACCAAGGCCGTGCTGGTGACGCATCTGTACGGACAGGCCTGTGAAATGGGTGCGATCATGGAGATCTGCCGCCGTCATGGGCTTCATGTGCTGGAGGACTGCGCGCAGGCGCACGACGCGGAGTATTGCGGCCAGAAGGTCGGTACCTTTGGTACGATGGGCTTTTTCAGCTTTTACCCCACGAAAAATCTGGGAGCGTTCGGCGATGCCGGCGCGATTCTGACGGACGACGCGGCCCTGCGGGATAAGCTTCGGGCGCTGCGGAACTATGGCAGCGTGAAGCGGTATCAGAATGATTATGAGGGCTTTAATTCCCGGCTGGACGAGCTGCAGGCCGGGCTTCTGCGGGTGCGTCTCAGCCATCTGGACGAGCTGACAGCCCAGCGGCGCGCCATCGCCCAGCGGTATCTGACGGAGATCCGCAATCCCCGGATCGAGCTGCCGGTCACTGCGGAGGGCTGTACCCATGTCTATCATCTGTTTGTCGTGCAGACGGATGAGCGGGAGCGCTTTATGTCCTATCTGAAAGAAAACGGCGTCGGCTGCGATGTACATTATCCCACGCCTCCGTTTCTTGCGAAGCCCTATCAGCATCTGGGCTATACCTACGCCAATTTTCCGGAGACAGAGCGGCTTTACCGCCGGATCGTGTCCATTCCCATCTTCAACGGCATGACGGAGGACGAGGTGGATACCGTCATCCGGGTGGTGAACGCGTATGAGTGAGCGTTTCCGCCTGATGGAGCTCCGGGACTTCGGCGACGCACGGGGCGGTATGTGCGTATTGGAGGGCGGGCAGACGCTGCCCTTCGAGATCCGACGTATCTTTTACGATTTTCACACCACGGGAGCGGAAATGCGGGGAAACCATGCCAACCGCCGTTCCCAGTTTGCATTTGTCAGCGTAGCAGGCTCCTGCACCGTCGATGCAGACGACGGTACCGAAAAGCAGAGCTTTCTTCTTGACGATCCCCACAAGCTCTTGTGGCTGGATCGAATGACATGGAAAACCATGCGTGATTTCTCGCCGGATAATGTGCTGCTGGTTCTCTCCGACTGGCACTATGACGCAGGCGAATACATCCGTGATTATGACGAATTTTTGGCAATATGCCGTAAAAAGGAGACATCATGAAAGGTATCATTCTTGCCGGGGGAGCCGGAACGCGGCTCTATCCCCTGACCATGGTGACGTCTAAGCAGTTGCTTCCCATTTATGATAAGCCCATGATCTACTACCCGCTCTCCACGCTGATGCTGGCGGGTATCCGGGATATTCTGATCATCTCCACGCCCACGGACCTGCCGAATTTCAAGCGGCTGCTGGGGGACGGCAGTCAGTTCGGCGTACACCTGTCCTACACCGAGCAGCCCTCTCCCGATGGGCTGGCACAGGCGTTTCTGCTGGGCGAGGAATTTATCGGGGACGAACCCTGCGCCATGGTTCTGGGCGATAACATCTTCTACGGCTCCGGCTTCAGCGGGCTGCTTCAGCGGGCCGCGGCAGACGCGGAACAGGGCCGGGCCACCGTATTCGGCTACTATGTTCCCGATCCGGAGCGGTTCGGCGTGGTGGCCTTTGATGAAAACGGAAAAGCCACCTCTCTGGAGGAGAAGCCGGCTCGCCCCAAAAGCAATTACGCCGTCACGGGACTGTATTTCTATCCCAAGGGCGTCAGCGCGCAGGCGAAAGGGGTCCGGCCCTCTGCCCGCGGCGAGCTGGAGATCACGACGCTCAACGAGATGTATTTAAAGCAGGACCTTTTGAATGTCCAGCTTTTTGGCCGCGGCTACGCCTGGCTCGATACCGGTACCATGGATTCTCTGGTAGACGCCGCCGATTTTGTCCGCATTCTGGAAAAGCGGCAGGGAATCAAGATCTCCGCGCCGGAGGAGATCGCGTACCGCTTCGGCTGGATCGACCGGGTGCAGCTGCTCCAAAGCGCGGCTCTGTACGGAAAATCGCCTTACGGGGAGCATCTTCGCAACGTGGCCGAGGATAAGGTTTACCCCAACGGAAAAGAGAGGACGGAATAACGTATGACGTATCTTGTTACCGGCGGTGCCGGCTTTATCGGCGCGAATTTCGTCTATTACATGCTGGAAAAGCATCCGGCTGACCGTATTGTCTGCGTGGATAAGCTGACCTATGCCGGCAATCTCTCCACGCTGGCCGATGCCCTCAAGCATCCCAATTTCTGTTTTGTCCGGGCAGGCATCTGCGACCGGGCGGCAATTCAGAAAGTCTTTGAAGAGGAGCATCCCGAGGTAGTGGTGAATTTCGCCGCCGAGAGCCATGTGGACCGCTCCATTGAGAACCCGGGTGTTTTTCTGGAGACCAATATCATGGGGACCGCCGTTATGATGGATACCTGCCGCGCCTTTGGCGTGCAGCGGTTTCATCAAGTGTCCACGGATGAAGTCTACGGCGACCTGCCGCTGGACCGGCCCGACCTCTTTTTTACGGAGGAAACGCCGATCCACACCAGCAGCCCTTACAGCAGCTCCAAGGCATCCGCCGACCTGCTGGCCATGGCCTACCACCGCACTTACGGGCTGCCGGTGACCATCTCCCGCTGCTCCAACAACTATGGCCCCTATCAGTTCCCGGAAAAGCTGATCCCCCTGATGATCGCCAACGCCCTGGCGGACAAGCCCCTGCCGGTGTACGGCGAGGGGCTGAACGTGCGGGACTGGCTGTATGTGGAGGACCACTGCAAAGCCATTGACCAGATCCTGCAAAATGGCCGCGCGGGCGAGGTCTACAACATCGGCGGCCATAATGAAATGCGCAACATCGACATTGTGAAGCTCATCTGCAAGGCGCTGGACAAGCCGGAGAGCCTGATTACCCACGTCGCTGACCGTAAGGGTCACGATATGCGCTATGCCATTGATCCCGCTAAGATCCACAGGGAACTGGGCTGGCTGCCGGAGACTAAATTTGCCAACGGTATTCAAAAGACGATTCAATGGTATCTGGAGCACCGCGCGTGGTGGGAGGAGATCATCAGCGGCGAATACCAGAACTACTATAAGCGGATGTATGGAAACCGCTGAAGGAGTGGAGATGCTGTTTTGAAAATCGTATTTTTAGGTCTTGCGTCTACCTATACTCCCGGCCTGACCTATCAAGACAATTACCTCTGCACGCAGACGCTGGCCGACGGACATGCCGTTACGTACCTTTCCAACCCGGAGAAATTTGTCAACGGGGAGATCGTGGAAACAGGTGCGGAGGACACCGTTCTCCCAGACGGCCTGCACCTGATTCGGCTCCCCTATGTCAAACTGGGGACGGACATCGTTACCAAGAAGGTTCGGGTCTTCCGGGGCGTGTATGATATTCTCGAGCGGGAAAAGCCCGATCGTATTTTCTGCCACGGGCTGCAATTCTGGTCCGTCCGGGACGTCATCCGGTACAAGAAGGCCCACCCGGCGGTGAAGCTCTACGCCGACACCCACGCAGACTACTATACCAGCGCAACCAACTGGCTGTCTCTCCACGTGCTGCACCGGGTCTTTTACCGGCATCTGGTGCGGCTGGCCCTGCCGTATCTGGAAAAATATTTCTACACCACCACGGAGACCCGCCGTTTCAGCATCGAAAATTACGGTGTGCCGGAGGCGCTGATGGAGTTTTACCCTCTCGGGGGCATCCCCCCCACGGAGGAGGCATACCAGACCCACCGGGCCGACCGCCGGGCGGAGCTGGGCCTGCGTCCGGACGAGCTGCTGCTGGTTCACGCGGGTAAGCTGGAGCCGCAGAAGAAAACGGATTCCCTGCATGCCTTTGCCGCCGTGCCGGAGCTGAAGGCCCGTCTGGCGGTCATCGGCTCCATTCCGGAAGAGCACAAGGCTGAGCTCCTTGCCCAAATGGACGCCGACCCCCGGGTCACATACCTTGGCTGGAAGTCCGGGGCAGACCTGCAAGAATACCTCTGCGCCGCCGACCTCTACTGCCAGCCGGGAAAGGTGTCCGCCATCATGCAGAACGCCGTGTGCTGCCGCTGTCCGGTGATGCTCTATCCCCACCCCGACTATACGGAGGGCTATGACTACGGCAACATCCTCTGGGAAAAGGACGAAGCGGACATGAGCCGCGTCTTCCGGCAGCTGGCGGCGGGGGAGATCGACCTGGCCGCCCTGAGCCGCGGCTCGGTGCGCTGCGCGGAAGAGCTGCTGGATTACCGCACCCTGGCTGCCCGGTTGTACCGTTAAAAAGGAGAAGGAATTATGCAGAAAATTACCGTCATCGGCACCGGCTACGTGGGCCTGATCGCAGGTCTCGGCTTTGCCAAATGGGGCAACGAGGTGGTGTGCCTGGATGTGATCCCCGAAAAGATCGAAAAGCTGCAAAGGGGCGTGTGCCCCATCTACGAGCCGGGTGCGGAGGTGCAGCTCGCTGACGGCCTTGCCAGCGGACGGCTCCGCTTCACCTGCGACGTGAAGGCGGCCGTGGAGCACGGCGACCTGATCTTCATCGCCGTGGGCACCCCGGAGGCCCCGGACGGCAGCTCCGACCTGAAATATGTTTACAGCGCGGCGGACGAGATCGCGGACTATATGCAGGGCTACAAGCTGGTGGTGGACAAGTCCACCGTTCCGGTTGGCACCGCTCGGGCGTTGAAGCAGAGGATGTCCGCCCGTTTGAAATCCTTGAACAAGGATATTCCCTTTGACGTGGCCTCCAACCCGGAGTTCCTCCGGGAGGGCCGGGCCGTGGGGGATTTCGGCAACCCGGACCGCATCGTGCTGGGCGTGTTCACCCAGCAGGCGGAGCAGCATCTGCGGGAGCTGTATAAGGTGTTTGCCCGCTCCAACAAGCCGGTGGTGGTCACCACCCCGGAGACGGCGGAGATGATCAAGTACGCCTCCAACGCCTTCCTTGCCACGAAGATCACCTTTATCAACGAGATCGCCAACCTCTGCGAGCAGGTGGGGGCCAACGCTTTGGAGGTGGCCGCCGCCATGGGCAAGGACGGCCGCATCAGTCCCAAATTCCTGCACCCCGGCCCCGGCTACGGCGGCAGCTGCTTCCCCAAGGACACGAAAGCCCTGGCGGACACCGGAACCAAGTACGGCGCGCCGCTGACCGTGGTGGAAAGCGTCATCCGCGCCAACCAGCACCAGAAGGAGCTGGCGGCAAAGAAGATCACGGACCGGTTCCCGGCTGGCGGCACCATTGCCCTGCTGGGCCTGTCTTTCAAGCCGGAGACCGACGATATCCGGGAATCCCCCGCCGTGGAGATCGCCCGGGCGCTGCTTGCCGATGGCCGCTACACCCTGCGGATGTACGACCCTAAGGCTCTGGACAACGCCAAGCTGGCCTTGGGGATGCCCACCAATGCCGTCTGGTGCTCCAGTGCGCAGGAGACGACGCAGGGCGCGGACGCGCTGGTCATCGCAACCGAATGGGCGGAGTTCAGCGCATTGGATTTTGGCGAGGTAAGAGCTGCCCTGCGCCAGCCGGTGCTCTTTGATTTGCGGAACGTGTACCGCAAGGCGGAGGCCGAAGCGGCGGGCCTGGAATACCACGGCACCGGCGTGGCCCCCACCCAAGGGAGCGCCGGGGCATGAAGCGTGGACTTTGCCTGACGCTGGCCGTTCTCACGCTGCTGCTCTGCACCGCCTGCGGCCCGTCCCGGACGGCTTCCGACTCGGAAGAAGCGCGGGATGCGGCGCGGGAGGAGCCTGCCGCCGTGGTCCCCGCTCTGACCCGGTCCCTGCCGGTGGCGGAGGCCCTGCAAAGAGGCGCGGTGCAAAGCATTCTGGTCATCGGCGACAGCATTTCCGACGGCAACACCGACGACGGCTGCGTCTGGGGACAGGATGAGCGTGAAGCGCTGGGGTGCCGGCTGATCCTGACGGAGGAGAACGGGAACCGCTACTATGAAAACGCCCCGGACAGTCAGGGCTGGGTAAAATTCCTGCGGGCCCAGGCCGAAGCAGCGGGGGCGTCTGTGTTCCACAACGACGCCATCAGCGGCATGTCCGCCAAGTGGTTCAACGCCCACAAGGAGCTGCTCTTTACGGAGCAGGATCGCTATGACGCTATTTTCGTCATGCTGGGCACCAACGACCGCACCGCCTGTCAGACAGGGGAGGAGTTCCGCGCGGAATATGGAGAGCTGCTTGCCTATGTCGCGGCCCGCTGATAGTACCTGACGGTGCTGGTGCCCATTCCCGCCATCTACACCCCTACGGACACGGTGAAGAACATGAACTCCGCTGAGATCGCGGAGAACGTCCGGACGCTTTGCGGCGAGGCAGGCTACGATTTTATCGACTGCTACAAGGATTTCCCTCAGATGGCGGCTGACCTGGGCCTGCCCCTGGGCTCGTTGTACTGGGGTGGCACACATCCAAACGCCGTGGGCTACCGGACCCTTTGGACGGCCATTGCCCATGAACCGGAGGGAACGGCCCAGCCGGAGGACTTTGCGTCCGTCACCTGCATCGGCTGTAATCGGGACGACCTCTCAGGTGAAACGGCCCCCGACGCCATGGATGCGTCTGGGGATCCGCTCTACCCTCTGGGGGTCTCCTGGTATTACACCTGG
>OCHK01002773.1_pt1 | contig 11065 bp, 10 predicted proteins | sample 1538551 | NCBI WGS metagenome assembly OCHK01 (sample SAMN04571707, study PRJEB22368) | human gut metagenome | biome: human gut; material: stool | host: Homo sapiens | place: Luxembourg | collected 2012-08-31
TTGCAGGGATGTCCGGCAATCAGACAGCGTTTTACGGCAGCATTGATGATGTGCTCGAAAACATCAAACCAAGCGTGCTCGAAGAAAATTCAAAATTTGTATTGGAACTTCTCAAAAGCATGTAACAAATGTCGAAATAGTGCTTGTAATACCTGGTCATCACGCTACAATGGTTAAAGCAAATAAGTGATTGTGCTGCCTTCGTTCCGGGGGCAACATAGGAACGGAAAGAGGTTCTAATGGCAGTAGTTGGATATTGCGTTAAGTGCAAAGCTAAGAAGGAAATGGTTAACCCTCAGGAAGGCGTTACCAAGAATAACCGCATCATCACTAAGGGTACTTGCCCCGACTGCGGCACCAAGATGTCTCTCATCGGCGGTCTCAAGAAATAACGAGAACGCATTTCCATATCTTCTTTAAAGGCGGCTTCGGTCGCCTTTTTTGTTGTCGGTTTTCTTTTGGGTATGGCTTTGCAGCAGAAAGCAGCGCGCTTGCAGGGGACGAGAAGGGCTGAACAGGGAGAAGTGCTACACTTCTAATCTATGGAGATCCTTGTACATAATGCCCTTCACGTGCTCGAGCATTCTTTTGTTGAAACGATATATCTTGTTCCATTTCTTTTCCTTGCTTATTTAGCGATGGAATGGCTCGAACATAAAACGGGAGAAAGAACACAGAAAGCGATTACGCGTGCAGGAACAGCAGGGCCTGTTGTTGGCTCAGTGCTTGGCGTTGTTCCTCAGTGTGGGTTTTCTGCGGTGGCAGCAACGCTTTATGCGGGACGCGTTATCACGCTAGGTACGCTCTTCGCGGTTTTTCTTTCAACTTCTGATGAAATGCTTCCGATCTTTCTTGCCGAAGCAGTTCCTGCGGAAACCATCCTTTCTATCATGGGAACGAAGCTGATCATCGGCATGATCATGGGCTTCATCGTCGATCTGGTCCTGCGACTAGCTCGTCGCGACAAGCAAGGTTTACGAATCCATGAACTGTGCGAACAGGACAACTGTGGCTGTAACGATGATTGCGCTACTTGCGAGCAGGCTCCCGAGCGCGCTTATGAGCATCACGACGATGTAGAACATACGCACGTGCACGGATCCGGCTGGAAAGGGATCCTGAAGAGCGCCACCAAGCACACGTTACAGGTGATGGTCTTCATCTTCTTGATCGTCCTTGTTCTTAATGCGGTCATCGAAGGAGTAGGAGAAGACGCGCTAGCTTCATTTGTCGAGGCCAATCCTAATTTCTCTGTTTTTGCCTCTGCTCTCGTTGGTCTTATTCCAAATTGCGCTCCGAGTGTGATCATCGCTCAGCTCTATGTTGAAGGAATGCTCGGTGCTGGAGCGATGCTCTCTGGATTGCTCGTAAGTGCTGGTGTCGGCTTGCTCGTGTTAGTGCGTGCGAATCGTCACTGGAAACAAAATCTTGCTATCATTGCCGTGCTGTATGCAATTGGCGTAGTGTGGGGTTTGATCGTGAACGCGCTTGGAATCGTGTTCTAGTGAGAAGTAATTTGTTTACCAACAAATTACTTCCTCGACGCTGCGCAGCTTTCATGTACTCCATCTTTGCCTTCAAAACGCATGATGCGACCAAAAGGTCAGCACCATGCACCTTTCAGGCAAATATGAAGCACCTGAAAGCTGTTCGCTGACTTCCTCGCCAACCCGAATGGTAATAATACGGAAATCCACCTTATCGGTTCGATTCCCTCAAAGGAGCTTGAAATAAAACAACTCGGCTAGCTCAATAACATTGACCACGCATGTTCGGTAAAGGAGCGAAAAGAAAACGGGTGCCTTAGATAGGTTTAAATTCCGAAGGAGCGTACTTCGGTACGTGATTGAAGGAAATGAGAACCTAGATAAGATGACCGTTTTCTTTGCAGCGTTAAAGCGAAACGCCTGCCGGTAAAGGCAGGCGTGAGATTCTTGGAGCGGGCGACGGGAATCGAACCCGCGTCTTAGGCTTGGGAAGCCCGCATAATAGCCATTATACGACGCCCGCATTTGCATCAATTATACTGCTTCGCTACCCTTTCTCGAAGGGTTTCAGAGGATTCCTCTGAGTCGTGCCTTAAACGGCAACCGCAAGAAGCCCTTGCGCATCGTTCGATCTTCTCTGTTCGCTTAGGAATCAGAAGGGACTATCGGGCCCTAGAACAACATGCCAGAGGCAACTTCGCTGGCGTCCTTTTCGCTCTTGAGCGCTTCGAGCAGTGCACGCCCAAACGGCAGTGCGGTGGCAGGACCCGTTGCAGTGATAAGGTTCTTGTCGATGCATACATCAACGTTTGGCTGATAGACCCCAGCAGGGAAATTGGTTTCGCACCCTGGGTAGCAAACAGCTTTATGGCCTTGTAGCAGATCGAGGTTTGCAAGAATGGTCGGACCAGCGCAGATAGAACTGACAAGTTTGTTCGCTTTCATGCGGTCGCGCAAGCTCTCTGCAAGCTTGTCGCATTTGCCGAGGTTCTCAACACCAACCGAACCACCAGGCACAACAACCATCGTGAACAGATCAAGATCGACATCCTCAACAAGCACATCGGCTACCATCTTGATATCTTGTGCGCTCGTTACTTCTTTGCGCCCCATCACTGAAACCAAAGTAACTTCTACGCCACCACGGCGCAGAACGTCAACAGGGGCAACCACTTCTACCGGCTCAAAGCCGTCTCCAAGCATAACGGCAACTGTTTCTGCCATGACAATCTCCTTTTCCCAGATGGCAAACTACTCGGTCGTTCGTCATCTTTTCCTTTGTAAGAACACTTTCACCCTAGTCTCCTCAAAACAAGCAATCAAGCAGAAGCACAGAGCTGAAAGCCTTACGTAAGTGTCTTGTTACCGCGAGAAAGAGAAATCTATATTTGACAATAGTTGGATATCAAAGTAATATCGAGAAAATTTAATTTGATGTCAAAGTATTTTATCGGAAGGAACTTCATGGCATCTGAAGAAGAGACGCAGCAAGAGGACACTGTTCAGCTGCGTGAACATGACAGTATGATGAATCGCCCGCTCGTGGTCGGTGTCTTATTCGAATCTGATGAATGGTCGGATCATAAACTTGGCGCTGAGATCTCCAGTGCGCTAAAAACAACGCTGCCTAACATCACGCATGACGTTCGACTGATCAACATGCAACAAGTAAACAGCGTCGATGCAGCGCTTGAATGCGATGTGTTGGTAAGCCGCGTATTCGCGAGCGCGCTCAATCGTGGACACGAACAGGCACTACGCAACATGGATGCACTCATTCAAGCTATCGAGGGCACTTCGATCTTGCTCATCAACGAACCTCGCGCCCACGCCTATGAGATCGACAAGTTCGCTTCTACTGCCGCGCTTCACGAAACAGGCATCTCGACACCGCGCATCTATGCTAAAGGAACACCGCAAGAACTCGCCGCCGAAGACGAAACCACGTTCTCTTATCCTTGCGTGATCAAGCCCGTTTGCAGCGGTCGCACGGTTGATACCGCGATCGTGCAAGACGAGCAAGAAGCGTGCAATTTCCTCTCTCAAGCGCCTGAGCGCGAATTCATCGTTCAGCACTATATCGCGCCTGAACGTGGGTTTATCACGCGTGTTGAGATCATCGGAGGCAAGGTCGCCCTGGTGGTGAGGCGTGGGGTAGCCGATAACGGTCTCTCAGCCTACCGATTTGGCTCAACCTATCAGCTCTACCCTGATGTCTCACCAGAAATCGTGCAGGATTGCGAAACGGCTGCTGCAGCGCTCGGTTTCACGTTCGGCAGCTTTGACGTGATCGAGTCCGAAGCAGGCAATTTCTTCATCGATGCTAACAGTGTCTCAAACGTGTCTGAAGACAACACGGAAATGTTCGGACGCGACCTTATGCGCGAACACGCAGAAGAGATCGCTCGTATCGTTGCCAACAGGGTAGTGCCTTCCAAAGAAGACCCCACCAAACCCGTTGAATTCTTCCTGACCAGCCGTAGGCAGACAGGAGGTCAGACACCGAAAAAGAGCAGTCTTTCAGAAAGGAGCCAAGATGCTTTCGATCGCAGAAGTATATGAATTGTTCGACAAAGTAGGGTGCTGCAGCTTTGCTACGCTCGATGGAAAAGGCGGGGTAGATTCACGCATCGCTCACTTCTTCGCGCATGACGAAAACGGACTCTATCTGCGCACCATGACAGGCAAGCCTTTCTATCGCCAGATGATAGAGGGCGGTAAGCTTTCCGTGTGTGGTGAAGTTACCGCTGCGCCTTGCGAATGGGATGAGGACAACATGCCTCACTTTCAACCAGGATATATGGTGCGCGTGAGTGGCGATGTGCGCGAACTTTCAGCCGAAGAAACGGATCGGCTCATTAAAACGAATCCGCAATTTGCCGTTGCAGACTACGACATCAAGAAGTATCCCGAAACCGTGGTGCTGGTTTTGCATCGCGCATGGGGTGAACTTTACGACTATGACTTCAACATGGTGAATCGCGACCATAAGATACTTCGTGAACGCTTTTGCTGGGGCGGCGCCACATTCATTGCGCCGGGTTTTCGCATCACCGATGATTGCACGGAATGCGGCCTATGCGAAGAAGCGTGCACGCATAAAGCCATCGTACCAGGAAGCCCGTATCGCATTCTGGGCGAACGCTGTGATGAGTGCGGCAATTGCCATCACGTATGCAAATTCGATGCGATCGTGGAGAAGTAGGAAGAGGTTTCATGGTGAACTCAACAACGATCAAGAGATCTACCGAACAAAAGGCACCAGAAGCAAGCTCAACAACGAATACCGCAAAGGGCTCATTCGTGAACACGCTTTCTCAAACGCTCACAGCGGCGAATGCCTACCTTGTCTCACTTCTATCACAAGCAGGACTCAAGGATCTGGTCCCATCGCACGGCGACATCTTGGTGGCGCTCTTCGCGCAAGAGACAGTCACGATGCAAGAGCTTTCTGAAAAGATCCACCGAGACCCTTCAACGATAACCGCGCTCGTGAAAAAACTCGTGCTGGGCGGATACGTGCAAACCCAAAAGAGCGTTACCGATAAACGTCGTACGGAGGTGAGTCTTACACCCAAAGGGAAGAGTCTTCGTTCAACGTTCGAAACGATCTCAACCACTTTGGTAAACACTCAGATGGAAGGGATCGATGCAGATGCCTTTGCGATAACGTGCGCCACGCTCAACCAGATCAGAGCTAATTTCATCGCAGCAAATCAAAAAGAAGAAACAAGCTCACAGTAGCTTTTGCTCAAGAGATCAATTCAGGTTCGATTCAGAAAAACAACGACACAAACCAACCAAGCGAAAGGAATCCCATGAACACTTCAACCGCAAAGACAAGAAAAATCTGGCTTGCATTGCTTGCAGCAGTAGCCACCTTCGCGCTTACACTTTGTATGCTTTCGGGTTGCTCCTCCGAAAAGGCTAGCGATAAAACAGACGATGCCGTGGGCGAAAACGGCAAACCAATTCTGACCGTGGCAATGGAGCTTGCCTACCCGCCTTTCGAAACGAAGGATGAAGCGGGTGAAGCCGAGGGCCTCTCGGTCGATTTCATGCAGGACTTCGCTGATAAATATGGCTATGATCTCAAGATCGAGAATACCGCGTGGGATGGCCTGATTCCTTCGTTGCAGACCGATAAGGCAGACTGCGTTATCAGCTCCATGACCATCACCGATGAACGCAAAGAAGCAGTCGATTTCTCTGATCCCTATGCAATGGCCCAGCTTGCCATCTTGGCAAATGCGAATTCTGGCATTGAAGAAGCAAGCGACCTGAACCAGGCGGGCAAGAAGGTTGCGGTGAAGACAGGCTCAACGGGCGATGTGTGGGCAACGAAGAATCTGCCCAATGCTGATATCGTTCGCTTGGCAGATGAGAGCGCGTGTGTAACCGAAGTGGTTCAGGGCAAAGCCGATGGCTTCCTTTACGACCAGCTCACGATCTATCGCAATAACCTTGCGAACCCCGATACCACCAAAGCGGTCTTCATTCCCTTCCAGGACCCTGAGGCATGGGGAATTGCAGTGAAGAAGGGTGACACCGAACTGCTCGATCAGCTGAACGAATTCATTGCTCAGTCGAAAGAAGATGGCGAATTCGATCGCTTGACTGAGAAGTATCTTGCTGAAGAGAAGAAGGCTTTCGACGAATATGACTTCAAGTGGTTCTTCGATTTCGAGTAATTCGAACAATCCTCTGCAAGCCTAACTTAAACCCTGCAAGAACATAGTTCAGTTCAGAGGCGGGTTGTGCAAGAAACTACCGCATGCGGCAACATTGCAAGCTGTGCACGTAAAATCGTGATGAACCGCTACACTTTTAAGTAATTTGATGCAGCTCCTACGCCTTTAGGAGCTGCATGACCATTCCGACCCGAAGGCTTGCGCAAATGAGCACCAGCTATCCTAAAAGCAATATTTTCATGGCAGCGAAGGACAGCCCTGTTGCTCCGTGGAAGCGCGCTCTCAATTACTTCGTGGTAGTTGTTGCTGTTGTTGCGGTGGTGGGCGTTTCGCTTTCCATGGCAGGCATCGCACTCAACTTCGATTTCGTAGTGCAATATCGTGCGCGTATCTGGGATGGCTTTTGCCTTACGGTATTCATCTCGTTATTCAGTCTTGTTGGAAGTCTGATCATTGGGATTCCGGTAGCATTGGGTCAGAATGCCCGTTTCTTGCCGGTGCGCTATCTTTGCGATTTCTACGTGAAGATCATTCGTGGTACTCCGCTCATTGCGCAGATCTACTTGTTCTACTACATCATCGGCACAGCATGGGGTGTCGAGAACCGCGTAGTTGCAGGTATCCTTATCCTTTCAGTATTTGCTGGTGCTTATATCGCCGAGATCATCCGCGGCGGATACGAATCGCTGCCGCGCGGTCCGATCGAAGCTGCCCGCGCGCTAGGACTTTCGCGTACGCAATGTGCGATCTCGGTCGAATTGCCCCAGATGGTCTCGCGCATCCTTCCGGCGCTCACGGGGCAATTTGCGAGCATCATAAAAGACTCGTCGCTGCTTTCAGTGATCGCAGTTATCGAGCTTACCCAGACCATGCGCGAGATCAGCGCCACGAATTACAATTTCTTTGGTTGCTTCTTGCTGCTTGGGGCGCTCTATCTCTGCCTCACGCTTCCCATCATGTTCATCAGTCGCTACTTCGAGAAGAAGATGGACTACGACGCATAGCAAAGAAACCCGTGCTTTTGTGCGGAAGAGTTTTGCGCGGAAAGGCTTGTACGGTAGTCCAAACGAACCTGGTACAGAACTAAAAAATGCCCATCATGGAAAAGACGGGCATTGGTTTCATTGAACTTATTTAAAAGAATTCGCGCGAATGCGTGGAAGATCAAGCAGCATCTATCAAGAGTGCAAGCTCTGCTTTGTTCTGGAAATAGCGAACCTGATTTGGGTTTGCAACATCGACCACCTCGCCGGTCCAAGTCTCACCGGCATTGGCGAACTTCTTCGAGCGAACGATCTGCTTGAAACGAATGTGCTGTTCGTTCGCATTTTCTTCAGTATCAAAACCATAGGTGAGGTTGTTCAGGATGCGCTCTAAAGTTTGAGCATGAGTTTGACCAGGGGCAACTTCGACAACACCCACTTCGGGATTGTACATAACTCCAGGAGCGAGCAGGGTAGTACGAATAGAGCGCCTACGCTTGTTCTCAGACCACTGGATAAGCAAACAAATGGCGATGATCACGACCCACCAAACAATGGATATGACCAGATCGAGAGGGTCGTCAATAAGATTGAACCCCAGAACATACCACATAGCCAAGAAGATAACGGAAGCTACGACAAGAAGACCCACAATAAGCCAGTTGCTCTTCTTCATGAACTTACCCCCCCCCCTATTACATGCCAAAACGGTAATAGGGTTTTCTACAAAGCGAACTTAGTCTCTAGTATTTTTTACCATATCTTTCTGTGTCATGCGAAAAAAACATGCTCCAAACAGGCATTTTTCTCCCAGTGGCAATCTTTATTTATGAAGCACGCGCCAGTATCCTGCCTTGTTAGAGCCAATCCGTTCGATAAAACCGTACTCGCGCAATCGACGAAACGAACGGCGCACCGTGCTTTCGCTTATCTCTAAGAGTTTTGCAATTTGAAGCGCGGTAACGCGGCCGTTCGTTTCAAGCACCTTCAAGATGTATTCGTCGGTGATCGTCATATCAAGACGATTCGCTGCTGCGACCGAAGTTTCCTTGAAGGTCGGTTTGTGGTTTGCAGAGGGAGTGGAAGTAGCAGAAGGAGATGAAGCAGCGCCTTCCTGTTCGTTTGCTTGTCGATCGGCAATGTTGGTTTCGCTGGCCTGTAGAGCAGCTTGCTCTTTGACAGGTGTTTGCGCATCACGAGGAGCTTGAGTAACTTCGGTTGCCGCTTGGGGTGGTTCGATGTTCGGAGCAAGCAGCCGATCAAAAAGTTCCTTAGGAACGATGCTGTTTATTCCTTCGTTATAAAGATAGTAGTTGTTCCCATATCGAATAGGATGCGGAGCAGCAGGCACTTGAATCTCGAGGCATAAGTTCATGCCATTCATAACGGGTTCCGTACTGCAAGTAAGGCCAAGTTCGCGCCAAACCAGTTGGGGAATGCGCTCAAAAGTTTTCCTGAAGCGCTTCATCTTTTTTGCACGATCGCTGATGTTGGGGGAGATAACGATCCTGCCGCCACCAGCGTTCGCAATTCCACAGACAAGAGCGATATCTTCGTCGCGCCATTCCGGACGGTAGGCTACTACCTCGGAAGTGGAGGCTGAAGGGTTGTCCATTGCAGCAAAATCTTCAGGTGTTTGAAGCATGATGGGTCCTCCGTGTGCCGTGAATCGTGCCGTTTGAGAACAAATTCGAAAGATTTATCCTGTCATTATTCTATCATTTAGCGGTAAAAACAGAGCCTGCTGTAAGAAAAGTTGTCATAATAAACGCGTGCGCAAACACATTATAAATAGGTAGGCAAAGCGCACGAACTTCTACCAGTTCTTAACAGTTTTGTTACTAATTGCTACTGGGGTTGTTGGAAAGGCTTTTGGAGGAAAAATGCGTGTACTCAATTGGGCACTCGATGCGCAGAAGACAGTGGGAGGAAAAATCATTTCGGTGATCTTGTCCGTCGCACTTATCTTCTCGTTCTCGAACTTCTTCTATGGCGACAACGCGTTCGCCGATACGGAAGAGGACACAAAGAGCGAACTCGTTGACCAAGTCAGCGATACGCCCGCTGAAGAAAACAGCGAAGTTATAGTTCCGGCAAAGCAGACCGAGCAAAAGCCTGCAGCCAAGGCAGCAACCCCACAGGTGAATTATGCGACCCTGGATGAATTCCACGCAGCATGCGAAGCTATGGGCGATGCCACAGACGTGGATTCTACGCTTGCTGCGCTCGATAAGATCGAAAGCGTTTACAATCGCCTGTCTGATTCCGACAAAGCTGCAGTAGCAGATGAATGGGCCAACGTTAAGGCTTATGCCGACCAGGTTCGTTCCGACAATCCTGATGAGGGAGTTGAAACGCTCGCGAATGGAAAGCCAGGAACCACCGTTCATTCATTTGATATTTATGGACTTAGCGAAAAAGAAATATATGAAACGTACGGATCTGAAATTGTAAACCAACAGCCATATAAGGTAAGCATAATAGCCGGTGAAGAGGCTAATTTGGGTGCATATATTGGTGGTGGAGATGCAAGCTCTGGCAACAATCACCCTTGTTATGTAAGTAGTGATGCTGTGCAGGTGCCTAATGGTCAGATTCAAAACCCTAACAAGGCAATAATTACTGGAACAACAGGTGCCACGGCCTATCTTCTTTATACAAATCCAAAAAGTGGCAAGAATTTCTTGTTTGAAATCAACGTTATCGGACAGAAAGGTGAAGTCTCCTATACGGTCGAGTATTACTATGACGGCGTAAAAGATGACACGAAAACGGAGCTTCATAGTGCAGAATCAGGAACTCAGATTGATAGTTATGCAGAGAAGCAGATTGATGGTTATAAGTTTGATCGTGTAGAGAATTGTCCTCTAACTCTTCAAGAAAACAGCAACAATGTCATTAATGTTTACTACGTCAAGGATGACGCCCAGACCCAGGAAACCAAATACACCGTCCAGCATGTGGTCGCTGGTGAGGTGAAGGACTCCCAGGACTACACCTCTACTGCATGGATCAACGAGCAGAACCCGATGATCGCCATCGAGGAGGGCTCGCTGGATCAGAAGACCTACACCGGCTACAAGTTCGATTCCATCTCCGTGGATGAGAACGCCACCGAGGTCGCAAGCGGTACGACCATCACGCTGAAATATGTCAAGGATGACGCTCAGACCCAGGACACCAACTACACCGTCAAGTACTTCGTTGATGGCGTCGAGCAGACTGATGATGCGGTAGAGAAGACCTCCACTGCATGGATCAACGACAATCCTGCGATGATCGCGATCCAGGAAGAGATCGCACCTGCCAACAAGTACGAGGGCTATAAGCTCGCTGACAACCAGAGCTTCCCCGCGGTCGACGAAACCGTGGCCAGCGGCTCTGAGTACGCTGTCTACTACGTCAAGGATGACGCTCAGACCCAGGACACCAACTACACCGTCAAGCACGTCACTGTCCTTGACGGAGTGGAGACCGAGCAGGCTAGCGACACTTACATCTCTACTGCTTGGATCAACGAGCAGAACCCGATGATCGCCATCGAGGAGGGCTCGCTGGATCAGAAGACCTACACCGGCTACAAGTTCGATTCCATCTCCGTGGATGAGAACGCCACCGAGGTCGCAAGCGGTACGACCATCACGCTGAAATATGTCAAGGATGACGCTCAGACCCAGGACACCAACTACACCGTCAAGTACTTCGTTGATGGCGTCGAGCAGACTGATGATGCGGTAGAGAAGACCTCCACTGCATGGATCAACGACAATCCTGCGATGATCGCGATCCAGGAAGAGATCGCACCTGCCAACAAGTACGAGGGCTATAAGCTCGCTGACAACCAGAGCTTCCCCGCGGTCGACGAAACCGTGGCCAGCGGCTCTGAGTACGCTGTCTACTACGT
>OCHK01002778.1_pt1 | contig 11048 bp, 10 predicted proteins | sample 1538551 | NCBI WGS metagenome assembly OCHK01 (sample SAMN04571707, study PRJEB22368) | human gut metagenome | biome: human gut; material: stool | host: Homo sapiens | place: Luxembourg | collected 2012-08-31
GGAAGCGGAGAACATAGACTATTCCCTTTACGGCACCCCGCTTGAATCCACAACGTATAAATTCGCCAAATGCTTACAGAAGCGTTTCGGCATAATCCCCGGCGTGACGGACAAGGGCTACATCACCAATTCCTATCACGTTCACGTTACCGAGAAGATAGACGCCTTCACGAAGCTGGGCTTTGAGGCGCAGTTCCAGCATCTTTCCCCCGGCGGGGCCATAAGCTACGTTGAGGTGCCGGACATGCAGAACAATATTGAGGCCGTTTTGCAGGTTATGCGCTTTATTTACGACAATATTATTTACGCCGAGCTTAATACAAAGAGCGATTATTGCCAGAAATGCGGCTGGGACGGCGAAATAACCATAAAGGAGCAGGACGGCAAGCTGGTATGGACCTGCCCGCAATGCGGCAATCAGGATCAGGACACCATGAACGTTGCCCGCCGCACCTGCGGCTACATCGGTACGCAGTTCTGGAATCAGGGCCGCACGCAGGAGATTAAGGACAGGGTGCTGCACTTATAATGTATTACAGCGAGATTAAAAAGACCGACATTGCAAACGGGCTGGGCGTTAGGGTAACGCTGTTCGTGTCCGGCTGCAACAGGCATTGCAAAAACTGTTTCAACAAGGAAACATGGAGCTTTACAAACGGCAAACCGTTTGATGCGGATACTGAGCGGGAGCTTATGGAAGCGCTCGCTCCTTCCTATATAAACGGGCTTACGCTGCTGGGCGGCGAGCCGTTTGAGCCGACTCAAACGCAGTGCTTCCTCGGAAACATTTACGATTTTTCGCAGAAAGAATATTTCAATCATCTTTTGAATTATCTGCGCAACAAAGAAAAAGGCGGCGCCGATTATTCAAAGGTTATCAAAGCAATAGAGGATAAAATATGACAACAGTTAAAAATATTTACGATTATATAAATTCAATCGCTCCTTACGATACACAGGAGGAGTGGGATAATTCGGGTCACCTTGTCGGCGATTTCAGAAAAGAAGTTAAAAAAGCGGTCCTTGCGCTCGATGCCACAAAGGCTGTTTGCGCTTTTTCCGCTGACATAGGCGCCGATTTGGTTATTACTCATCATCCGATTATTTTCGGCGGAATAAAAAGCGTTAAGTCCGACACGGCGGTTTATTCTCTTGCAAGTTCGGGCATTGCGCACCTTTGCGCGCATACAAATTTTGATTTGGCAAACGGCGGTATTAACGATAATCTTGCCGAAATACTCGACTTGCAGAATACAAGGCATATCGACAGTTCGTTTCTCGTTGTAGGCGACCTTGAAAGCCCGATGAGCATTGATGATTTTGCTGCTCTCGTTGCCGAAAAACTCAATTGCGCAGGTATTCGATATATCGATACCGACAAAATTATTTCATCCGTTGCAGTCGGCGGCGGAGCTTGCGGTGAATATATCGACCTTGCTCTTCAAAATGCCGATTGCTTTGTCACCGGCGATTTGAAATATCACGAAATGCTTGACGCCTCCGAAAACGGCGACTGCGTAATCAGCGCAGGTCATTTTGAAACCGAAAGCGCAGCGTTTCTTATGCTCAAAAATAAATTAAGCGGGATTTTTACCGATGTTGAATTTGTTGTCGCACCGCAGGAAAATCCCGTAAAATCAATTTAGGTGAACTATGGCACTCGACGGAATATATTTACATTTATTAAAGAAAGAAATAACACAAAAACTCCTCGGCTTTAGGGTCGACAAAATATATCAACCCTCACGCGAGGAAATACTTTTTACATTCAGGACATTTGACGGCGTTCAAAAACTGCTTTTGTCGGCAAAGGCGGATTGCCCCGTTATTCAGCTTACACAACAGCATATCGAAAATCCGGCGAAGCCGCCCATGCTCACAATGCTCCTGCGCAAGCACCTTTGCGGCGCAAAACTTGTCGATATTAAGCAGGACGGATTTGAAAGAATATTAACTCTCGTTTTTGATGCAAAAAACGACCTCGGCGATCCTGTTTCGTTCAGCGTTATTATCGAAATTATGGGCAGATACAGCAATATCGTTCTTGTTGACGGGTCAAATAAAATTATAGAATGCGTTAAGCGAATTGATGCGCTCAAATCATCTGTTCGTGAAATATTGCCGGGGCTTGAATATAAATTGCCGCCCGCACAGCACAAAATGAATTTGTTGAGTGATAATTTGGACGATATTAACGATGCAATCAATCACCTCGATATGAAAAAATCAAAAGCGGCTGGGCAGGTTATCCAAGGCATTTCACCGATAGTCGCACGCGAGATTGAAAACGGTATGACATTGCAGGAACTTAAAGACGCAATTTCAAATCCGCGTTTCACCGTTGTGTTTACAGATAAGCCAAAGGATTTCACATTCTTTATGCCAAAACAGTACGGCTCACTTTGCGAATATAAGGAGTTTGACAGCCCGAGCGAGCTAGTTGATTATTTTTATTACGAGCAGGTGCGCATTTCGCGTATCAAACAGCGTTCAAACGATTTGTTTAAGCACCTCACAACAATGCAGGAAAGGGCGGTGCGCAAATCGCTCAACCGCCAAAACGAGCTTGAGGATTGCAAAGATAAGGATAAATACCGTATCTACGGCGAGCTTATTAACGCAAACCTGCATCGCTTGCAAAAGGGTGCACTGTTTTATGATTTGGAGGATTTTTATAATAACAATGCTCCTATCAGAATTCCTGCCGACCCGACATTGTCACCGGTGCAAAATGCTCAAAAATATTATAAAGAGTACAGAAAAAAGCAGGTTGCAGAATCAAAACTGCACGATTTTATCAGGCAGGCTGACGATGAGGCAAAGTATATCGAGTCCGTTATCGACTCACTTTCCCGTGCCGAAACCGACAACGAGATAACAGCCATTAAAACCGAGCTTTATGAAACCGGCTTTCTTTCAAAGCGCGGCAATAAAAATAATAAGCAAAAAAAGTTGCCGCCGAAGAAATTTGTTACCGACGAGGGTTACACTCTTTATGTCGGCAGAAATAATGTTCAAAACGACCAATTGACTCTTAAAACCGCAAAAAATTATGATATGTGGTTTCATGTAAAGGATGCGGCAGGCAGTCATGTTATCGCCGTTGCCGAAAAGGGCAAACCGTTTACCGACAAACTTATCCGTCAGGCGGCAATGCTTGCGGCGCATAATTCAAAGGCAGGCGCATCATCAAATGTTGCGGTTGATTATACAATAGTAAAAAATGTTCATAAGCCAAACGGCGCAAAACCCGGTATGGTTATTTATGACGATTATAATACAGAATATGTCACTCCGAATGAGGAGGAACTCAGCGAGGTAAAGGAAATTGAGTAATACGGCAATTATTCTCGGCGCAGGAAAATCCACCCGAATGAAAAGCGAAAAAAGCAAGCTTTTGCTTGAAATCAACGGCAAAACAGTTATTGAACGCAGTGTAAATGCTTTTCTTTCAATTTCGGATATAGACGAAATTATTGTGGTTGTGCGCGAATGCGATGTAGAGGCTTTTTCAAATCTTCTGCCCGACAGCAGAGTCAGCTTTGTTATCGGAGGCGATACCCGTCAGCAAAGCGTTAAAAACGCAGTCGATACAGTTGATGACGGTGAGTACATCATTATTCATGACGGCGCTCGTCCGCTTGTTAATCCCGATGATATTGAGCGCACACTTATAGCTGCCGAAGAATATGGTGCTGCGGCGGTCGGTGTTCCCGTTAAAGATACGATAAAACAGGTCGATTCGCACGGCATAGTTGTCAGCACTCCCGACAGGTCAAGCCTTGTCGCAATTCAAACACCGCAGATTTTTAAAATTGATTTATATAAATCTGCTCTTGAAAAAGCTCAAAAGGAAGGTATGGATTTTACGGACGATTGCCAACTTATTGAATATTTCGGCAAAAAGGTTAAAACCGTTGTCGGCAGCTATGACAATATCAAAATTACCACACCGGATGATATTCCGCTTGCGGAAAGCCTGCTTAATAAACAGTTGAATAAATAAAAAATATTACATATATTGCCGCAAACGATAATGCTTGTTTATCTGCGGCGGAAAGGCTGAAAATATGCGAATAGGTCACGGCTACGATGTCCACAAATTAATCGAGGGCAGACGGCTTATAGTCGGCGGTGTTGAAATTCCGCACACTATGGGCTTGCTCGGTCACAGCGATGCCGATGTTTTGCTCCACGCAATCTCCGATGCTTTGCTCGGCGCGTGCGCCATGGGTGATATAGGCAAGCTTTTTCCCGATACCGACGATAGGTGGGAAGGTGCTGATTCACTTGTTCTTCTTCGGGAGGTTGTTAAAAAAATTAACGAAAACGGTTTTTATATCGAAAATATCGACTCAACATTAATTGCTCAAAAGCCTAAAATGAGTCCTTATATTGAGCAAATGCGTGCCAATATTGCCGATGCGTGCGGTGTTGACATTTCGGCTGTAAGCGTTAAAGCCACAACAGAGGAAAAACTCGGCTTTACAGGCAGAGAAGAGGGTATTTCGGCTCACGCGGTCGCTTTGATTAAATGAGGTGTTATTATGAGATTTAATAAAGACAAAACCTTTAGAATTATGCAAATCACCGATATGCAGGAAATTCCTGCCATATCGCCCGATACAATGAAACTGCTTGATGCGGCTGTCGAGGCTGAAAAGCCCGATTTGGTTGTTTATACCGGCGACCAAATCAAGGGCTACGGAGTTACATATAAAGGTAAGGGTAAGGAACTTGAAAATGCTGTTAAATCGACTGTTCAAAAACTCCTTGAGCCGGTTACAAAAAGGGGAATCCCTTATGCCGTCACTTTCGGCAATCACGACAGACAGGTCGGCATTTCAAATAAGGACCAATTTGAGCATATCTATAAAACACTCGGTATTTGCGTCGGTGAGCAGGCAGAGGGTATAGACGGCGGCGGTACATACAATATCCCGATTAAATCGTCCGACGGATGCGACAGAGATGTTGCAAACCTCTATCTTTTTGACAGCGGAACAGACGCAAAGGGCGGCGGATATGAGCCGTTCGACCCTGCCATTATCAAATGGTACCAAAAAACGCGTGACGAACTTAAAGACAAAAACGGCGACTATGTTCCGTCAATTGTTTTTCAGCATATTCCGATGGATGAATATTATCATGTTTTAAAACGCGTATCAAAGCATGAAAAAGGCGCAATCCGCGCATTCAGAACACATAAAAACGAATATTACAAGGTCGGCGACACCTGCGGCAAAAACGATATTTTGCTTGAACCCCCATCGGTTCCGAATGCCAATACCGGCGAGTTCGACGCTATTTCCGAATGCGGCGATGTCAAGGCTGTTTTTGTCGGCCACGATCATAAAAACAGTTTTGTCGGAACATATAAGGGTGTTGATTTGGGCTTTACGCAGTCCTCGGGTTTTAATGTCTACGGCAACAGAACAAAGCGCGGTGTGCGTGTAATCGTTCTCAACGAGGATACACCCGATAAATATAAAACATACACAAGAACATTTGATGAACTTGTCGGCAAAAAGGTTTCAAAACCGCTTTATGATTTCTTTTCATCAAAAGCACCCGAAACTGTTGACGCCGCAATACCGATGATAACAAAGACTGTCGGAGTTTTGGCTGTCATCGTCGCAATAATCGTTTTGCTGATTAAATTTTTATGATAAAGGAGTAAGCTATGAATGATAAAGTGAATAAAAAAGACAACGCGTTTGTTCGTTGGACTGAAAAACACGCCGAATTTTGGAAATTTATCAAATTCAATTGCGCAGGAGCACTTTCAAATATTCCCGAATTTGCAACACAGTTGGTTTTGCTTTATCTCGTGTTCAAATGTGCCGATGATCCGAATGCACGCGGTACGCAAATTTCATACTATTGCTCAACATTCGTTGGCTATGCCGTTGCGTTTATCTTAAACAGAAAAATCACTTTCCATGCAGATGCAAATCCGTTCGTTTCAACAGTTTTGTATGTTTTGATGGTAATTTTCACGATATGGGCAAAAGGTATTATCGGTCCTTGGGTCTCAAATCTCACAAATGATTTTCTGCCGGGTACAGTCGCGCCTACCGTTGCAACGCTTATCGGTATGGGTATTCCCGTAATATGGACCTACCCTTGTAACCGCTTTATTATCCACAGAAAGAAAAAGCCGGTGCAGAATGAGCAATCATCGCAAGAAACAGAAAATACAGAAGAAAATTAATTTATGGAAAACGAAACATTACTTTCCGTCGGTATTGATATAGGCACAACCACAACTCACCTCATAATCAGCAAAATTGCCATTGAAGTTGAGGGCGGTTTCGGTACAGTGCCGCATGCAAAAATCAGCGATAAAAAAATTGTATATAAAAGCCCTGTTTATTTTACCCCTTTGGACAAAAGGGGTAATATTGATATTGATGCCGTTGCAGGTATCATAAATTCAGAATATCAAATCGCAGGCGTTTCAAAATCCGATTTACAAAGCGGTGCTGTCATCATAACCGGCGAAAGTTCGAAAAAAGATAATGCAAGAGCGGTGCTTCAAAAAATCGCCGATGCGTCGGGTGATTTTGTCGCCGCGCAGGCAGGTGCACAGCTTGAATCGTTCCTCGCCGGTAAGGGCGTCGGTGCAGATGAGTTCAGCTCGCAGAGCGGCAAGGTGACAGCAAATATTGATATAGGCGGCGGAACTACAAATATTTCCGTATTTTCAAACGGCGAAATTATCGACGATTGTTGTCTTAATATCGGTGGCAGGCTTATAAAATATGAAAACGGTGTTGAAATTGTGTCCGAAACAATTTCAAATTTTTACTCAAATTGTAAAGATGCACGCGATTTTTGTGAAAAAAGTGCCGATATAATTTATAACGCCCTGATTGAAAATAATGATTTGATAGATTCGACACTTGTTACAAATCATTTGCTCTCCTGCGGCGTTGTTCCCGATACGGTAATGTTTTCCGGCGGCGTCGGCGAATGTATATACAATATGCCGACCGACAATACATTCGGTGATATAGGTTGTATGCTCGCCGAATGTATAAAAAACAAATTTGAAAGCACATCACTCGAAATACTGACTGTCGATAACCCAATCAGAGCAACCGTTATCGGTTCGGGCAATTTCAGTATGGAAATTTCAGGCAGTACGATTCAGTATTCAGAGTCAATGACTTTTCCGCTCAAAAATCTTGAGTGCCTGCATAATTTAAACGATTTGTCAAACAAGCCTTGCGCATTTTGCCCCTCGTCGGACAAAACACCGTCGTTTGATTTCGTCAATAGCCTTGCGCGCGATATATCCGTCGCCGCTTACGGCATGATTGAAAATAATATCCCGCTTGTTGTTGTCACAAAGCACGATTGTTCAAAGGCGCTCGGGCTTTGTCTCAGACAGTATTTACCGCATGATTATCCGTTCATCTGTTTTGACGGTATATTGTGCAGAAAGGGCGATTTTATAGACATCGGCTCGCCGATTGCAAACGGCAGAGCAGTGCCTGTTGTCGTAAAAACTCTTGTCTTTGGAGGATAGGTATGAAGCTTAATACAAACCTTTTCGGAATTAACTATGATTTTAAATCCGTCAAAGAGGTTATGGCTAAAGCGAACGAACAAAAAAGCGGCGACACCCTTGCAGGTATCGGCGCAAAGGATGCGAAAGAACGCGTTGCGGCAAAATATGTTCTTTCCGACTTAACCGTTGAGGATATAACCTCTTCACCCGCTGTTGACTATAATAAAGACAGCGTAACTAAAATAATTATCGACGATTTGAATAAATCGGAATACGAAAAAATCAAGTCACTCACAATCGGCGAACTGCGTGAGGTTATTTTGGATAACCGAATCACCGGCGACGAAATATTGCAAAAGGCAACGGGTATGACTTCCGAGGTTATTGCCGCACTCGCAAAGCTGATGAGCAATCTCGATTTGATGTATGTTGCACGAAAACTACATATTACAGCTGCTTGCAACACTACTATCGGTGAGGTCGGCACATTTGCGTCGCGCCTTCAGCCCAATCATCCAACCGATGATATAAAGGGCATCACTGCGTCTTTGCTTGAGGGCCTTTCCTACGGCGCAGGCGATGCGGTAATAGGACTTAATCCTGCTATTGATACCGTCAAAAGCACCTCCGATGTTTTGAATCTTTTTAACGATGTCAAAACACGCCTTGAAATCCCAACGCAAATATGCGTTCTTTCTCACATTTCAACTCAAATCGAGGCACTTAAGCAGGGTGTTCCGATGGATTTGTGCTTTCAGTCAATAGCAGGCAGTGAAATGGCTCTTGATTCATTCGGCACAAATGTTGAACAACTCGAGTATGCAAACGGTTTGATGAAAAAATATTCGACCGCAAAAGGTCCTAATTATATGTATTTTGAAACGGGTCAGGGCAGTGAACTTTCGTCAAATTCTCATAACGGCGCAGATCAGCTTGTAATGGAATCGCGTTGCTACGGCTTGGCAAGGCATTATCATCCGTTTCTTGTCAACACCGTTGTCGGCTTTATCGGACCGGAGTATATTTATGATACAAAGGAGCTTATCCGAGCTGCACTCGAGGATAATTTCTGCGGTCATATGCACGGCTTGCCTATGGGTTGTGATATTTGCTATACAAATCACATGAAAGCAGATCAAAACGATGCCGATAGCTTGCTTGTTATGCTTGTCAATTCAGGATGCCATTATATTATGTCAATTCCGCAAAGTGACGATGTTATGTTGATGTATCAGTCAACCTCATATCATGATATTGCCGCAATTCGCGAAATGATGTCGCTTTCACCGATTAAGCCGTTTGAAAAATGGCTTGAAAAATACGGCATTTGGGAAAACGGAAAGCTTGGTAAAAATGCCGGCAATCCGCGCGTGTTTTTATAGGAGGTCGCAATTATGAACGATTATTTTGATTCTCTTTGTGCCGCAACTCCGGCGCGTCTTCAAATCGGCAGAACCGGCAGTCGCTATAAAACAAAAAGCTATCTCGACTTTCGTGCCGCTCATGCCGCCGCAACGGATGCCGTAATGACAGAGGTTTCTCAAAAAACGCTCGACAAACTCGGACTTTTCGAGGTTAAAACAAAGTGCTCGGATAAATACGAAATGCTCACCCGACCCGATTGGGGAAGATATTTTGATGACGATACAAAATCGTTTCTTCTTCAAAATGCAACAGTCGGCGCCGATGTTCAGATTTATTGCGGCGACGGCTTATCCTCTCCGTCAATCGCGGCAAACATTCCCGATTTGTTACCGATGGTGACAATGGCACTTAAGCAAAATAATGTTTCCGTCGGAAAGCCGTTTTTTGTCCGCTATTGCCGTGTTAATACAGCTCGCGAAATCGGACCGCTTTTAAAAGCTAAAGTTGTCTGTGTTCTCATCGGCGAACGCCCGGGGCTTCTTACCGATGAAAGTATGTCGGCATACATTGTCTACAATCCGCGGCCTGAAATGAGTGAATCGGATTATACGGTTGTTTCCAATATCAGCCGTCACGGTATGCCGCCGGTTGAGGCAGGTGCTTATATCGCAGATATTATCATGCAAATGCTCAAACAAAAAGCAAGCGGACTCGCTTTGAAACTGTAATAACGAAAAACGCCCCTTGCAGATTTCTCTGTAAGGGGGGTTATTAATATATATACTATATTGTATTTATAATGTGTTGAGGTCATACGGCGTTTTTTGATATACAAAATAGTTCAGCCAATTATTAAATAAAAGATTCGCTGTGCTCTTCCATGTCATTTTCGGCACGGCATTTGTATCGTCATTTGGAAAATAGTTGTAAGGTATGTCAATTTTGAGTCCCTTTTCAACATCTCTGAAATATTCTTTAGCTAATGTGTCACGGTCATATTCACAATGACCCATTATAAAGAAATTCCTGCACTCCATATCCGCAACGATATTGACACCCGATATATCGCTGTAAGACAAAATCTGCAAATCCTTTACCTTTGCTATATCTTGTCTGTCAACTGCAGTATGTCGTGAATGCGGAAAATAGTATATATCGTCAAATCCGCGCATCAGCGGATGTGTGTCATCAAGTGAACGATGGGGGAACACGCCAAACATTTTGCTCTTAAGCGTATATTTTGGTATCCCGTAGTGATAATAAAGCCCTGCCTGTGCTCCCCAACATATATGGAAAGTTGAGTAAACATTCTTTTTGCTCCATTCCATAATTTTGCAAAGCTCATCCCAATAGTCAACCTCTTCGTACGACATAAGCTCAACAGGTGCGCCGGTAATTATCATTCCGTCATATCTGTTGTTCTTGATTTCGTCAAAGGTGTAATAGAACTTGTCCAAATGGCTCTTTGAAACATTCTTTGCAATGTGTGTTGCAACCTGCAAAAACTCAATGTCAACCTGCAATGGGGAGTTGCTTAAAAGGCGAAGCAATTGAGTTTCCGTCACTTCTTTTGTAGGCATCAGGTTTAATATAATGATTTTTAGCGGTCTGATATTTTGCGTGTCGGCACGCATATTGCTCATCACGAATATGTTTTCAATTTCCAAACGCTGTTTAGCCGGCAACTCATTGTCGATTCTGATAGGCAAATTATCAACCCCTCTCAAATTGTTTACTGTTGAAAACTAATTATATCAAATATAGTTTATTAATTCAAGATATCTTTTAATTTATTATATATATTATAACATTATATATGTATTTTATCTCAGCTTTGCATAATTAATAGAAATAACACCTTTTTTTGACTATTTATGTACTAATTGTCAAAATACTGTATTTTTTGAAATTTATTGAAAAAAGTGCTTGACTTTTGCTTGCAAAATGATATAATACAAAAGCTGTTTGAAACGACGGCACGTCACAGAACTTCATGTTCAAGTCTTTCAAAAAAAGTTGAAAAAACTTGAAAAAAGTTCTTGACAAACGAAAGTACATATGGTATTATGTATGAGTCGCCGATACAGAGCGAAAAACGAAATAGAGATATTTCGACAAGGACCTTGAAAATTAAACAACGATGAAAAGGAACCCGATTAATAAAGAG
>OCHK01002785.1_pt1 | contig 11013 bp, 8 predicted proteins | sample 1538551 | NCBI WGS metagenome assembly OCHK01 (sample SAMN04571707, study PRJEB22368) | human gut metagenome | biome: human gut; material: stool | host: Homo sapiens | place: Luxembourg | collected 2012-08-31
CGCGGATGATCAGCTTCAGCTGGCTGCCCTTGGCCTCGTCGATGTGGTTGGCGCGGACCTTGGTCTTGGAACGGACCACCACCACGTCGAAATCACGCAGCGCCTTGCCCAGCTGATCGGGCTCATAGAACTGCTCCACGACCTCGTGACCCATTTCACGCAGCTCCGCCATCGCGGTCTTATCCATACCGTCAGTAACCAGAATACGCATGGTAATACTCTCCTTCTAAAATACGTTTTGTTGTCGGAATTTGCCGACCAAGAGGGGAATGCGATCATTTTTGCCGCGGCGTGTACGTGGCAAAAATACCACGGCCCAGCCGCCTTGGGCGGCGTTCACCAGTGACCGATGTCAGCTGGTGAGGGGGATATACAAGGGGGATGTTATCCCCCTTGTACGTTACTTCGTGTGCTCGGCCTCAAACTTCTTCAGGAACTCCACCAGCGCCTGGGCGCCCTCGATGGGCATGGCGTTGTACACACTGGCGCGCAGGCCGCCCACGGACTTGTGGCCCTTCAGGTTGTCGTAACCGGCGGCCTTGGTGGCGGCCACCACCTCGGCGTCCAGCTCGGCGCTTTCGGTGACGAAGGGAATATTCATCAGGCTGCGGAACTCCGGCTCCACGGTGCCCTTGAACATCTTGGACTGATCCAGGAAGTCATAGATGACCTTGGCCTTGGCGATGTTGCGCTTGTGCATCTCCTCCAGGCCGCCGATGCTCTTGAGGTACTTGAACACCTTGCCGCAGCAGTAGATCGCCCAGCAGTTGGGGGTGTTGTACATGGAGCCGTTGTCGGCGTGGGTCTTGTAGCTCATGTAGACGGGCATCTTGGGGTCGATGTCCTCACGGATCAGATCCTCGCGGATGATGACCACCACCATGCCGGCGGGGCCCACGTTCTTCTGCACGCCGGCGTAGATCATGCCGTAGTCGGACACGTTGCAGGGCTTGCTCAGGAACATGGAGGACTGGTCGGACACCAGTACGTGGCCCTTGGTGTTGGGCAGCTTGTTCCAGGTCACGCCGTGGATGGTCTCGTTCTCGCAGATGTACACATAGTCGGTATCCTCGGGGATATCCAGGTCGGAGCAGTCGGGGATATAGCTGTAATTCTTATCCTTGGAGGAGGCGGCTACGATGACCTCGCCGTACTTCTTAGCCTCGGCAATGGCCTTCTTGGACCATGCGCCGGTCTCGATGTACACGGCCTTGCCGTTCTTCATCAGGTTCCACGCCACAGCGGCGAATTGCAGGGTAGCGCCGCCCTGGATGAACAGCACCTTGTAGTTGTCGGGGATGTTCATCAGCTCGCGCAGATCGGCCTCGGCCTCGTCGATGATCTGCTGGAACACCTTGGAGCGATGGCTCATCTCCATGACGCACATACCGCTGCCGCGGTAGTTCATCATCTCGTCGCGGATCTCCTCCAGCACGGGCTCCGGCATCATAGCAGGACCGGCGGAGAAGTTGAAAGTACGACCGTATTTCATGTTGCTTTTCCTCCTGATTGTTGTAATAGGGTGTTTTGCGGTTTGTTCTTTTTGCTTCTATCTCATAGTATACGGCAAATGTTCCCCAGAATCAACAGGGAAAATCTCAAAAAATCAGCCTGCCTGAAAAATTTTCAGGCAGGCCTAAGTTTTTTGGCGGGAGATTGACAGATGCCCGGGAACATGTTACCATCAAGCAGGTGTTAAGAAAAGAGAGAAAGGTCGTGTCACAGGTGCGGCGATTGCGGGATGAGTTTGCCCATATGGGGCTTTATGTGAAAACACTGTTCAAATGGGTGCTGCTGGGCGGCGTTATCGGCGTGGCCGGGGGCGCAGTGGGCTCGCTGTTCCACATCGGCGTCAACTATGCCACCGCCGTGCGCCTGGCCCACCCCTGGATTCTGTATCTGCTGCCGGTGGGGGGCCTTGCCATCGTGGGGCTGTATAAGCTCTGCCGTCTGGAGGGCAAGGGCACCAACGCCATCATCGAGTCCGTTCACTTCGGCGAAAGCGTCCCCATTCTGCTGGTGCCGGTGATCTTCGTGTCCACCGTCATTACCCACCTGTGCGGCGGCAGCGCCGGCCGGGAGGGTGCGGCCCTTCAGATCGGCGGCGGCCTGGGCTTCCAGGCGGGCAAGCTCCTGCGCCTGGGGGAAAAGGACCTGCCCCTTGCCACCCTGTGCGGCATGAGCGGCGTGTTCTCCGCCCTGTTCGGCACGCCCCTCACCGCCACGGTGTTCGCCCTGGAGGTCATCAGCGTGGGCGTGCTGTATTACGCGGGCCTGGTGCCCTGCATCACCGCCGCCATGGCGGCCTTCGGTGTATCCGCCCTCATGGGGGTGGAGCCCACCCGCTTCACGGTGTCCATGCCCCGGGTGACCCTGGAGCTGATGCTGCCGGTGGTGGTCCTATCCATTCTGTGCGCCCTGGTCAGCATCCTGTTCTGCAAGGGGCTGCACTGGACGGAGCACCTGCTGACCCGCAGCTTCCGGAATCCCTGGCTGCGGGTGCTGGCCGGCGCGGCCATCCTCATCGTCCTGAGCCTGCTCACCAACGGCGACTACAACGGCGCGGGCATGGACGTCATCGCCCGGGCCCTGCGGGGGGACGTCAGCGGCTGGGCGTGGCTATGGAAGCTCCTGTTCACCGCCGTCACCATCGGCTGCGGCTTCAAGGGCGGCGAGGTGGTGCCGTCGTTCTTTGTGGGCGCTGCCTTCGGCTGCTTCATGGGGGGGCTCCTGGGCCTGCCTGCGGGCTTTGCCGCGGCCATCGGCCTGGTGGCGGTGTTCTGCGGGGCGGTGAACTGCCCCGTGGCGTCGGTGCTGCTCAGCGTGGAGCTGTTCGGCTCTGCCGGGGCGCCCTACTTCGCCGTGGCCTGCGCCCTGAGCTATCTCCTCTCCGGCTACTGCGGCCTGTACAGCAGCCAGACCATCCTCTATTCCAAGCTCCGTGCGGAGTTCATCAACGTCCGCACCCACGAGTGACAAAAATGTAAGCTCAGACCGGGGAAATGTAAGCCCATTCGATGGCGGCGCATTTCCCCGGTCTGCTATAATAGGCCCCGTAAAGGAGGCATGGATATGCAAATTCTCAATGTAACGGGCCTGAAAAAGGTCTATACCACCCGTTTCGGCGGCAGCCAGGTCACGGCGCTGCGCCAGGTGGACTTCTCCGTGGAGGAGGGGGAATATGTGGCCATTATGGGCGAGTCCGGCTCCGGCAAGACCACCCTGCTGAATATTCTGGCGGCGCTGGATAAGCCCACCGCCGGCCGGGTGGAACTGGACGGGCGGGACATGTCCGCCGTCCGGGAGTCCGACGCTGCGGCCTTCCGCCGGGACAACCTGGGCTTCGTGTTCCAGGAGTTCAACCTGCTGGACACCTTCACCCTGCGGGACAACATCTATCTGCCCCTGGTGCTGGCGGGGCGGCCCTACCGGGAGCTGAAGGCCCGCCTGGATCCCATCGCCCGCCAGCTGGGCATCCTGGAGCTGCTGGACAAGTATCCCTACGAGGTGTCCGGCGGCCAGAAGCAGCGGGCCGCCGTGGCCCGGGCGCTGATCACTCATCCCCGGCTGATTCTGGCTGATGAGCCCACCGGGGCCCTGGACAGCCGCTCCACCGATGAGCTGCTGGACCTGTTCGGCCAGATCAACCGCCAGGGTCAGACCATCCTCATGGTCACCCACTCCGTCAAGGCCGCCAGCCACGCCGGACGGGTGCTGTTCATCAAGGACGGTCAGGTGTTCCACCAGCTGTACCGCGGCCAGTGCACCGACGAGCAGCTGTATCAGAAGATCGCGGACACCCTGACCATGCTTCAGGCAGGCGGTGACCGGGCATGAAGCTGTACCGTCATCTGGCCTGGGACGGCATCCGGAAAAACAGCCGCCTCTACGTACCGTACCTGCTGACCGGCGTAGGCGCCGTGTCGTTTTTCTACATTCTTGTGGCCTTGGCCCGGCTGCCGGAGGGAACGCTGCCCGGCAGCGGCTCCGTGCAGGTGATCCTGAATCTGGGCAGCTTTGTGCTGTGGGTGTTTTCTCTGCTGCTGCTGTTTTACACCCATTCCTTCCTGATCCGCCGCCGGAACCGGGAGTTTGCCCTGTATAACGTCCTGGGCATGGGCAAGGGGGATATTTCCCGCATTCTTTGCTGGGAGACCCTGCTCTCCGGCGGCATCTCCCTGGCCGGGGGCCTGGCCCTGGGCATCCTGCTGAGCAAGCTGGCGGAGCTGGGCCTGCTGCGGATGGTGGGCGCGGCAACGGACATGGTGTACCGGGTGTCCGCCGGGGGCCTGCTCCTGACCCTGGGGCTTTACGCCGGCATTTTCCTGCTGATCCTGATCTCATCCCTGGTGCGGGTGGGCCGCTCCACCGCCGTGCAGCTGATGCGCAGCCAGGCGGAGGGGGAGAAGCCGCCCCGGGCCAACTGGGCCCTGGCGCTGCTGGGCATCCTGCTGCTGGCCGGGGCCTATTACCTGGCCGTCACCATCCGGGAGCCGCTGGCGGCCCTGACCTGGTTCTTCGCCGCCGTGCTGATGGTCATTGCCGCCACCTATCTGCTGTTTATCTCCGGCTCCGTGACCCTGTGCCGTCTGCTGCAGAAGAACCCCCGGTTTTACTATCAGAAGCGGCACTTCGTGTCCGTTTCCTCCCTGGTCTACCGCATGAAGCGCAACGGCGCGGGCCTGGCCTCCATCTGCATCCTGGGCACTATGGTGCTGGTGATGCTCTCCTCCACCACCTGCCTGTATTTCGGGGCGGAGGACTCCCTGCACACCCGCTATCCCCGGGATGAAAACATCACCGCCTACTTCCCGGACCGGGCCAGCCAGTCCGGGGACCTGACGCCTCTGCGCACCGCCGTGGCAGACGCCGTCCGCCGCAGCGGTATGTCCGCCGCCAATGTTTGGGAGTACCGCTCCGTGTCCTCGGTGATGACCCTCCGGGACGGCGTGCTCTCCCCGAATGAGGGCTTCGGCAATCCCGTGGATGTGACCCTGATCCCCCTGGCGGATTACAACGCCGCCATGGGCACGGACCTGACCCTGCCCCAGGGGCAGGTGTATGTCTGCCGCAGCCGGACCGGCTATCAGGGGACCTCCCTGACCCTGCAGAACGGCCCCACCTGGCAGGTGGCGGGCCTGCTGGATAACTTTTCTCCTTCCGGCAGCGACTCCGCCAGCGTCGTCACCCAGCTGTGGCTCATCGTCCCGGACCTCTCCGCCGCAGACGCCCTGGAGCAGGTGATGAACCGGGCCAATATGGGCGTGTCCCGCACCTGGTACTATGGCTTTGACCTGGACCGCCAGCTTCCCGACGCCGCGGACCCCGTGGCCGAGGCCATCCGCCGCATGGCCCAGGACGGCGGCCTGATGGAAAACGGCGTGCTGAGCGTGGAGTCCCTGGCGGAGAATCGCGGCGATTTCTACGGGTCCTACGGAAGCCTGTTCTTCCTGGGCATCCTCCTCAGCGTGGGCTTCTCCCTGGCGGCGGTGCTGATCATCTATTATAAGCAGATCTCCGAGGGCTACGAGGACCAGGCCCGCTTCGACATCATGCAGAAGGTGGGCATGACCCGCCGGGACATCCGCTCCAGCATCAACAGCCAGCTGCTGCTGGTGTTCTTCCTGCCGCTGCTGCTGGCGGGACTGCACCTGGCCTTCGCCTTCCCCTTTGTCCATAAGCTGCTGCTTCTGTTCAACCTCTGGAACACCCGCCTGCTGGTGGGCACCACCGCCGCCAGCTTCCTGGCCTTTGCCGTGCTGTACACCCTGGTGTACCGGATCACCTCCAACGCCTATTACCACATCGTCAGCGGGGGAGGGGAGCGGTAATGCGCCGGTTTGCCTACCGGGCGGTGCTGTGGTGCGGCGGAGCGGTGACGGTGGCCCTGGCCGCTGCCGCCGCCCTGACCGTGTCCCTCACCGACCGCCTCCTGCACACGCTGGAGTCATAAAGCACAAAAAGAGACCGTATTCGGAAGAATACGGTCTCTTTTGAGTCTGTTGTAAAAGCCTCGCAGCGTTTGCCGCCCGCAGGCGGCAAATCAAATGCGATCCGTTTTTTGCGGCGGCGTGTACGCCGCAAAAAACACTTTACACGGAGCGCGTGTTGAAGGGGACGACTGCGGCGGCCCGTGAGGCACGAAGCGCAGTGCAGCCTTCTCGAAAAAGCGGCCTGCCGCTTTTTCGAAAGAATTACATCCACATGGCGAAGGGCCGCAGGAGGCCCCCCAGCACCCGGTGCAGCAGGGGGCGGTGCTCCCAGTCGGACCGGGTCACCTGCCAGGACTTTTCCATAATGCCGTCCATGTCCTCCAGCAGGGTCTCCAGGGCCGGCGCGCCGTACAGCAGGGTGCCGCACTCGAAGTGTAGCTGGAAGCTGCGGTAGTCCATGTTCACGGACCCCACAAAGGCCGCCTCCCGGTCCGCCAGAACGGTTTTCCCGTGCAGCAGCCCCGGCGTGAAGCGATAGATCTTCACCCCGTGGTCCAGCAGCTCCCCGAAATAGCTCTCCGCCACCATGAAGGCGAATTTGTGGTCCGGGATCCCCGGCATCATCAGCCGCACGTCCACCCCGCTGCCGGCGGCCATGCACAGGGCCTTCTCCATGGACTCGTCAATGGCCAGATAGGGGGAGGTGATATACACCATGTGCTTGGCCCCGCCGATCAGCTGCAAAAACGCGTCCTCGGCGGAGGAGATGGGGTTGCTGTCCGGCCCGTCCACAAAGGGCTGCACAAAGCCCTGGCCCGGGGCGTCGCCGTGGGGCCGGTAATAGTCGTGCTCCTGGTGCATGGCGCCGCCCATGCGCTCCCACATATAGATGAACTCCCGGGTCAGGGTCCAGGCTCCCTGGCCCTCCAGCCGGATGCCGTCGTCCTTCCAATAGCCGAACCGCTCCATCAGGTTGGCGTATTCGTCGGCGATATTGGCCCCGCCGGTATAGGCGGTGTCCCCGTCGATGCAGGCGATCTTCCGGTGGTCCCGATAGTTGAAGTACAGCCGGTTGACGTAGTGGTGCACCGGGTTGAAGATCAGCACCTCCGCCCCTATGCGCCGCAGCTCCTCCACGGCCTCCTCGGACATGCGCATCATGCTGCCGAAGTCGTCGAACAGCACCTTGATCTCCACGCCCTGTCCGGCCTTCCGCCGGAAAATATCCATCAGCCGGTCCCACAGCTGCCCCTCGGCCATGATGTAAAACTCCATGAAAATGAAGTGCTCCGCCTGCTCCATGCGCTCCAGCAGATCCTCCAGATACGCCTCGCCGGTGGGCAGATACACGGCCCCGGTGCCGGTGTACAGGGGGAAGCCCTGCCGGTCCAGATACGCCGCCAGGCGGCCCCATTCCGGGTGCTCCCGCCGCAGGTGCTCCACCTGCAGGCGGCTGTGCTCCTGCCGGGCGTCGGACTCCCGGGGCCGGGGCAGTTTTTGCAGGTCCAGCCGCTTCTGGGGGTGATCTCCGTTCCACAGCCAGTACAGGATCAGGCCCACCACCGGCACCGTCAGGATCAGCAGGGTCCAGCCCAGCTTGTATGAGCCGCCGCCGGGGCGGCTGTTGATGCGGAAGACGTAGGCCAGGGCCACCAGCTCCAGCAGGGTATAGGCGATGGCCATTCTCTGCCGCAGCAGGTCATTGAGCACCAGCACCAGCGCGATCTGGGCCAGCAGCAGCACCGCCACCAGCACCAGCCGCAGGGCCGCCGATATGCGCCGCTCGGTTTTTTGCTGTACCTTCGGTTTCTTCAACGGAAATCCTTCCTCCTTTCCCGCTGCCCCCGCCGCTCATCGGCGGTGTATGGGTATCTAAGGGTGTCTGTTTTGCGGCCCGCTGAGGGCAGCGAGCTCTACAGCCTTGGCTCTCCCTCTGGGAGAGCTGTCGGCGCAGCCGACTGAGAGGGCCTGTAGGGGCGGACGACTCTGTCCGCCCTTATCCTCCGTCACCGCTGGGACGAACGCAGAAGCTCCTGCTGGATGTCCCACAGCTTCCGGGACAGGTCCACCACATACTTGTGGGGGTTGTCGAAGCGCTTCACCTCGTCCCACAGGGTGTCCACCTGCTGGCGGCAATAGGCCTGGATCTCCGGCAGGGTGGGGCTGTCATACACCCGCTTGCCGCTGAGGAAAATGGGCACCAGCAGCTCCCGGGCGGTGAAATTGTACACGGTTTTCTTCTTCCAGGTGGCCATGGGGTCGAAGATCTCCATGTCCTGGGTGTCGTCCACCTGCTCGTCGTGGAGGGTGATCAGGTCGGCGATGGCCTTGCCGGTGTCCCGGCCATAGAAGCGGTACACCTTCTTGAAATGGGGAATGGTGATCTTCTCCACGTTTTCGCTGACCTTGATCTTGGGGATGATGTTCCCTTCATCGTCCTCCACTGCCGCCAGCTTGTATACGCCGCCGAACACCGGTTCGGAGCGGGCGGTGATCATCCGCTCGCCCACGCCGAACATATCGATCTGGGCCCCCTGCATAAACAGGTCCTGGATCAGATACTCGTCCAGGGAGTTGGACACGCTGATCTTGCACTCGGTCCACCCGGCGTCGTCCAGCATCTTCCGGGCCTTCCGGGTCAGGTAGGCCATGTCGCCGGAGTCCAGCCGGATGCCGCACTTGGTGATGCCCTTGGGCTTGAGCACCTCGTTGAAGGCCCGGATGGCGTTGGGAATGCCGGATTTCAGGGTGTTGTAGGTGTCCACCAGCAGGGTGGCGTTGGTGGGATAAATTTCGCAGTACGTCTTGAAGGCATCATACTCCGAGTCGAACATCTGCACCCAGGCGTGGGCCATGGTGCCTCCGGCGGGCACGCCGTACACCGGCGCAGCCGCCGATATAGGCCGCCCGCGCGCCGGTGATGGCGGCGTCGGAGCCCTGGGCCCGGCGGGAGCCGAATTCCAGCACCGTCCGGCCTCTGGCGGCCCGGGTGATGCGGTTGGCTTTAGTGGCAATGAGGCTCTGGTGGTTCACGGTCAGCAGGGTGAAGGTCTCAATGAGCTGGGCCTCGATGGCCGGGGCCCGGACCACCACCAGCGGCTCCTTGGGGAACACCGGCGTCCCCTCCGGCACGGCGTAAATGTCGCCGGTAAACCGGAAATTGGCCAGATATTCCAGAAATTCCTCGCAGAACAGGTTCCGCCCCCGAAGATACGCAATGTCCTCCTGGGTGAAGTGCAGGTTCTCGATGTAGTCGATCAGCTGCTCCAGGCCCGCGGCGATGGCAAAGCCGCCCTGGTCCGGCACCCGGCGGAAGAACACGTCAAAATACGTGATCTTATCCTTGAAGCCGTTCTCGAAATACCCGTTGCCCATGGTCAGCTCATAAAAGTCGCAGAGCATGGTCATGTTCAGCTTTTCTCCAATGTTCATCCTCAAATACCTCAAATTTTCATTATACTTGCGGGGTATCTGTCCATTATAGACCGTTTTCGCAGTATATGCAATCCGTTATTTTACAATCATTTTACTTTTCCCGGTGAAAATAGTGCTTGGCGCAGAATTCCCGCCGCACCTCCACCTTCCCCTCGTCCGTCAGCCAGTCCACGAAGTTGGCAAAATTCCGCTCCACGATGCTGAACTTGAACTCGTTCCGGGTGCGGACGTTTTCCCGCTGGCAGAAGGCGTAGATCCACTGGTCAAAGGACATGCCGTCCTCCAGGTCCTCCAGCAGCTCCCGGCCCTTGTCATGGATGAAGTCGATGTTCCGGTCGATCAGGGGGCCGATGTCCGTCAGCACCTGCTTGTGGGCGATGATGTACGCCGGGCGCCGGAGATTCCGCAGGCTCTCCTTGCTCTCCAGGTCCCGGGCGATGAACATACTGGTGGGGAGCTTGGCGGCGGCGATCTGCTCCTCGTCAATGAGGCAGTCCCCCAGATAGGCAACCCCGTCCGGGGTGACGACGCCGATGTGCCCGGCGGAGTGGCCCGGCAGCTGCAGGATGCCGAACCGCGCCCCGCAGAAGTCCACATGGTCTGCGTCGGCGGGGATGATCACGTCCGCCAGAAAGCACTCCTCCAGGAAGTATTCGTGGCTCTTGCCATAGGTCAGGGCCACATAGTTGGCCCGGTACGCATCGGGATTCACGGAGATGCCCGCCTCGATGATCTGGGCCGCCGCCTGGCAGCCGTACCGCTGCTGCAAGTAGCGGACGTTGCCTGTGTGGTCAAAGTGGGCGTGGGAGCACAGAATCCCCCGCAGCCGGAACCCGTTGTCCTCAATAAGATTCGTCAGGGCGCTGCGGTCCAGCTTGGCGTATCCCGTGTCCATCAGCACAATGTCCGTGTCCGTCAGCTTATATACCGGCATCAGCGCCGTGGCCCCCACGGCGGCATAGGTTCTTCCGTATACGTGCCGCAGCTCCATATTTCGTCCCCCTCCATGGTGCAATATTCCATATTATATACCCTTCGACGGGAAAAAACAACCTCGGAAAAATTTCCGTTTACCCCCTATGCAAAACCAGAAAAATAAGGTAAAATACACCTAAGTATAGATAGGGAGGATTCTGTCAATGGACGAACCGAAGTATAAGCGGGTGCTGCTGAAGATCAGCGGCGAGGCCCTGGCCGGCGACAAGCACTTCGGCCTGGACTTCCAGGTCATGGGCCGGGTGGCCGACGTCATCAAGGAGTGCGTGGCCATGGGCGTCCAGGTGGGCGTGGTCATCGGCGGCGGCAACTTCTGGCGCGGCGTCAAAAACGGCGAGGGCCACATCGAGCGCACCCGCGCCGACCATATGGGCATGCTGGCCACCGCCATGAACTGCATGGCCATGGCCGACGTGCTGGAGCAGAAGGGCGTGGACGTCCGGGTCCAGACGGCGCTGGAGATCAAGGAGGTGGCGGAGCCCTACATCCGGGCCCGTGCCGTGCGCCATCTGGAAAAAGGCCGCGTGGTGATCTTCGGCTGCGGCGTGGGCTGCCCCTTCTTCTCCACGGATACCGCCGCCGTGCTTCGCGCCGCCGAGATCGGCGCCGATGTGATCCTGCTGGCCAAGAACATCGACGGCGTGTACGA
>OCHK01002817.1_pt1 | contig 10933 bp, 8 predicted proteins | sample 1538551 | NCBI WGS metagenome assembly OCHK01 (sample SAMN04571707, study PRJEB22368) | human gut metagenome | biome: human gut; material: stool | host: Homo sapiens | place: Luxembourg | collected 2012-08-31
GTTCGGCAAAACGAATCCCGAGCATTCCATTGAACGACTCCGCATCGCGCGCATCGAGCGCTTTGCAACGCTGCTCCTCGTCAGAAAAATCGACTTCTTCCATCCAGCTATTATCGGTTGTATAGACACCACTCATGCAGGATCCTTTCACGCATCGTTCACATACGAAACAATTCTCTATTCCAGTCTAATCCAAAAACTCAAACACAATTCTCAAATCAATCAAGCGCGTCCTGAAAAGATAGCGATATCCTATGAAGAATAGGAGTTTCCATAAAGCAACTTTTCAGTTGTTGCAATACTTAATCATGCCTTCTTGACCGTACGTTTATAGCATCTGAACTGGTATAATATAATCATGATGAAGAGGGATATCCAATCGATCGTTACTATGGCTCACCTTCGTTACCTTTGATGCTGATACGCCATTCTTCAAACAAGATGAAGACATTCGTACCTTACGAAAAGAGTTGAAAAAGGCTGCGAAGACGATCGATTGCTACCTCAAGGATCGAACACGCTTCAACCTCGATATCTCTCTTGGTCGCAGCTAATTAGCGCTCATCAAGTATCTGATCTACTTTTCGAGGTTAAGAAGCAGATGAAATACTTCCATCTTAAGCCAAGCATAGTAACTCAAAGATCGCGATAACCTTATCGAATAGTTTGATGGGGTCGAGTTCTGCTTAATGCCATGTTCGATTAAACACAGCATCATAAGAGATTGAATTGCAGCATAATTATGGCTATGCACCTTAGGATTCTCTGAAAAGGCTCGACTGGTGAGCCTTTTCTTATCTAAAGAATACGACGCGACTCGATAGCGCGACCGAGCGTTACCTCATCGGCGAACTCGAGGTCGCCCCCTACTGGCAACCCACTTGCAAGACGGCTGACCGTAACACCCGTCGGCTTTATGAGACGCGCGAGATAACTCGCTGTTGTTTCACCTTCAACGTTGGGATTGGTTGCAAGGATGACTTCGGTAATATCAGGATTTGAAAGGCGTGCCATGAGCTCTGCCACATGAAGCTCATCGGGGCCAATCCCTTCTAAGGGCGAAAGCGCTCCCCCAAGAACATGATAGTGCCCGGAAAACGTTCCTGTGCGCTCGATGGGCGGAATATCGCGCGGCTCAGAAACCACACAGATACAGGTAGCATCGCGTTTGGGTGATGCACAGATCTCGCAAAGATCACCTTGGGCATAGTTGAAGCACTGGGAGCAGAAATGCACCGTATCCTTTACTTCCTTGATCGCGTCGGCAAGCCGCATCGCGTCGGCTTTGGGATTGTTCAAGATCCAGTAAGCGATACGCTGAGCCGATTTCGGACCGATGCCGGGAAGGCGCTCGAGTTCATCGAGTAGATTTTGTATTGCAGAAGCAGCGTACACGAGTTGCTACATGAGTCCTGGAATGTTCATGCCACCCGTGACCGCACTCATACGCTGATTGCTGAGCTCAGAAACACCGCGCAACGCTTCATTCACCGCAGCCACGACCATGTCTTGCAGCATTTCAACATCTTCAGGATCGACCGCATCCGGATCGATGGTAAGCGAAGTGATTGCCATGTCGCCCGATGCAACAGCCGTGACCATGCCACCGCCTGCAGTTGCCTCGAAGCTCATCGTGGCGATTTCTTCCTGCGCCTTGTTGAGCTCTTTCTGCATCTTCTGAGCTTGACGCATCATCTGTTTCATATCCATAGAGTTGAACTCCTCGTCTCGTTTCTTGTTTTGCTCGATTATACGTTATCAATTTTCCGTGGTTATTCGCAAATCCTCACCGAATGCCGCAGTAAGGATCTGTCTGGTTTGGTCAGCCTCTGAAAGCCCTTCGCTTGCTTGAGGCTCTGAACGAGGTTGCTCAGGCTGAACAGCTTGAGCGCTTTGACCCGCTTCCTGGTGCGTTTCGCTCAGCGTTGGCGCAACGGGCGCGCCCTCATTCGGCTGCGACCCCTGTGGGAACGCTGCCGACTGGGATCGAGGCTCTGGAGCGGTCGCTGGCTGCTGCGAGAGCTGAACGGGTTGAGACGCTTGAACCGGTTGAGCGGTCTGCGGAGGCTGCTGCGCGGGAGCTGCTTGAGGAGCGATAGGTGCAAAATCAGCATCACTGTCCACGAACGGTGACTCATCTTCGTAGCGCCCCATCATTCCTGAAACCGCCGGTTCAGCTTGGAAGGCAGGTGGTTGCTGAGCAGCGGCAGGTTGAGCGCTCGAAGCGGGTGCTGATACTGGCGCCGGTGTCGATGCCGACGCTGAAGGTGACACCGAAGCTGATGTCGCTGCCGATGCTGGTGCCGAAGTTGGCACTGGCGCTGGAGCACTCTGAGGCACCTGCGGGGCTGTTTGAGAGACCTCAGCAGCTTGAGGCTGAGGCGCTTGCGGCGCATAAGCTGCGGGTGTAGAGGCAGTCTGGTTCACAGCACCTTGATAGCTCGAACCAACAGAAGAACTCGATCCTCCTTGCGCCATGAGCAGCTGGAACGGCACCGAGCCGCCCGTTACCTCGATGAAGCTTTGCGCAAGAACGTCCTTCACCTCTTTTTTCTGAGCTGCAGCATAGGCAAAGCTCGAATCGGGCGAGAAGACGATCTTCACACCCTGGTTTTGAGGATCGGCCTCGATCTTCGCACCCATGAACAGAACGCCACGCGCAGGATTCGACTTTCGAAGTGCTGAGGTGACCGAATGCCACATGCGCTGAAGAGCCGCCGCATTCGTAAGGTCGACGGAAGCAGGAGGCACGCTCGCTGCCGACGAGCTCGTTGCTGCCTGAGCTTGAGTCTGGGCTGGCATCGGTTGCGGCGCAGGGGTGGGCTGCGGCGAAGGAACCGGTTGCGGTGCAGGTGCGGGCCGCGGCGTGGGCATGGGCTGAGGTGCAGGAGCCGGTCGCGGAACAGGCGCAGAGGGCGTAGGCGTTTGGACCGGGGTGTAGGGTTGCTGCATGCTCTGCACAGGAGCCGGCGTCTGCATCGCGCCAGCAGCGACAGGTGCTGCTGGTGTACCCTGCGCATAAGCAAGCGAAGGCGTTGAGAGCAGCTTCATCTCAAGCTCTTCGATGCGCTCGGAAAGCGACTCTAACGTAAGATCAGACTCGGGGCGCAACAGACGCGTGAGCGCGATCTCGAACGCGAGACGCGAATTCGTGGTGGCGCGCAGCTCTTTCATAAGATCGCCCAATACCGAAAGTGCACGACTCAGTCGTTCGGTGCCGAACAGTTCAAGCTCGGATTCCATGACTTCACGCGCAGAAGTGCTCGCGGAGATCTCCACGTCGGCATCGGTCAGGCTCATGAGGTAGAGATTGCGCATATGTTCGGCAAGCTCTTGAACGAACTGCGCGATATCTGCACCCGTTTCCACATAGTGGGAAACCCAGGTGAAGCAAGCACCAGCATCGTGTTTGCCGAGCGCCTGAACGATCTCGGTAAGGCCTTCGTTGTCGAGCGACCCAAGGATACGGTGCGCGCCATCGAGCGTAACGTGGCCTTCGCCAAAAGCCGCGAGCTGCTCAAGCGATGTAAGCGCGTTACGCATACCACCTTCAGCTTGATGCGAAATGAGCTCGAGCGCTTCAGGTTCGAACTCCACCCCTTCTTGGACGCACACTGCACCAAGACGCGCAGTGATCTCATCCACGCTCAAACGATGGAAGTCGAAACGCTGACAGCGCGAATGGATGGTATCGGGCACCTTTTGCGGGTCGGTAGTACAAAGGATGAACACCACATGGCTCGGCGGTTCTTCGAGCGTCTTCAGAAGCGCATTGAACGCTGCCGTTGAGAGCATGTGGACTTCGTCGATGATGTAGATCTTATAGGAGCCATGCGTAGGCGCATAATGCACGCGATTGATGATCTCTTCGCGCACATTCTCCACGCCTGTACGGCTCCCGCCGCGATCGCTAAGCACTCTTCACAGGTGCCATCCGGATCGATCGTAGGAGCTTTCTCGCAAAGCAGCGCCTTTGCCAAGATACGCGCCATGGTGGTCTTGCCCGTACCGCGTGGTCCGCAGAAGAGATAGGCGTGCGATACCTTTTCCTGCTCGAGCGCATTCTTGAGCGTTCGTTCGATATGCTCCTGTCCGACCACATCTTCAAAGGTGCTCGGACGATATTTCCGATACAGTGCTTCTGCCATGAAACCACCTAGGCTTTCTCTTTCTTTGCTTTGCGCGAAGACAGCGCGGTCTTGATCGCGGCGATGAAAGCGGGAGCCACCGAAACGGCAACGATGCCCAATACGATGACCTCGAAGTGTTCTTGAACAAAGGGTACACCACCAAAGAAGTATCCCACAAGCACGAACAAGCTCACCCAAGCAACGCCACCGATGGTGTTGAAGAGCGTGAACTTCGAAAAGTTCATATGGCCCATGCCCGCGATGAAGGGCGCGAAGGTGCGGAAAAACGGCATGAAACGCGTGATGACGATCGTGAGCCCACCATATTTCTGGAAGAAGTAGTCGAGCTTGTCCATGCGTTCTTTAGTGAGCGCCTTCACCCTGCCAGAATCGATGATGCGCGCACCAAAGAAACGTGCGATCCAATAGTTCGAGGTGTTACCTAAAATAGCTGCCGCGTAAAAGACGATGAGCGTTGCGGCGATGTTGAGCCCTCCCCCGTCTGCAGAAAAGACACCCGCAGCGAAGAGCAATGAATCGCCCGGCAAGAAAGGAAAGAAGACCAAGCCTGTTTCCACGAAGACGATGAGGAACAAAGGTGTATAGACCCAGACAGGGCCCAACGTTATGATCCACCCCGCAATGAACGCCCGGGGATCCTTGAGAAGCCCTACGAAGAAATTGATGATATCCAACAGATCATCCTTTACGTTTGGTTGATGGTTCCTTTACATATTCTTTGCATCGTGCCCGAATACACGAATATCCCGAATAGGCAAGGGCGCTCGTCAGCGGTCCCTTATGGCTGCTTCCTCCCGGACCTGACCAGGTTCGGAACTTGGCGCCGCCCAAGCCCATTCGAGATATTCATCACGTGCACGAAGTGCAACGGTTGAAAGTATACCTGAATTACCAGCGCGCTACAAAACCACGCCATCCTGCCGCAAAACTTCCATAACACTTCCGAGAAGATACAAGCTCCCACACACGCAGATAAGCGGCGCTACCTGCGCACGGCGAGCTCCTTCATAGCGTTTGAGCGCCTCTGCCACGCCCGCTGAGATGCCCGGCGCCTCCACTATGATATGCGCACGCCTGGGCTCATGCGCCTGACGAAAGGCTTCAACATAGTCCTTCGCAGCAAGTGCCCGCGCATTATCAGGAGTGAGCGCAATGATCTCATCAGCCATATCAACCAGCACTTCTGCCATGTCCTGATAGTCCTTATCGGCAAGCACACCTGAGATGACTATGCGATAGTGCTGTGGATAGGCGCGCTCAAGCGATGCAGCGAGCGCACTGATACCAGAAAGGTTATGTCCTCCATCGAAGATGATGAGCGGATCTGCACTTACCGCCTCGAAGCGCCCTGGCCAATGCGCTAGGCACAAACCTTCGCGAATCGCTTCTTCAGGAATCGTCCACCCGCACTGCTTGAGCACATCGAGCGCATCGAGGGCAATTGCGGCGTTCTCCAGCTGGAACACGCCGCGCATTCCAAGCGCAAGATCGTGCCGCTCCCGATAGGAGAAACACTCCTCGCTCCCCTGTTCCTGAGAAAGATCGACCTGCACGAACGGGCATGCGCGCTCGCGTGCAACCTGGCGAATGACCGCTTCGGCTTCAGGCGCTTGCGGTGCACAAACAACAGGTACGCCCGGCTTGATGATGCCTGCTTTTTCACCTGCTATCTTCGCAAGCGTGTCCCCTAAGAACGCACAATGGTCGAATGAGACTGGCGTGATGACCGCCACTTCAGGGGCCTCGATAACATTGGTCGAATCGAGGCGACCGCCCATACCAACCTCCACGACCACCACATCACAGTGCGAACGTGCGAAATGAGTGAATGCAACACCCGTTAAGAGCTCGAATTCAGTAGGGTGCTCTTCGAGCGTTTCCGCAACCTGCTTCACCGCTTCGGTCACGCTCGCGAGCTCCTCATAGGCGATAGGCTGCCCATTCACACGAACGCGCTCTTCGAACGAATAGACTGCCGGGCTTGTGAAAAGCCCGACCCGATACCCCGCCTGCTCGAGCACTGAAGCGAGAAACGCGCACGTCGATCCTTTGCCGTTCGTTCCTGCCACATGAACGAAACGAAGCCGCTTCTGAGGATCGCCGAGTCCAGCCAAAAGCGCATGCGTGCGCTCGAGTCCCAAGCTCATAGTTTGCCAGCGTGGCGAAGTGAGGTATTCGATCGGATCGAACACTACCTGACCGGCTTCCAATCGCTTCCCACCACGACCTGGATATCGGTCTTGAGGTTGTAGTAGACGCTCGCATACACCGCACGACCGACCCCGAGATCGGCAACGATCGCCTCAGCGGCCGCTTCGTCTTCTGTGTCCTTATAGATCACGAGCGTTTCAGTGTAGACCGCAGAATCCGCATTGCCCGTCTCCTGAACGGTGTAGCCCTTCGACTGAAGGATCTGCGCCGCTTGCGCTGCGAAGCCATCACTGCCCGTGCCGTTGTACACCACGATCGAAAGCTTGCTCTTATCGATGCCCGACGTGTCGATGCTCGTATTGACATCTTCGCCATTCATGAAACGCCCGCGCATCTGCTCCCACGCTTTGCTGTTGGGGCTGAAACAGACCACATTGTTCACCGTATATTGAGAGCCCGGCATTAGCGCAGTATAGAACGAAGCCCCTTGCCCATACATAGCTGCAAGTGCAGAGAGTGTGTCATAGGACAGGTCTGTCTTGATCGCATTGGAGATTACGTCTGAATCGTTGATCCAACCAATACCCTCTGACGAGGTCATCTTATTGATAAGATCGAAGAAGAATTCCATCTGGTTGGCCGTTCGCTGCGTGCGACCACCTTGGTAGTTGGTTGCGCTCACGAACGCCACAGCCTGCTCCCCGTTAAGGGTCTGCTCCCCTGGCGGAATGACCACATGACCGACACGCGGATCGTCAAGACGATACTCGACGTTCACTTGAACGCCCCCGATATCATCGACGAGCGTTTTGAGCCCCTCTTCAGTAATGCGCAGATAGTGCGCAAAATCGATACCGGTTTGCTCCTTTGCCTTGCGCACCAGTTCGGCCTCTCCGCCATAACGCGGAGCATTGCGCAAGAGATCCTGGGTACCCTGATCGTAGGTACACATGATGTTGCTAGGAATGTTCATGAGCGAGAAACTCTTATTCTGCTCATCGATGCGCAGCACCGCAAGATAGCTTGCCGCCTCGCTTGATTGGTCGTAGTTAGAAAGCCCCGCGAGCAAAATATAATAGGGCTCGTTCTCCTTAGCAACGACGAGCTCTTTTTTCACGTCCTCGTTATTGAGTGCCATGGTGGCGGAGGCGAACGACTTGAAAGCACAGGAAGCGATATTGAAGATAAGGAACGCGACCACGCAAATAGCTACGAGTGCAATGATGATATTGTTGCGACGGCGGCGCTTCATGAACTCTTCCGCGCGCGATCTGCTCGCCCTGTGCTGCGTAGTACGCTGATCGACCGAGCGTGTTTCGACCTGCATCTGGTTGATCTCGGCAGTCTGTTTGGAAAACGAGGTGTTTCGTCGTCTTGTTGAAGAAGCAGAGCTGCGTGCTTGGCGGCGCGTTGCTGATCCCGTAGCCTTATTGCGCAGATGAGGCTTGCGCGATGAATGCTGAGGAGTAGCATGATTTCCGATCACTGAAGAAGACCAGTGCTTCCCGGCCTTTCTTGCTGAGCGCGAAGATCGAGATGAACTGCGTTTGGTTGGCATAGACTCCTCATCATACGCCGCGCGACAGTATTGCTTGCGACGCTTCTTTGATTTACCTTTTGGTGCGCGCAGGCGCGGTTTCATTATAGCTCTGCTACACGACGACGCGCTCGATATGAGCGCCCAGCGAGCGCAATTTACCCACGTAGTCTTCGTATCCACGATCGATATGGTGGATATCGTAGATGCGCGTTTCGCCTTCTGCCGCAAGACCAGCGATCACGAGCGCTGCACCACCGCGCAAGTCAGGCGAAGAAACGGGTGCACCTTGCAAACCCGAAACGCCATGGATGAGCGCATGATGTCCATCAAGGCGAATATCCGAGCCCATACGATTGAGCTCGGCAGCGAACATGAAGCGGTTCTCGAAGATGTTCTCAGAAACCACCGAACAGCCATCAGCGAACGCAGCCAGCACCGAGAATTGCGCTTGCATGTCGGTGGGAAACCCAGGGTGAGGCAAAGTTTGGATGTCGGTCGGACGGAGCGGTTCCGTACGCGAGACCGTGATCGAATCTTCGGTGGTTAAAATGTTTGCGCCCATCTCTTCGAACTTCATAAGGACCGTGCGCAGGAATTCTGGATCGATGCCTTCGACCGTGATCGGGCCGCCTAAAAGAGCGCCTGCAGTGAGATAGGTACCCGCTTCAATGCGATCGCCCACGACCCAATGCTCGCAGGGATGCATATCGCTGAGCGCGACCCCATGCACGACGATCGTGGAAGTACCCGCTCCCTGCACGCATGCGCCCATTTCATTGAGCATATTCGCAAGATCAACGATCTCGGGTTCGCGCGCGGCGTTATCGATAACGGTCGTGCCTTCAGTAGCGACAGAAGCCATAAGCATGTTTTCCGTAGCACCCACGCTGGGAAAATCGAGGAACACCTTCGCTGCATGAAGCCCATTAGGGCTCGAGGCATAAAGGTAACCATGATCGTTCACGAAATTCACACCCAGTGCTTCGAGCACGGAAAGATGCATGTCGATCTTGCGCGCACCGATCTTGCAGCCGCCGGGCATTGCGACGCGCGCCTTGCCAAAACGCCCAATGAGCGGACCTAAGATAGAAATGCTCGCACGCATTTTCGAGACCAGCTCATAGGGAGTTTCAAAGCCAGTTGCGTTTGCAGTATCGATCGCGATCGTATGGCCGGTACGCTCAACGCTAGCACCGAGGCTTTCGAGAACCTCGATCATGATGTCGATATCGGAAATATTGGGAACGTTATGCAGGACAGATTTCCCCTGCCCCAAAAGCGCTGCCGCAATGAGCTTCAAAGCAGAGTTCTTCGCACCGCTCACGCGAACAGTGCCGGAAAGATGAGTGCAACCGTGAGTGACGATTATTTCTTCTGCCATCGTAGCTTTCCAATCTTGATTGCGGACAGTCTTATTATGACAAAGAACCCTCCGCTTGCCCAGCATTGCGGGTGCGAACGAAGGGTTCGAATGAGTATGTGGCGCGATTATTCGCCGAGAACGAAACGGGTGAAGTCAACGATCTCGATAGTGGTGCCGAGCTCCTTAGCCACTTCTGCGGTGTAGTCAGCAACGGACTTATCGGGGTCCTTCACGTAAGCCTGCTCGGTCAGAACGTTTTCCTTGTAGAACTTCTCAAGACGACCGGTAGCGATCTTCTCCTGGATGTTCTCGGGCTTGCCGGACTCAGCAGCCTGTGCCTTGTAGATCTCCATCTCGTGAGCAACGACGGCCGGATCGACCGCTTCGCGAGTTGCTGCGACCGGAGAAGCTGCTGCGACCTGCATTGCGATATCGCGACCATAGGTCTTGAACGCATCGTTGGTTGCGAAGCTTGCATCGCCGAGCTTGAAGTCAACGAGCACGCCGATCTTGCCAACGCCATGAACGTAGCTAGCAACAGCGCCTTCAGGCTGAAGCGAATAGGCGAAACGGGCAAGCTGGATGTTCTCACCAAGCGTGTGGATCGCATCGGTGACAACTGCCTCTACGGTCTCGCCCTCGATCTCGCTTGCGCGCAGCGCATCAAGATCGGCAGGAGCGTTCTCGAGAACAGCCTTCGCGATCTTTTCTGCATATGCACGGAACTTCTCGTTCATGCCGACGAAGTCGGTCTCACAGTTGAGCTCAACGAGCGCACCTGCATGCGCATCATCGGAAACGAGCGCAACCACTGCGCCTTCGTTCGTAGCGCGACCAGCCTTCTTAGCAACGGAAGCAAGACCTGCCGTACGCAGAACGTCGACTGCCTTATCCATGTCGCCATCAGCTTCGACGAGCGCCTTCTTGCATTCCATCATGCCTGCACCGGTCATTTCGCGGAGTTCTTTTACCATAGCGGCGCTAACTTGTGCCATAGCTATTTCCTTTCTTTTAAAAAGGGCAGGCTAAGAAACTTAAACCTGCCCCGGACAAACGTTGGATCGTAGACGATTAGCGAGGCATTTCCTCTGCGTTTTCGTGGAGCTCCTCGTTAGGAGCGATCGGCTCTTCTGCAACAGCTGCAGCCTCGGAAGGCGCTGCCATTTCCTCGACCGTGACCTCTGCACCCGTACCAGCGATGACCGCATCAGCGATGAAATCGCACAGCAGGCGAACAGAACGGATCGCGTCATCGTTAGCGGGGATACCGAAGTCCACATCATCGGGATCGCAGTTGGTATCGAGCGTGCCGATGATAGGGATGCTCAGACGACGAGCCTCGTGGATGGCGATCTGCTCACGATTGGTATCGACCACGAAGATCGCATCGGGGATGCGCTTCATGTTGCGAATGCCGTTGAGGTTGGTCTGGAGCTTAGCGAGCTCCTTCTTCAGCAGGATCTGCTCCTTCTTGGGGAGCTGCTCCATGCGACCATCAGCCTCCATAGCTTCGAGCTCTTCCATGCGCTGAACACGTGAGCGGATGGTGACGAAGTTGGTGAGCATGCCACCGAGCCAACGAGAGTTGACATACGGCATACCGCAACGATTTGCCGCTTCAGCGATGGATTCCTGAGCCTGCTTCTTCGTGCCGACGAAGAGGATGGTACCGCCCTTCTCAGCGATGCGCTTGACTTCACTATAAGCAGCATCCAGGCCGTAGAGCGA
>OCHK01002825.1_pt1 | contig 10916 bp, 9 predicted proteins | sample 1538551 | NCBI WGS metagenome assembly OCHK01 (sample SAMN04571707, study PRJEB22368) | human gut metagenome | biome: human gut; material: stool | host: Homo sapiens | place: Luxembourg | collected 2012-08-31
ATTGCTTAACTTTACGCAAGATTATCTTGCTCAAGACAGTTAAAGGGTTCTGCTGTCTTATGCAAGAAATAAAAAATGGAATTGATAGAACCCACCTAGAATCAATAGCTATTCAAAGGAGATAAATTGGAAGGGCCAATTTGCTTTTATTTTAGACATAGATTACGAATTGAAACCATATAAAGAGCTCATATCAAAAATTGAAAAAAACATATTTACCCCTTTTGAGTTTGACGAAAAACAAGACATATTAGGAAAAGCGTATAAGATTTTCCTTTCAAGAGCAGGTAAGATTGACAATAAGAACATAATCCTAACTCCAGACCATATAAAACATCTGATGGTAAGGCTTGCAAGATTAAGCGTAGATGATATTGTCCTTGATACTTGCACAGGTACAGGAGGCTTTTTGATGGAGGCAATGGAGGTTATGTCTAAACTTGCTAAGGGGAACGATGAGCTAATAGAACGCATACACAGGCATCAATTATATGGTTTTGAGATAGACAGGACATTATTTGCCCTTGCTTGTTCGAATATGTTTTTGCACGGGGATGGGCGAAGTAATATGATATTTGGCAATAGCTTGATTGAAGTTGGTTCTAAAATATATAGTGAATTTAAGCGAACATACAAGCCGAGAAAATGTATTATAAATCCACCGTATGAGAAAAATTTACCTATACAGTTTGTATATAAAGCATTAGAGTTGTTGGAGCCAAATGGGAAACTAATAATCGTTATGCCGAGTATAACATTGAATAAAAACGTGGGGAGTGGAACTGAGGATGTATTAAAGATGGCACGTTTAGATTTTGTGATAAAACTACCCCTGTCTACATTCAGAGAACAAGGTAGAACAGTATATACCTCTATATTTGGGTTCACTAAAGATAGTGGCGGTCATCGCAAAGATGACCGAGTGCTTTTTTATGATTTGGTAGACGATGGCCTTGTTAGTGTACAACATAAAGGTCGGGTGGATAAATACAAAAGATGGAATGCAATAGAAGATGCAATATATGATGTAATTAACTCATCAAAAGAAATATATGACGTTTGCGAAAAAAGGCTTATATATAATGGTGATACTTTAGTACCTTATGGATTTGTTGAGCATAAAGGGCAAATGAATTATTATCCTATTTCAACGCTATTTACTATACAAACAGGTGAATTACAATCAGAGGATGGCGAGGAAGATGGAGAATATGACTTTATTACGGCTTCTGAAAAATGGAAGAAACATAATATGTACCAAATGGAAGGAGAGGCTATAATATACGCAAATAATTCGGAAGGTTCACTCGGAAGATGCCATTACGTAAATGGCAAATTTATGGCAAGTACGTTATGCCTAATACTCCAAGAAAGGAATCACATACAATTCCCGTTAGATTTGGAATACTATTCTTTCTATTTTATGTCAATAAGAAAGCAGATAACAAGCCGCTTAAAAGACGGGACTTCAAAACTTTCGATTAGCCAAGATAAATTCAAAAATTATCTAATTGAATACATCCCAATACAAGAACAGCGTAAGAGAAAGGAGATTATAAAGCAAAGGAAAAGAGACTTGGAGGAATTAAAGAGACAAGAAAAAACATTAGAAGAAACATTGTATGATTTATAGAAAAAAGTAGGGAGAAAGCCCTACTTTCCATAATTTTCGTATCTTTATGTTACATAGTTATACAAGATCAAAGTGGATAATTCCGTATGCGTTTTATGGAAGGAAGTCGTTTCCCGTTAAATCTCATGCTTTGGATTGACCGCTCCCACGACGGCCGTGATAAGATCTTCGCGGCGGAGGTATTTGACGGCCAGCCGTTGTACCTCGGCCGGGGTGATTGCCTGTATCCGGCGGATGTTCTCTTCGATGACACCGTTGTTCGTGCCGCAGAGGAGGTTTTCGATCGTCACGTCGGCGATGCCGAACGGTCCGTCGAGGATGCGCATCACCTCGCCCGTCATGATGTTCTTCACCAGCGAAAGTTCCTCTTCGGGCATCGGCTCCCGGCGCAGCCGTTCGATTTCGTTGTAAATTTCCCGAAGTGCCGGGGCCGTCACCTCGGCTCCGACCTGGGCAGCGATTCCCAGGTAACCCTCCCGCTCGAAATTGACCATGGCGGCACCCACGCCGTACGTGTAACCGTGCTCGCCGCGCAGGTTTTGCATCAGCCGCGAGCCGAAATAGCCGCCCAGTACCGTAGCGACGACCTGCATCCCGACGAAATCGGGATGTGTGCGGGTGAAGAGCAGACGCCCTACGCGCAGCGAGGATTGCACGGCGTCGGGCCTTTCGACGAAACGATAGGCTTCGCTGCGGGGAGCCGGAAAATCGGCTGTGGCGCTGCGGTCGGCACGGGGGAGTTTTTCGGCCAGGGCGCCGATGCCTTGCAACTCCTCCTCCCCGATGCGGCCGCTGCATACGACCAGACAGTTTTCGGCCGTATAGAGTCGGCGGTAGAGTGATTCCAGGTCTGCACGCGTGAGCGTGTCGTAATCTTTCTCGGGATAGGAGATGCCGTAGGGATGTTTGTCGCCGAAGAGAGCTTCGGCGAAGATTTCACGCACGACGGTATCGACCTTGCGCCGTTCGATCGTGAGGGTCTGCTTGCGTTTTTCGCAATAGGCACGCAATTCGTCCTCCGGGAAAAGCGGTTGCAGGAGGATTTGTTCCGCGACTTCGAGGGTCGGAGCGAAAAATTTCGATAACGAACTGAAACTGATATATACGTAGTCCCGATCGACATTGACTTCGAAGTAGGAACCGTGGAAATCGAGCCGTTCGGCGATTTGCCGGGCCGTCATGTCGCGGCTGCCTTCGCTCAACATATTGGCCGTCGCGGAGGCTGCGAAAGGCGCGTGCTGCATCGACGATCCGGCGCGGAAGACGAACGTGAAGCGCAGGACTTCGAAATCGTCGGACGGAATGGCGTAGAGGGAGGCTCCGTTCGGGAGCGTATGGCGCTGGGCGCGGGGTACATCGACCTCGCGGGGAGTGATCAGGGGCGGTTGTTTCATTGTTTGGCTCGGTAGATTAGGGTGGAACGATTTTCGGGACGGAACGTGCGGCGGCTGAAGTCGGCGATCTGTTCGGCCGTTTGCGAACGGTAGATCGTCACTTCCCGGTTGATGAGGGGCAGATCGCCGAGCATCTCGTAGAAGCCGAGGTTCATCGCCTTGTTCATCACGTTAAGCTCGCCGAACAGGGTATTCGCTTCGAATTTGTTCTTGATCTTCTCCAGCTCGTATTCGTCGATCTTCTCCGTTTGCAGGATTTCGATTTCACGCAACAGGGCTGCTTCGGCCTGTTCGACGGTGGTCGAGGGCAGCAACTGGGCCGTGAAGACGAAAAGCCCCGGATCGACTTCTCCGGAAACGTAGGCATTGACGCTTCCCAGCAGCCGCTGTTCTCTGACCAGATGCTGATAGAGGCGTCCCGATTCTCCGCCTGCCAGCAGGTCGGAGGTCATATCGCCCAGGAAGAAGTCCGGAGAAGTGCGCGAGCCTATGTGGTAAGCCAGTACGATCATCGTGGCTGGTACGTTGCGTTCGACCTCCTCCCGTCGGGATTCGGTTTGCGGCGGTTCCTGCGGAAGCGATGCCGCAGGTTGCGGATTGTCCGCGATCGGGTCGAACCATTTTTCGCACAGGGCGATCGTCCGCTCTTCGGGGATATCTGCCGAGATGGAGAGAATGGCGTTCGACGGGTGGTAGAAACGGCGGTAGAAATCGCGCACTTCGTCGAGCGAGGCTCCGGCGATGTGATCGGGCGAAAGTCCGATCGTCGCCCACCGGTAGGGATGCACGCGGTAGGCCAGGGCCCGCAACAGCATCGACATATCGCCGTAGGGTTGGTTGAGGTATCGTTGTTTATACTCCTCGATGACAACCCGTTTCTCGGTTTCGAGGTTTTCCTGCGAGATGTCGAGTCCCGTTATGCGGTCGCTTTCGAGCCAGAGGGCCGTTTCGATGTTGTCCTTGGGCAGGGTGATGTAAAAGTCCGTGTAGTCGTTGTTGGTGAAGGCGTTGTTCTCCCCGCAGGCCATCTGTACCGGTGTATCGAAGTCGGGAACCGCCTTCGTGCCCCGGAACATGAGATGTTCGAACAGGTGGGCGAAGCCCGTGCGGGAGGGATTCTCGTTGCGGGCCCCGATCTTGTAGAGCAGGTTTACGGCGGCCAGTTTGGACGAGCGGTCGCGGTTCACGACGACCGTCAGCCCGTTCGGAAGCGTATGTTTCTGGTAGTTGATCACGTTGTTGCAAATTTTTTCAAAGGTACGATTTTATTTGCAAAAAGCGTGCTCCGAAATGGAATGGCCGTTTCTCCTTGTTTTTGAAGCGTTTCGATAGAAGGTGTTGATACTGTTATTTTTATAACATTGTACGTTGCGATATTTGTCCGGAAATATGGCGGAATTTTCGTTTGGAATTTTTAACTTTGTGCCGATTCAGGCAGATTTCACAGCTGAAATAGTACAATCTAATACCGATAAAAATGGCAGAAAAGAAATTTATCACATGCGACGGTAATTACGCGGCAGCCCACATAGCTTATATGTTCTCGGAGGTTGCGGCGATTTACCCCATCACTCCGTCCTCGACGATGGCGGAACTTGTCGATGAGTGGGCCGCTCAAGGTCGTAAAAATATTTTCGGAGAAACAGTCCGGGTAGTCGAGATGCAGTCGGAGGCCGGTGCCGCCGGCGCCGTGCACGGATCGCTGCAAAGCGGTGCGCTGACTACGACTTTTACGGCATCGCAGGGTCTGTTGCTGATGATTCCCAATATGTACAAGATCGCCGGCGAGTTGTTGCCCGGCGTATTCCACGTATCGGCGCGTGCGCTGGCGGCCCAGTCGCTTTCGATCTTCGGCGACCATCAGGACGTGATGGCCGCGCGTCAGACCGGCTTCGCAATGCTCGCCACCTCGTCCGTGCAGGAGGTGATGGACCTGGCAGGTATCGCGCATATCGTGTCGCTCAAGGCACGCGTTCCTTTCCTCCATTTCTTCGACGGATTCCGTACTTCGCACGAGATCCAGAAGATCGAGCTGATCGACGAAGCGGCGCTGACCGCGATGCTCGACCGCGACGCGCTGAAGGCGTTCCGTGCCGGAGCGCTCAACCCGGCTCATCCCGTTACGCGCGGCACGGCCCAGAACCCCGACATCTATTTCCAGACCCGCGAGGCGTCGAACAAGTTCTACGATGCGATTCCCGACATGGTAGCCGAGGCGATGGAGAAAATATCCGAGATCACGGGCCGCACCTACAAGCCGTTCACCTATTACGGTGCTCCGGATGCGGAGCATGTCGTCATTGCGCTGGGTTCGGTGACCGAAACGCTGAAGGAGACGGTCGATTACCTGAATGCCAAAGGCGAGAAAACGGGCGTGGTGACCGTACACCTGTTCCGTCCCTTCTCGGTAAAATATCTGACGGCTGTACTGCCCCAGACGGTCAAACGCATCTGCGTACTCGACCGCACGAAGGAGCCGGGAGCCAACGGCGATCCGCTCTATATGGATGTCGTCGAGGCGTTCGCCACCTGCAAGGAGATCCCCTGCGAGCGCAAGCCGCTCATTATCGGCGGCCGCTACGGTCTTTCGTCGAAAGATACTACGCCGGCACAAATGCTGGCCGTTTTCGCCAACCTGAAGGCGAACGAACCCAAGAATCAGTTCACGGTGGGCATCGTGGACGACGTGACGTTCCGTTCGCTGCCCGTAGGCGAGGAGATTTCGCTGGCGAAGCCCGGTACGTTCGAGGCTCTCTTCTTCGGACTGGGCGCCGACGGTACGGTGGGCGCCAACAAGAACTCGATCAAGATCATCGGTGGTACGACCGACAAATATTGCCAAGCCTATTTCTACACGGCTTCGCACCTGCGCTTTGGCGACAAGCCGATCACCTCGCCCTACCTGGTGACCACGCCCGATTTCGTGGCGTGCCACGTGCCTTCGTACGTGGATAAGTACGACGTGCTGAAGGGCCTCAAGCCGGGCGGTTCGTTCCTCTTGAACTCGGTGCACGATGCCGAAACGACCTGCCGGACGCTGCCCGATCACATGAAGGTTTTCCTGGCCAAGAATAAGATCAACTTCTATATCATCAACGCTACGAAGATCGCGGCGGAGTTGGGGCTCGGTTCGCGCACCAATACGATCATGCAGGCGGCATTCTTCAAAATCGCGAACGTGATTCCTTTCGAGAAGGCCGTCGAGGAGATGAAGAAAGCGATCTATAAGAGCTACGGCAAGAAGGGCGAGGACATCGTCAATATGAACTATGCGGCCGTCGATGCGGGCGGTAACGCAGTCGTGAAGGTCGAAGTCCCGGCCGAGTGGACGAATATCGAGCTGAAACCGGCCGATCACGGCGTGGATATGGCTCGTCCGGAGTTCGTGCGCAACATCGTCGATCCGATCAATGCCCTCAAGGGAGATCTGCTGCCCGTGTCGGCATTCAACGGACGTGAAGATGGTACGTGGGAGAACGGAACCGCTGCATGGGAGAAGCGCGGCATCGCCGTCAATGTCCCCGAATGGCAGGTCGATAAGTGTATCCAGTGCAACCAGTGCGCGTACGTTTGTCCGCACGCTGTGATCCGTCCTTTCCTGGCGACCGAGACCGAGGCGGCTGCATCGGGCACCGAATGGAAACAGGGATTGGGCGACACGAAGGAGTATAAGTTCCGCATCCAGATCTCGCCGCTCGACTGTACGGGGTGCAGCAACTGTGTGGACGTTTGTCCCGCCAAGGAGAAGGCGCTCATTATGAAGCCGCTCGAAAGTCAACTCGGACAGCAGAAGAACTGGGATTACATCACCAAACATATCGGTTACAAGAAGGTGGTCGATAAGACCAAGTCGGTCAAGAACCTGCAATTCGAGCAGCCCTTGTTCGAGTTCTCGGGCGCTTGCGGCGGCTGCGGCGAAACTCCCTATATCAAGGCGATCTCCCAGCTTTTCGGCGACCGGATGATGGTGGCCAATGCCACGGGGTGTACGTCGATTTACAGCGGTTCGGCACCTTCGACTCCTTATTGCAAGAATGCGGATGGTCGCGGTCCGGCATGGGCCAATTCGCTCTTCGAGGACAATGCCGAGTTCGGTCTGGGTATGTATGTCGGTGCGGAGAAGCTGCGCGATCGGATTCAGATGCTGATGGAAGAGGCTATCGCCCAGTGCCAGCGTTGCTCCGAAGAGCTGAAGGGCGTTATGCGCGAGTGGATCGAAGCACGGGTTTCGTCGACCCGGTCGGCCGAAGTCGCTGCCCGTCTGGTTCCGATGATGGAGGCTTGCGGCTGCGACTATTGCCGGCAGATACTGGAGTTGAAGGATTTCCTGGTGAAGCAGTCGCAATGGGTGATCGGCGGCGACGGTTGGGCTTACGACATCGGTTTCGGCGGTTTGGATCACGTGCTGGCTTCGGGGCTGGATGTGAATGTTCTGGTGCTCGATACGGAGGTTTATTCCAACACGGGCGGTCAGTCGTCCAAGGCGACTCCGGTGGGTGCCGTCGCCAAATTCGCGTCGGCAGGTAAGCGCATCCGCAAGAAGGATCTGGGTGCGATTGCGATGACGTATGGCTACGTGTATGTGGCTCAAGTGTCGATCGGTGCTTCGCAGGCCCAACTTTTTAATGTCCTCAAGGAGGCGGAAGCCTATCCCGGTCCGTCGCTCGTAATCGCTTATGCGCCGTGTATCAATCACGGTATCAAGGGCGGTATGACCCGGACACAGACGGTCGGCAAGCAGGCAGTAGAGTGCGGTTACTGGCATCTGTGGCATTATAATCCGCAGTTGGAGGAGCAGGGCAAGAATCCGTTCGTACTCGATTCGAAAGAACCCGACTGGGCGAAGTTCCGCGATTTCCTGCTCAAGGAGGTCCGTTATACGTCGCTCAAGGCCGTTTCTCCGGAGGATGCCGAAGCGCTTTTCCAGGCAGCCGAACAGAATGCCCGGTGGCGGTATGAAGGGTATGTTCGTCGGAGCAAGATCGAATACTAAACGAATAATATTCCGTAGTATAAAGGGCAGCCTCGATCGAGGCTGCCCTTTATCGTGCTTGTTGCACCGGTTCTAATCTTCCTCTTCGAGTTGGAAGATCGCTTCGACCGGTTGCCGGAAGGTACGTGCGATCTTGAGTGCGAGCAGGGTCGAGGGGATGAACTTGCTGCTTTCGATGGCATTGATCGTTTGGCGGCTGACGCCGACCTGTTCGGCCAATTGTTGCTGGGTGAGGCGGACGACGGCCCGTTGGACACGGATGTTATTCTTCATGGTGCAGGTTGCGGTTCAGTCTGTAAAGATTGAAGTGATAGACGAGCAGGAAGATGACCAGCGGAGTGGCCATGCCGCAGGCCATTACCGTAAGGTAGTTGATGTTGTAGATCGACAGAGACACGACGATCAGGAGCAGGTAGTTGATCCACATGGCAGCCATCAGAGCGTTGAGCCGGATGTGCTGAATCATTTCGTCTTCGATTTTTTCGCGCGAGAAGCCGATGAAGAGGGCGCCGACGACCGTGCCGATGATGGCGATGTTGTTCATTACCGTTTCGCGGAAAAGCCAGCGGTCGAAATTTTCGCCGAAGAAGCAGATCGAACAGCCGAGCAGAAATGCGGGAACGAAGATCGCCCAGCCGATTTTCTTAAAACCGTTGGGCAGTAAAAGAGTTGTTTTCATAGTCGTCCTAATTTTTAGGTGATTATTATTGACAAGACAAATGTAAAGCATATTTTACAATAATGCAAGTATAATTTACATTTATTTCTCTTTTACGAAGTAGGAGGATGTCGTCTGCCGTTCGCACGCTCTCCGACAGACGATGGGAAATTAGTGCTTGTCATGAGCCGGAAACCCGGTGGAGTGGTTGAAGGAGCAATTCGAGACGCGGATAAGGAGCGTAATTATTCCATCCGGTCAGAAGAGAAAGGCGGGCGGAGAGGGGCGTGCAGAGTTTCCGATTCGTTCGCTACACAAAATATTCGTTGCGGAATGAGGGGTTGTCGCAGATATTTATTACTTTTACATTCGAATTGGGTGCAATCCCTCTTCAAGACATATTAGATATAAAGAAGCGTTATGCTTGTCTTGTAAGTTAGAAACCTGAGAAATTTCAAACGTAGTACAAGGATTGGCATAGTGGTTCTCACGCTTTAGCGTGGGCTGCTATATCCATTATCTGTACTACAAGGTTTTCTCAGGACCTCTAACTTAAGATGTGGCATTGCAGCTCCACGCTTCTTGTATTTTATAAAGGTTCTTGTGGCAGCTGGAGGACAGAAAAAACTTGATGATATGAAAAATTTATTTTTAATGACAATGTCGCTTCTGTTTTCAATGGCTGCACATGCGCAACAAGACGTTACCCGATTTCTCGGAATCCCGGTCGATGGGAGCAAGAGTGAGATGATCCACAGGCTGAAGGAAAAAGGTTTTCAATATAATCAATCGACAGGTGCTCTAAGAGGAGAATTTAATGGTCTAGAAGTCGATATTTATGTAGTGACAACCAAAAATAAAGTTAGCCGTATTATGGTTGCTGATGTTAATACTGTTGATGAGACGAATATTCGAATAAGATTTAATAACCTTTGTGAACAGTTCGCTGATAATCCTAAATATACATCATTGGCAGATAATTGTATGATTCCTGAAGATGAAGATATTTCTTATGAAATGTTAGTTCATGACAAACGCTATGAGGCTATTTTCCATCAACTCGCATTTGATGAAAAAGGTTGGACGGCAAAATCAGACCCTGAACTGTTATCTAAATATACGGAAGAACAATTGGAGCATCCGACCGCAGAAATTGAAACAGAGATTGCAGCGGTCCGTTTAAGACGTAAGTTGGAAGATTTTTATTCTTGTTCAAAAAGACCTGTGTGGTTTATGATATCAGACTTTTACGGAAAATATTACATAATAATGTATTACGATAACGAATACAATCGTGCTAACGGGGAAGATTTATAACAGATATAACGAATACATTGAATCAAGAAATTTCCGTTAAAGGAGGAAAATGATAGATAGTTTTGGGAAAATAAAAAATGCTACGAAACTCGTAGCATTTTTTATCTGTATAGCGATTCTTTTACTCGCTCAACGGAGTAACGCTTACATACGATTTACCTTCGCGTTTTTTGCAGAAGGAAACCGTGCCGTCAACCAGTGCGAAGAGCGTGTGATCCTTGCCGATACCTACGTTCTCGCCCGGATTGTGGACAGTACCTCTCTGGCGAACGATGATGTTGCCAGCTTTAGCGAACTGACCACCGAAAAGTTTGATGCCGAGTCGCTTGCTTTCCGACTCGCGGCCGTTCTTTGAACTACCTACACCTTTTTTGTGTGCCATGTTTCTCTAAATTTAAGGTTATGCGACAATTTCTTCCACGAGAATCTGGCTCAGGAACTGACGGTGTCCGTTCTGCTTCTGATAGCCTGTTCTGCGTTTCTTCTTGAACACGAGGACTTTGTCGTCCTTTAGGTGCTTAAGAATCTTACATTTCACCGAGGCGCCTTCTACTACAGGTGCACCTACCTTGACCTGACCGTCGTTGTCTGCGAGCAGGACCTTGTCGAAACTCACCGACGAATTTTCTTCGCCGGGAAGACGGTGGACATAGAGTTTCCGACCTTTTTCAGCTTTGAATTGCTGACCTGCAATCTCTACTATAACGTACATTGATTAAATTGTATGTGTTTATACATAAATTTCAACGTGCAAATATAAGGATAATTATTGAATAAACAAGGGCAGGCAATTTTTTCTTGCAGACATTTGTTTTGGCACGTTTTTCGGGGGACTTCTATAAATTAAATCCCTGATTATAAGTTGCATAAGCGGATAAAATGCTTATATTTGCAGAAACAGACAAAATAATCATAGATCAT
>OCHK01002838.1_pt1 | contig 10877 bp, 6 predicted proteins | sample 1538551 | NCBI WGS metagenome assembly OCHK01 (sample SAMN04571707, study PRJEB22368) | human gut metagenome | biome: human gut; material: stool | host: Homo sapiens | place: Luxembourg | collected 2012-08-31
GTGCTTCAGATAGTGGTATAGTTCCTGTTGGATTCACCTGTGCCGATGTACTTCCTCCCACTAACGTAGTCACAGTAGTCTGGATATAATAATCAAATGTCTGCTTGTACTCCTCTATTTGTTCATGTACTTGTACTTTAACCACACATTCTGGGTCCTCTATTGTAGATGCACGTTTAGGAGCCAATACCAACATTCTATCATCCTTCACAGAAATGACAGAAGCCTCTTTATCATTGAAAAAGACCTTCACATTTTCCTTACTATCCCCAAAATTCGATCCATTAAGAATAACTTGAGTTGCAAGTTTTCCTTCGGGCGGATAAAAATCAGTCAACACAATCGGCTTATTCGGATCATAGCCCGAAGTTGACTCTTCATCATCTTTACAAGACGAAAAGCAGCAGCCTACAGCCAAGCAGACAAGCCACTGCCATTTAAAACATTTTTGTAATAAGTTTCTCATAGAAAATACCGTTTTTAAGAATTTATATAATAATAATGATCATAATTTTACTTTCGTTATTTTATGTTTCTTTCTCATACTTTTTGCTACTATTAATAGTAAGACGACTAGAATAATACTAACCACTAAGTAATATTCATTTATTTTTTTATATTCTATAACATATAAGAAGAAAAAACGAAAACTATTTCCTGTATTTATCAATGGTCTCTTGTATACCTACAGGAAAACCAAAAAAGTTAGAAGAAATCTTATACATTGAAGGGCAATTATCGTTTTCTAGAGATAAGTCGTTCCATTCTTTCCACAAATCATCAAATGCAGTAATATATTTATCCATCTCTATCCGGTTAAAAGACTTTTTTGTTGTATCTGCCACATAACCGCATAGCATAATCTGCCACGAAACAGCAAAAAGCTCATATTTAATGCGTCCATACGAACAGGAAATACGAATAAAATGATTCAATTCTTCTGAGGGAAAATGTAGTTTTTGAGATATCAGTTCTATTTCCTTCCAAATACGAACAGCTTCTTCCTTTTCTTTCAGATAAGCATTTACTTGATTTCTTTCAATCATACGATCAAAATAACTCTTTTGATATACATCTCCCGTTATGGTGTCATCACGTGTCCAATTAACATAAGTATCTCCCATAGTACTATATTGCCCTTTTATCACTCCATCTTCTGATAATAGGCAAAGTCGACGGAACATCTCCCATTCTGACTCGGGAAGCCCTTTTGCTTTTACAAAATCATATAGTATTTCTTTTTCTGTTTTCAAAGGATTACTAGCCCAATGTGAGATGACATAAGCATTTAATTCGATCCAAAACTCATTCTTGATATAAGGACCTCCCCAGCCACCGCCACGTGACCAAGTCCAAACACCCTTAAATAAGGGATTATCTTTCACTTGGTTTAAACAATACGGCTTCTTTATACCAGGTTTCTTAAATTCTTCAAAACCATCAATTACTCCTTTAGCGATATAATTGGGATGTGCTCCCTTTCCTTCATACTCACGTTGACATTGCACTTCAACTACTTGTTGATGTTTACCAATACCTATACAAGGATTAAAAGGAACACCATATTGTCCTGATTCTTCCAACCAATATTTATCCATTATATTATAATTCATATCAGGATCAGTAATTGTTGATCTCCAAAAATCCGTCATGGTATGCTTGATAGAGAAATAAAGATTTGGATGTGGTTCTATACTGTCTGTAACGGACAAATAATATTTAGGGATCGAATGCAATTGCCCCATATCCCATGTACGATAAAACAACTTCTTATTACGTCTTTCACAAACCTCTTCCCGTAACAAATTAATTAACGTAATATGATCATACATACCATTTTGTACTGGATGATTGCCTACATAATAAGGAGCATCGTGCAGGTAAGTTTCTCCAGTACGAATCACTAATCCATCCAATTGTGGAAACGTTTCAAACATTTCCTTCATCAATTCACGAATACAAAGCTGAGTGTAAGGTTTCGATATATCAAGTTTTCCTTGTTCGTTAGTAAGTTCTGTTCTATGTTTTTCTACCAGCAAAGAAGGAAGTACTAACATATCAAGCATACAGTATACTTGAAGGTCTTCCTTTTTTGCTGCATCATATTTTTTATGTATTATTTCTGCTTTTTCTGCCACCCAACGTCCGGCTTCAGTCGTATCCGGGAATAAAGAAGGATCAAAACTCTTCCAATCAATTCCAAACTGTGCAGCCTCAAACAAGAAAAAAACTTTTGCTCCATATTCATTTTTTTTCAAAAAAGAAGGATCGAGAAACTTCGATTCCGTCATAGCCTCACCCGGATTATGGTGTACCATATCCATTACAACATATTTCTGTCGTACACAACTAGTTAACAATAGATTAACAGCACAACATAATAAAAAAACAAAATAAATATATCGCCTCATGTGTCGTTTTATAGTATGATTTTTCTTCTAGTTAGCAAATGCATTTTCCAATTTAGGAGCTTTTTTACCTGTAATAGCTTTATATATATGCTCCGCCAATATAAGCGAACCGCTCTTATTCAAATGTACATTATCCCATACATAGCAAGTTGAATCAACTTTATGTTCTAATGGGCTATACAGATCTACCAATTTCAGATGAAACTTCCTAGCTACTTTCTTTTGTATCGGATAAATTTCATCTTTTATTATTTCATTACGGATCCCATATAAATTATTACTTGCCGGAATACAACGACATATAATAATTTTTGGTTTAGATCCACACTTCTGAAAAGTGCTGATCATATACTCTAAATCAGTTTCAAATTCATCCTTATATTTCCAGTTCTCCGGCTTGGAATCATTTGTACCAAGTTTAATAATTACAACGTTCGGTTGAAATTTCTGTGCATTGATAAATGCATCGGTACTCATATAAGGATGATCACCTTTTCGCAATAAAGTATGGCCCCACTTTCCAAAATTGCCAACTTCATATTGATTTCCAAGCATACGAGCCAAAGGAGTCGGATAATTGTCAGCCCCTTCAGTTATACTATTGCCAATGCATGCTATTTTAATTTTATCCTGCGCTACACCGCAAACAGGTATAAGCATCAGAAATGCGAAAACTAATATTCGAACTATTTTCGTCATATGATTTTGTATTCTAGTCATTATTTTTCTGTTTTTAACTGAAAACAAAACCTTTTTACCTTTAAAAAACAGTCTACCTATCTTGACCTACGGTATTTTACAAGCTCCCTCCGGCTGTAGTAAGAGCAATGAGGAGCAAATTTTAACCGGAGGATAAACTTGAAAACCAATCAAACACCAATCCTAACCTTTTACCTAAAATAAACCCATAAAAAACAATGTTTATATTAAGAACGAGTAAACAAGCAAATACCACTAAAAAGAAATAAAAAAATATCTATAAATTTTAATTCATACGATAAAAGGCCTTGATCTTCAAAGCCTATTTTGTTAAGAATCACTTTACTTACGCTCAATATTGAGTAAATATTCTAGAAACAAATCGCATAACCTCTGGTAATTCCATCCGCCAATAAGTCCACGAATGACTGCCGTCTTTCATACGAAATTCATGACCAACCTGATGCTGTAACAACGTGTTATGTTAGAGACAGTTCGTTACCGATAAGAAATCATCATCACCACAACTGATATACCAACGAATCCATTTGATACGGTCTAGCTTTTCTTTCGGAGATTTCTCCAAGATAGTTTGTATATCCATTTGCCCGAAAACTTCCGCTTTTTTTTCTTCTGACACCTTCGATAAATCTGATTGACTCTTCATCTGATCGAATGTCCATGCCCCTCCAACAGCACTTAACGGAGCAGCAGCAACAAACATCTCCGGATAATGAAGGGCATAAAACAACGCTCCGCCACCTCCCATAGACAAACCGGAGATAGCACGATAACGACTTTCAGCACGCACTCTATACGTTTTCTCGATATGCGGAATCAATTCTTGAAAAAAGAAGTCCTCATAATTATATGTTCCATCCAACAAGTTAAAATAACCTTTATGAACCGTGTCAGCATCTGGCATAACAATAATCATCGGAGCTGATTTCCCCTCAGCAATCGCTTTATCTGCAATATACTGAACCTGCCCAAATTGCACCCATCCCGTATGATTATCTCCTAATCCATGAAGCAAATACAATACCGGATAACTACCATCTCCTTCGTCATAGCCTGCTGGCAAATAAATTGAATAACTACGTTCCATTCCCAGAATCTTACTTTTTACGGTACGTGTCTCATACACTTTCCCTTGCTGGGCAAAAGCCGTAGTAACCAGACACATCGCTAAAAGCGCTGATAATAAATGTTTTTTCATACGTATCTATTATTTCATGTAAATATAATATTTAAAATTACCTGCTTTTAATTGAATCATTTTCTTTTCTATGCGAATATTCTTCCCATCCATCATACAGGACACAGCCTCATTGGGAATACAGAGTGTAGCAGTAACCCCAACTGGAATATCCACTTGAAGATCCATAATATTATCTGTCAATTCCCAGTCAACAACAATCACACCATATGGAGTATCTTTTGCCATCTTAGCCCAAGTCAAACCTTTCGGTATTTGAGGATCAATAAATACATGTTGATAACCTGGTATCGATTCATCTATTCTAAGTCCCCCTATTGCTTGATAAAACCAGGTTCCGATTCCATTATAGCAGTTATGCACCCTACTCCGTTCACCACTCCAATACTCCCAAGTCGCTGTAGCACCATTATCTATCATATACAGATAACCTGGATAATCACGTTTCTTCAACATTTGATATAAAAAGTCAACTTCCCTGTTACGAATAGCCCACTCTGTCAAAATTGGGACACCTACCAACCCTACAGCAATATGACCTTTGTGCTGCTTTTCAGTATCAGTCATCATCTTTCTTTTCACATCATCGTACAAAGAATCCGGTACAGCTCCTACAAGCATTGGATAACACATATCCAACTGTGAACCTGTAGAATAGATACCTTTACCCGGATGATAAAACTTTTGATGAATCAACTCATTTAGATTCTTCCTGCGCATAGCAAACTTCTCTGCCTCCTCTTTTTCCCCAAGCATCAGAGCTATTTTTTCCATTGTCCCCAAACATTCACTGATAAAACAATTATTTACCAGATCAACAGAAGATTGTGCTCCTGCATCTACTCCTATCGGTGCAAGCCAGTCACCAAGAAACCAATCCCGATATTGAGTATCAGGCCAGCGTTTCAGCAATCCATCCACCGTATATTTATCCACATATGAGAACCATTCTTTCATTTTCGGATAATAGTTCTTTATTAATCTCGGATCATTGTAATTCACATACGTTCGCCATGGCGCCTGTACAATAAATCCACACCAATACGGACCACCGCCACCTGCACCGGGATTAGGACCTACATGGGCCAGACTTCCCCCTTCGCGCATTGAATCTCCCCATGTTTGTATCCAGTTTGTGAAAGTCGGTGCTACGTCATACATTGTTTGCAAACTCATTGTAGACGAATTTCCATCGCCACCATAGCCTGCCCGCTCCAAATGCGGACAGTCGACCATATATCCGCTAAATGTCAGACACTTCATAGTATATTGAATCATATTATGAATGGCGTTCAAGTCAGCATCCGAACATTCGAAAGTCGCAGTCTGCCGATAATCGCCATAAATCTGGAGAGATTTTATCCATTCAGTTTTCGGTCTTGCCGGAAGGTTGGAGATACGGACATAACGATAAGCATGATGATTGAATTTATTCCTAAAATATTCTCCCCTCCGTCCACCTGCAATATAGACATCACTTTCACCTTGTTTGTCAAATTCTCCTTCTTTAGTCAGGTTATCGCTATATTCCATCGTGACCTCATGTCCCGCAGATAACATCGGCATCTTCATTTCAAACCATCCGGTCTGTATTCTTCCCATATCTACCAACCAGGTATCTTCACTAAGTTTCCTGATAGAAACAGGTTGCAACGTTTGATGTATCTTGTTAGCTTCACACATTTGAGGTGAAACAATGTGTCTTGGTACATTTACTTCCACCACAGGATACCATTTCATTTTATCTAGAGAATAAGTTGAAAAATCTGTCGGCACTATTCTCCCATCCACCCTTTCACCACCAAATTGTAAAGCACACCAATTACCTGTATCCGAATAGCCACTTTCGCATCCCCTCCAAGAAGTGTCAGTTGCAGTCAATACTTCCCATTTTCCATTTCTCAGCATATTCAGTTCCGCTTTTACCAACGGACCGTCATAAGCAGCACCAAAAGTAGTTTTCTTATACCACCCTTGTCCAAGCCATATCAGCAGGTCATTCTCTCCTTTTCTCAAATAAGAAGATACGTCATAAGTGACCATCAACGAACGTTTATTCAGTTGAGAGACTGCAGGGGTAAGAACATTCTTCGTAACCTTCTTTCCATTGACATATACTTCATGATATCCCAGCGAATTCACATACAGAAAAGTCGTTGCCAGTTCATCTATTTGCACTTTTTTACGAAGTAAAGGAGCACAAACTTTGCCTCCTTCCGGTGATGAACCGATATAGACACCGTGTATCTGTTCCTTATTCAAAAGACCAACAGAAAAACGCGCCACCGGACTCCATTGGGAAACATGCCTTTTCCGATCCCAGGCACGTACCCTCCAGCATAAAGAACGCGAAGCCAAAGGTAAGCCTTGATAAGGCACCATCACAGAAACATCAGACTTCAACTTCCCCGATTTCCATAAGTCAGCCTTCCCCCCAATTAATAGAAGACTATCTGACGCTACCTGAATTTCGTAAAATGCTTGTCCATCCACCACCCCATCTCCTTTCAACTTCCAACTCAAATGGGGAGTAACGTTGTCAATCCCTAAAGGATCAACCATATTCTCACATTTTAACTCCACTAAAGAAAAAGAGACCTTGTTTTCTTTCCCATGTACAATCTTTGGCAAACACCAAAGACAACACATTATTCCTATACCTAGTAACAGTTTTTTATTCCTCATAAATAAGTTTCTGCGAATATTACAGCTATGGATCATCACCCCAACACTCTTATAATGGATAATGCATTACTCAACCTATCTTTGTCAACTTGACTTTATGAGTTGTCGGCTTATTCATTTTATAAATTGTATCGACGATGATCTTCATATATCTACTCCATACTTCGCGTATCTCAGGATACATCGCTTTGGTATACCACTCATAACTCATCCTCAGAAAACCATCTTTAGGTAAATACTCCCTAAGTTTATTTATAGCCTTCTCATTATCAGCAAACAGCAGACCTTCCTTTTTCAAGAACGAATATTCTGTCCACAAATATTCTCTGAAACGTTTTTCTACTTCAAAACGTTCTTCATTCAGATACATGATTTTCATGGCTTGCTGGTATTGGGGTGTATTGGGATAATCGGCCAAATTGATACCATCTTCCAACTGTCCAGATGAAACATTATCGATAAACAATCCATCTATTGTCAGCCGATAATGTCCTTTTTCTAAATTAGTCACCTGCAAACGTTCTTGATTAAATTCCTTCATAAATGGTATCAAATCCATAGCATCACGTTGTGACCTTTTATTTCCCCAACCATGTCTTGGAATAGAATCCAAAGGATAAGGAAGTGAATTTGCCAAATAATCAAAACTTAAACCACCAGCTTCTTTCTTTAGTTTGGAGACCTTACAATTCCTATGACTTAATAGATTCTTGTTATTTGCATCAATTGAAATATCCGAAACTTCGACTCCAGCCAGTCCCTGCGCCTTTAAAAATAAATAAGCCATCACCATCTGTCCATCATTATCAGGATGGATTCTATCTACTCTACAAAAAGTGAATGTCGAATCTTTCTTTTGCTCTTCCAGACTTATTTGTACCATCGGCTGATTAAAATCCACAAATCCCCATCCATTTTTCTTCGCCGCCTTACGCTGGGCATCAATTATCTTTAAAATAGCATCATTTTTATGAAGAAAAAGTAAACTGTTCAATTTCGTAGTTTCATCATAAGGTGATCCACCTATCAGCACTTTGGTCATTTTATTCTCTGCCAGCAAGCGCTTCTCTATTTCCCGAAAGCTTTCCAAAGATTTTTCAATCCGTTGCTCCGACAACTCCTTAGCATTCTCCTTCCAGAAAATATCATACCCTGTGTCATTCATACCAAAAGTCAGAGTTACATAAGTCGGTTTTCTGTCAAAAACATCGTAGTCCAACCGATCTTTAATATCCCGCCAATTCCGGCATTCATTATTGTAATCGGTTTGTTTGGAAAACGAGTCATATAATATAACCACACAAACGAATGATAATGTCCACCATGAGTTATACTATTTCCAACAAAGACTACCCGTTCTCCTTTTTTAAAGGGTGGAATTGATTGTGCGTACAGGCTATTAGAACAAACACAGATTAGAAATAGCAGGAAAAAGACCTTTACGTTTATTTTACTATTCATTTGATTATACACTTTATTACAAATTTAATTATTTATCTTTCAAAATATTCTCTTTTCCAACTTTGAATAAAAAAGAATCTTATTAAAAAAGACGATTCAAGTTTACTTAACCACTAAAATAAATGTTTTATTTTTCAAGTAACTCCCACTAAGAAAAAAATAGTTTTTTATTGTCACTTGTCACTTTTTAAAGATAAACAGCTATCAATCAAGCAAGTAATGGTGATAATAACTGGTGATAATAAGGGTGATAATAGAATTTTATAAGTTTCTATTGTCACCCCTATCCCACTACAAATCAAGTATGCTCACTTATTTATTCAACTCTAAAGCCTTATTTTCTTCATTCTGTTCATACATAGGACTATTTATCATGGTACAAATAAAACAAATGTCGGTAACATTAATATATGAAGAAGGCAAGACTAATAAACTTTGTCAGTAACATTTCTTAGTTTCACGTACGTGGAGCGTTCGGTCTACGTACGTGAGCTAATGGGATCACGTATGTGAAGCGATAGGACCACGTATGTGAAACGAACTGTTGTTAGTTCCAAAAGATATTAAGCAAGTACACATAATAGATTAATAAACTGATCATTGTCTATTAAATCAAGCAGGTTATTCAAGAAAGAAAGTTCACTTTCTACTCTTCCTGAATATATCAGGCACAATATAGAGGGAAATTAAAAACACCAGAAGACAGGACAGGTAATGTCTTCTGGTGTTCAAATTAAAAAGGTGCCCCTTAGTTTTCTACGTATATCATATATCCAACTTCTTTTGTTCAGCCTTACCATATTGTTTTAGCAAAACACTGACTCCTCCTTTCAACATTTCCGGTTCCGCCTCAACAGAAATAGTCCGCTCTTCACCCGGCATCAAAGTTATATAATTATCAGACATGATAACAGGAAGGATTCTTTCTTGTGTAGCCGTATTCACCAATCTTATCCGGTTAGCACAAGCAACAGTTTTCGAATGATTCTTTACCGACAATTTCATCTTCCCTTCGGATAACATTGACTTATCAACTAATTTGCACGACAGTTCTGCTTCCGGCAATGTATTCAAAGCTGTATAGTCAAGATCTGTCACGCCGTTTCTCCAATAGAAATTATCTGAAATCAAATTACCATTTGCGTCAGTCAGTTCTAACCGGATGAAATGGAGCGGAGTCAGTTCCTCAACATTCTTTTGTTTCTTACCATATATTTCAAATTCATACAGTGAATATCCAAAGTCTGTGGCACGGCTAACTCCTGCCATTTTCACATAGCGTGCAGTAACCGGAGAAAGTTTTATCTCATCTGTACTGCCTTGTCCATCTTTGTTTGTATAGACTGTTTTCCATTTCCTCGCATCATTCGACACTTGGATCTCGTACTCTTTGGCACGTGCCGTTTCCCATTTCAACACAACATGCTCTATTTTTTCTTTCTTACCCAAGTCAACATAAATCCATTGAGAGTCACTCGCATCACTTTCCCAACGACTGCCTGCCCCTCCGTCAGCTACTAAAGAAGCCGATCTGGATGGTGATGATGAAGAAGCTATCACATTCTTGCCAAAAGCCAAATTGTACGGATTGAAGTTTAACGTGAACGCTTCTGCAATGTTACTTGCCGGTACATCCATCTGTTTTGTACGTCCATATGCCGCAACCTCTTTTCCGTTCAGGTTGTAGATGGTCGCTTTGGCATAAGCGCCTTTCAAGTCTTTGGTAGTAGTATTTACAGCTTTTATACTGTTATTAGATGAGTTCCACTGAAGATGAAGATGTTCGCAAGCCTTCTTTGCTCCCCAATAAGCTCCGGTAGGATCATAATAATAATCGTACGTCTGCCACACGAATGATGGATATGCCGGGTGACTCATCCAGATCAAAAGCCCTGCCGCATCATTCCACATCTTATCATTCCATGCTTCATACATCCCTTTCATTACTTCAATATTCAGCAACTGAGCTTTCTCACAGAACTCTTCCAGACTCGAAGATTCTCCGAATTGCGTATTCACTGATTTCTTATAATTGATAGGATTGGCATTGGACGCTTCTTTGCCGAAGAAGTGCTTATTCCAAACGTTATCATCATCATCTTTCAATTGTTCATCAGTAGGCAGAGGCCACCATGACTCCTGAGGAATAAACAATTTCACACTTTCAAATGTCGGGAAAGTAGCCGTTCCTATTTCAGTACGCATACCATAACCATGATCTATACCATACGGATAAGCAGGTTTATTGAATGCCAGATTACTGCCCGAAGTCTCAAAATGGTGCTTAGGGGGCTGATTTCCCCACCATCCGCTTCCGGATAAACCATCTTGATTGGAACAAGACTTATACATTCGATCGTTTTTATCTTCCTGAGCTATCATTTCACGCAAATAATTATCCA
>OCHK01002851.1_pt1 | contig 10837 bp, 10 predicted proteins | sample 1538551 | NCBI WGS metagenome assembly OCHK01 (sample SAMN04571707, study PRJEB22368) | human gut metagenome | biome: human gut; material: stool | host: Homo sapiens | place: Luxembourg | collected 2012-08-31
GCGATAAACTCGCCCTGCTCCATCTTCCGGAGCTCATAGATCCTGCCGTCACGGGCGGGAATCAGGCAAATGACTTTATCCGATGCCCGCGCCTCCTCCAGAGAACCGAATTTTCCCTTATAGGCGGCGTTGCCCTTGGTCTTCATCTCCACCTTGGGCTTCACATAGCAGCAGGGATTTTTTTCTTTTGTCTTTTTGAGGGCTTCCAAAAATTCACGAGAGCGCTCGATAGTCTCTTTCATGGAGATGATTGTCGTCCCCTTGGGATCCTTGACCTCTTTTCGGATACCGCAGTATTCCACGCTCCACGATACTCTCTTACCTTCCTCAAGGTCGGTAAAGTCCTCGGATTTGCGGATACGCAGTTCCTCGAAGGTCATTGAGGCGTCCTCGATCTCCTCTTTGACGCCCTTGTGATAAAAAATGGGTGGCTTTTCCAAAAGCCCTTTCTTAGTATTCTCCGCCGTTTTCTTCTCAAAGGCCGCGGCAATAGGGTTTTCTGCGTCCGCGCTCATCTCCGGCTGCGCGGGTGCGGACTTTTCCGCAGGCGTGGCAGCGGTGGGCTTGGATGCAGAGACCACAGGTGTTTCTGACTCCTTGGGTATCGGGGCGGGCGCTGCGGCAGGTTCCAGTGCAAGCGCCGGTTCAGCAGATTCCACAGTCGGCTCCTGCGCTTCGGATGCCGGAGCGGGCCTCCACAGGCGAGGCAAAGGGATTACCTTGGTCTACCGTACCTGCGCTGTCCTTGAAGATCGCTGCAATGTCCAACCCTTCCTCATCGGGAATCTCGCCAAAAGGCCACGCGCTGTTGCTGGATTCACTCATAAATGCTTGCTCCTTTCAATTTTGGGACAAAAAAAGACCGCAACTGCTCCCACGAGCAATTACGGTTTTCTTCTTGTCCTTATTTGATTTCAGTTCGTCCGAGTCTCTGACGGAGGGCGCAATGACCCCCTTTCCGTCGCCGTTCCTCCCTAACTTACTCCGCCCTGACTTACTTCACCCTGAAATACAGCTTCATTCTACTACCCTATATTTTCCCTGCATAGTTGGAGGTTTTCCATAGTTCTGATTTTCTCGAGTAATGCCTTGTGACTTCAGCAAATAGAGTTCATACGTTTACAATCCGTTACACTGCACCTCTTTTGATATAGGACAAGTTCGAAAGGAGACCTGCTTATATGAATAACGAGAACAATCTACTTGAATTCTTTATGGGAAAAGAAAACGCAGATCATCTGTACATTTTAATCGTACTAGTGATCTTAGACTATATAACCGGTATTTGTGTAGCGATACATCAAAAGCGCCTATCGAGCAAAATAGGATTTAAAGGGATATCATTAAAAGTCATGATTTTTGTTGTTTTATCGATGTGTCATGTGCTTGATGGATATCTGATTGGTGATGGTTCGACAATTCAAGCGATGACAATTTTGTTCTATTGTGCAAACGAGGTCGTAAGCATATTAGAAAACTCTGTGGCAGTTGGGGTGCCACTACCGCAGAAGTTGAAAGAAGTCCTTTTAAGTTTTAAGACGAAGGACAAAGGTAAAGACTAACCAAACTTATGTATTCAACCAATATCGGATTACAGATGTTCTAAAGAAGAATAGACTAAACCTTAAAAAGCTGGCAGCGATTATGCCGCCAGCTTTTTATTAGTGCTAATGAGTTACAGTGATTTCTATTTTACAATACGCACCTGAAATGGAACGATAACTCCATTTTGCTGAGCAAGAACCATGGTGTTTACTGCAGCACCGGCGATTCCTTCATAATCTCCTGGCTTAAAATCATAGCGGTCCTTGATAGTTACAACGCCATTCCTTTTCACCCAAGTAAAACCATGAATGGCATAGTAGAGATCTTTTTCAACAGGAACATTGCTGTCCGGAAATTCGGCTTGACCTCCCGTATTATACATACTTTTGATTTTTTTGAACACAGGGGACAAGGTTACTCTGTCTCCGTTGTTTGGGTAGTAGGTTGAATCTTCAAGATCATTATCAACGGCGTGAGTCAGCAACTCTGCCGCAAGAAGGTACCCTTTACTTCCGAACCATGTGATAACAGCGCTTACTGCAGGGGAGTACACTGGATTTGGAAGGCCTCGCGTTACCACCCCGGATTTATAATTATCATACTCCTGTAGTTGCTTTTCAAGTGTGCTAATCAGTGCATTAATTTTATCCCTCTCTGCAGAATCTAGACCTTCTTGTTCAAGAAGTCCCTTATAATAAGAAATCATTTTGGTAAGTTCACTAGTAACGTTGGTGTTGTTTTCATTTAACTCAGCCTCTATCATACGAATGCATTCCTGAACCTGAGTTTCTTCACTCCTATCAGAAGCAAAAACCATATTTGTCATAATAAGCACAGACGCTAATACAAAAGCCATAGTTGCTCTTAACTTTTTCATGGATATTCTCCTATATTAGTTCTTCAAATAAATAGTATAGATTGTCTTCAGCGTTATAGGTGATTATAAGGGTATTATTGAACTGATTTAGCGACTTTACAAGCAAAGCGTGATCCGATGTAAGTATATTGCCTTTGATAGCTTGTGTTGACAATACTTTTGAACAGACTCTATTGATTACCCTTAAGTCATTACCATGTACGCTTTTCGGGGAACAGTTAGTGCTACCTAAATCAAAGATGGATCCTCGGGCCTTATCACTTTCACATGAAAGCGCAATGATTCTGTATCCATCACCATGGAAACCGTGATCAGAACTATAATACTCTTCTACTTTAGTTCCTTCTGGAATTGTTATGTGCCATCTGGAAGACAGCGTATTCAGGGGACTAAAATAAATTCTTCCAGTACCGTAGAGCACAAAAAACAATAGTGATAATACCACCAAAGTCCCGAAGTAGATTTTGAACATTATTTCTAAAACAAGTTTGATAGCTTTCCTCATAGAAACTGTCTCCAGTAGCAATTCGGTGCATGGTCATTTAGATATTGCTTTCATTGTTCAGACCTTTGGTTCTATCCTTCCTATAATGACCTATGATAGGAAACTACGGCATGCCGCAATAATTGGTTGCAAGGGATATCTCTCATCGTTCGCGTATATACAAATACTCTGGACTCCGTTCCTTACCGGCAGGTTTTTGTTACGCTTTGCTCAGGCTGTGCAATGCCATTGATGGTATAGTTCAGCTTCAGCGTATAGCTCTTCCCTCGGGTTACGCCGTGTTGTCCAGACACACCGATTACATATCGTCCTTCATCACTCCAAGAATCAATATAGGTGTTGCCTTGGTAAAGGGTCAATGTTGCTTTTATATAATCTGTCGAAGTTTTTCCAATGCAGGTCGCCCCACAAATGGCGGTTGTTCCATCAAATGTTAAGGACATATCTTCACCGATGCTTCTTGTTTCTTGCATATATGCTGCGGCCCCTGTGGTTAGCAGCAACCCGCAGAGCAATAGAGCAACAAATCTTCTCATAAAATCACCCCCCTTCCACACGTTCTTAGCAGAGCTAACTGCTGCTGAATAAATGCGGAAAGGGGGGATATCCTTACAGGTTTTTAGAAAACACTTCTATTTTGTCGTTTCGACTAAATGTACACCCTTTGCTATGTGCAAAATATCCTCTCGCCCAAGAGGTGCATCAATAGTAAAATGCAGATTACTCTCTGCGTCAGACCATGTAATTGTATTATTGCACCCTGCTTCTTTTGGAATGATTAGGTATCCATCGCACCCATTTACGGGAACTGAAATAATATCTGAATTTTCTGTGTCAACTCCACTCATAGAACCTTGCTGCATATAAATATATCTAAGCACAATCGCTTCGCCGTCTTTGTTCTCATAATAATGGACGGACATACCCGCAGTACAAAAGCCTTTTTGGGGATTCTCTGAAAAACCGTCCGGCAATTCTCCGATTTCATACTGTGGCATCTTGCCCTGAACATCATCGCCAGCATAGCGAAACACTACATGCGTTTCATACCATTCAGTAACCCAGCGGATAAATGTCGCGCGAGCAGTTGGACTAACGACCATCAAACTGCCGAATGCAAGCGAGATCACCAGCAGTATGACAGCGACCCGCTTTAAGACTCTTTTCCAAACCGGTTGCTTTCGATCACGTGCCCAGCGCAGAGGGTTCTTGAGCATCACCTTGATTTGCTTCTGATGATGCAGCGACGGCGTATACGGGATTGTCTCTGTGTTCGTTTCTTCATCCAGCGCAATGGCATCCAACAGCACATTACGCATGAAAAGGTCAAGTTCCTGCTCTGTCATATGTGAAATCCCTCCTTGACTGCAATTTCACGAAGCAGCGCGCGGCCGCGGGAAATGCGCGTATTGACCGCGGGCTCTGAGATACCAAGATGCTGTGCAATTTCCTTGCCGGAGTAGCCGTTAATCAGCCGCATTTCCAGTGCCGCCCGGTAGGTCGGGGGAAGCTGAGAGAACAGCTGGACAAGCTCGTTATAGCTTGTTGGATCGCTGACATCTGCCGAAAAAGTATCCCAGTCTTCCTGAGGAATCTCCCTCCGCTTATGTCTCAGAATCATAAGTGCTTCATTCTTTGCTATAGAGATGAGCCAGAAGCCTAATTTCTTACAGGGAATCTCAGAAATTTTATCAAAATGGCGGATCACCTGCAAGAAGGTATTCTGCACAGCATCTTCGGCGGCGTGAGGATCTTTTAAGATACGAAGTGCTGTCTGTTCAACACGAACATGGTGTTCTTCATATAACTCTATAAACTTTTGCTTGTCCTCATCATTTTCCAGTATGGCAAGTAGGTACGAAATCATTTAGAACCTCCAAAGAAGTAGTAAGTGTTAACACATTTATTATGAGGGCCTTAGAGAAAAATTTTGAAAAATATGTAAGAAAAAGACCTGCGAAATGTAAGCACTTACTGGCTCAAGCTATGCGCACTACATACGAAGAGATTTTTCTGTGTATTCACGTCATTCATACTACATAGGGAATAGGGAAAATCTCCACTTATGAGCATTTATGCGACTTTTCTGATGAACGCTCAGGTAAGGCTTTCTCGCTTTGCCTTATTTCTTGGACTATTGGATTGTGAGCTTTTCCATTTACAGCATTCTCCTAAACTAGGACTCACTGTTCCAATAAGCATAAAGGCCTGAAGAGATTCGCCCAAGGCTTGTTGAATCCCTGTTTCTAACCAAATGCCACGAAGACCGTAACTGCCATTTATGACAATTGCGGTTTTCGTGGCATTAGTTATATTTCATGCCCACGGATCCCAGCTATGAGCGTCAAAAATATACCCGTTCCTCTGTTAGTACACTGATTTAGAGATTTTGACTATTTACCGCAGGAATTTACGGATTGTAATTACACCGCTGTCAGGACACCTCCATCTCCGGCTCTGTGTAATGTAAACAGACGCCATCTTCTAATCCTTTTATGCATTCATGAAAGTCTCCCCAAGACTCCATTCATTCCATTATGTTCCCAGTTCTTGCCTAGGTCACATATTGGCAAATTTTTGGTTATCTTGTGACAATATAATCAAAATCAGCATTTTCGGATGATAGTTTACTTTTACAACTCAAATCTCTCCTTTGTAGATAGGAAGTTTTTATAATTTCCCCCTCCCCAAGACTCCTAAAAAGCAATTTGGGAGTGAGATTTATGCTGGTAGAAACTATTTGCAAGGCACAAAAAGGAGATGAGAAAAGCGTTTTAGAAATGATAGCACAATTCGAATGTTTGCTGACACGGTACGCTCATCTGCTTAAATACGAGGATGCACTAAATGATCTAACGCTCGATTTTATAGTGTTGCTTAAGCAAGTTAATACATCAATTTTTTCTGGGAAAAGCGACGGTGTTGTTGTAAATTATATTGCGCAAACGATTAAACATAGTTATATTCGTCGCTCAAAGCAACGAGCCAAGGTCAATTCCAGGGAAACTCTTTTTGAAGATTTAAGTGAAGGCCAACGGTACCATGTTGAAAATACTAATACTTGTACCAACGATGAACTATTGGGTATTACGGAACTGCTCTCAGGGAAAAATCTTACAGATAGTGAGCGGAATGTGCTTATTGGGGAATTCTGCTTTGGTATGTCCAGCGCTGAGATTGCCCGAGCAAAATCAGTATCACGACAGAGCATCAACCAAATAAAAAGGCGAGCAATCATAAAATTGAGAAAAGAAATAGGATGTGAGAATACAGGGCTTCACGGAAATGTTTCTTAAAGAAGTGTATCATAAAAGTTAAAATAATCAATACTCTAAGTGTTGATAAACACTTCAAGTGTATTCTACCTTTTCGTAGAATGGATATACTTTCAGTATTAAATAATACTTGGGGTGCAGATATGGGCAAGACAGGAGTAAGCAGCTTTTTGCGGCGCTATCGAAGTAAGCATGGACTAAGTAGAGAAGCTTTGGCTGAAAAGCTGGATATTAGCGATTCTTATCTTGCTGCTTTAGAACTTGGAACGCGAAAGCCATCGTACGACACACTCCTAAAAATAGTCAATACGCTAGAAGTTTCGGTGGACTCTGTAATAGGAACTGATGGGTATGTTGGAAAGTTAGAAGAAAAATCTGAGATATCAATAGCGCTAAACAAGTTATATCAAATACTCTAAAGGAGACATATCGCACAGTGGTGAAGGTGTTGGAGATGGAATTTGGAGTATTTTTACCATATGTGCGTCCTTATTTGATGCCCCCGAAAAAAGTGTCGTGGTTATTGATGAACCCGAATTATCCGTACACCCTGCTCTACAGAAACGACTAATGGCTCTTTTTCTTGAGTATAGTAAGACCCATCAAATTATTTTATGCACACATTCTCCATACTTTATAAATTGGGCAGCTATAGTCAACGGTGCTAATTTAACTCGCGTTGTGCAAGAAGGCTCTGTTTCAAAGTGTTATTCGATTTCGGATGAATGCAGACATTCTTTTGGAGGCATACTTCACGATTTAAACAATCCTCATACGCTTGGTATCGAAGCCAATGAGGCTTTTTTCCTTGAAGACAGCATCATTTTAGTGGAGGGCCAAGAAGATGTTGTAATCTTTAATAAAATGGCCCGAGATCTCAGCATGGATCTGAAAGGGAACTTTTTTGGCTGGGGTGTTGGTGGTGCACCTAAAATGAAAGCTCTGAGCAGGAGATCAGAGCAATTGAAGAAAATGTCCTTAGAAACATGATTTTGAATTGTCAGAATAAGATTACACACATAAAGAGAGAGGAGCCTATAATGAAAAAGCGACTGATTTCTATGCTCTGTGCGTCCGCTATCGCCTTCCTTTTACCTATCACTTAGACTATAACTCATGATAACACTCTCAACCAATTTACAGTCTACAGTGGGGTAATACAGAAGGCACCTTCATCTCTATTAAAGGCTTTGGTTCTACCATAAGAGCTCTTTCGTAACCCTGCTGAACAGGCTTAAGAATCATGGAACACCGCTTGCCTTAGGGCAGGCGGTGTTCCATAACCGTAAAATTAATCGCGCATAGTCACAGACAATAGTAACGGAACGTTGCACAACGTTCCGTTACTGCCATAATGGGGTGCCGGAATGACAAGCGCAGAGCTGAAACATCGTGCGAAGCTGCAGGGGTGGGCGGCACGAATACAAGATTGCCGCGGCAGCGAACGGTTGGTGCATGCTTTGAGTTGGATCCGTTTCCTAACGCGTTGCCTCTGTTCTGTAGACAGCGTCGGGACCATATCAAGGGCTTGTACTGGGAAAAGGATGGCATCATTCTGCTGTACAAATGACTGGAGCAAAGCGTGTATCAATGGCCGCGCTTAGGATCTGGGGGGGCTTTGTCACTATAGCAATACCGCTAGCTCATAAAGGGGTTGCAGATTGAGCAACCGAAAACACAACGCCCTGCGACAGACTCGAGTGCAACGTGAGCAAAGAAGAATATCCAAGAGTCATTGAAAACGTTGGTTTTTCACTTCGTTTCATGGTATAATTCTTTTATGGAAATCAGAGAATTGCAAACAGGTAGGATAATCATTTTCTGATTCTACGCAAAAGTGTAGTAGCATTTGTGATGCCAAAAGCATTAAAAAGTCGCTCCTGCGATATAGGAGAACCGGTATCAATCACTTTAATAGGATATTGTGGCTATTGTTTTAAGTTGAAATTCAGCTTTTTATTATGGCAAAAGTTATAGGTAAAGTATAGTGGTTAACACGCTATGAATCGGCCTGGAAAACGGCTGAATGGAGGAGAAAATGGGAGTAAGATTAACTAGTATAAGCACACCTGTGGGTGGAGTTTCATGGGAATATACCAAAGCAGAGGAGCGCTCCGCCCCTCTGCCGATATCCCCCGGACAAAAAATCAAAGTATTCATTAGCTCGATTTGTGGTGTAGAAAAATATGATAAAGTACGAGCTGAATTAAAAAAGGCTATTGAGCGCACACAATTAGTTGATGTTTACACTTTTGAGAGTAGGGGTGCGTCTACGCTGCCTGCAGGTGATCATTACATACTGGCACTAGAGGATAGTGACATTTGCATTTTCTTAATAGATAATGCAGACGGAATCAAGGCGGGTGTACAGGCAGAAATTGACACTGTCAAAAAGCATAATATTAAGGCCCTGTACTATTTCTGTGATGAAACACAAAAAGAAAAAACGGCACTGGAACAAAGCTTGATGGGTGCACGTTTTGCCAAGAGTAAAACCGTTCACAGTTTCAGTGAACTGAGTCGAGAAGGGGCTCAGGCATTGATAGATGATATCGTTGCTGTATACCACTACTATTGTACCGGAAGAATAGTTTTGAACTCTGGTGAAAATGATGAAATTCAAGCAGTAGATGTTGTTGGTACAGAAAAGTATCAACTTCCTATAATCCCTAAGTCCACGTTAAAAAATGTTGATAAATGTAGAGATTACCTTTTAAAGTTTGTTCTTGGATATTCCCGTGGCAGATACCCAGGTGAAATGGAAAATACAAGTGAATTTGATGACTGGGGGCTCCAGTTTCTCCCAATATTATTTGAAGGTAAATCCATCAAATATTTCAATACTGCAATGTATTTGGATGCCTTAAAAGCGCAGCAAGATGATGGGCATTATCAAGTCGTTCAAATTCGCTGGCAAGCAATTCAAGCGTATTTTGCTGAAGATATTAAAAAGTGTGTAGAATATCTTGAAACAGCGTTAAGCCTCGCAAAAGAAACTAATCAGCCAACATGGGTCATAAAAGATATTCTCGTGGATCTGCGCAATGTGCACTGGACTTGTTGTACTGCAAGAAATGAGTATTCTGATACTCCGGCACAAAAGGAATTAACACAAAGCAGCGAAGAACTTTATTATCCGATTCTTGACCGCATCCATGAATCGCTACATGAAAAATACATAGAGGGGTTATATAAAAAGAAAATAGGATCACCTTATTCAGTTACCATAGGCAATAACTTAGATCCATATGGTGAAATGCTTGCAAGTTCACTTATTGTATCTATGTACAATGGTTCATTAACTCATATCTTGCTTATTTATGAAAAAATCCGGGATTTTGTGTTCTACCTAAGCTGTAAATATGATGACTGGAATCTTAGACTCAACCTGTACAAACTTGCGATTTTTGCAGGAAGCGAAAAGGAAATTAAGGGAATACAAGACTCTTTCCCTGAGGTTCTAAATAACCTAACTGCTGATGAAGCAAAGTCTATTATGGATTTTTGTCTAAATCATCCGATAAAATATAAGAGATTAAGTAGTCAACTGCTGGCATTTGGTTCAGTAGGATATTTTCTGGATGATAAATGCTATAAATCTTGCGAAAAATCCATTCTTGGAGAAATCAAATCGTGGTTGAGTAGTGATACTTCTGTTGTGGCTATAGGCCAAAACATATTCAAGTGTCTCTCCGGAGTGGCTTATCGTATGTCACAAGATATGCTCAGTGAAATATGCTGTCAATTCATTGACAGGCATTATAGTCGCTGGTATATGGATATGTTTAAGTTCATTGCTAATTGCATTGATCTTAGAAAAATGAGTGATGCTTCTGCAAAAGCGTTGGTTGAACATATTAATTGTGTGCTAGGCAGTGAAAAAGAACGAGAGCAGATAAAATATTCTCCTGTCTTTTTGTGTGTTCTCAGGAAGCAAAATCGTGCTATCACAGAGAGCATGGACAAAAAAATAGCCGAATACTTGCCAAACTATTACGGTGGAGACTATAAATTAGAAACTTCAGAAAACGAAAGCCAAGATATGCCTGGGTTTATACGAGAATATATAGGGCGTATTCGAACAAGCAATGAAAAGCAAGGAAAAGATGGCGTTTATTTTGGACGTGGAACACGCGAGATTGCAACAGTTAGAGCCATTTTGTTAGGAGAAGAACTCGTATATGATGCAGATACTATGGACGCGCTCATATCCGTAGTAGCAAACACCCTCTTGATTTCCAAAGAAGGAATCTCCACAAAACTTGACGCGATAGCGCTTCTCATTTGCATTGTAGTAAAATATCCTGAACACTATACAAGAAATCAAAGTGTATTTGAGAAACTGTTTAAGCAACAGAGTACCATTGAAGTTGCCGAGAATTCGATTATTTCATCTAATATCGATAGTATTTCTTTGAAAATCGGATTGCAATTTTTGTTTGCCTCTATTGGGAAAAATGTATACGGTGACATACTCGAATTAATGCCGTATATTCAAGGAAATGTTGCAACAACAATCGCAGTAACTCATTTGATCGTTGGATATTTAGAAAACTCAGATGAGGTTATGTTGCCATCCAGAGTAGAGGCTATTATCCTTCAGAATGTTTTGCAGTGGCTACATTCAGAATATAC
>OCHK01002853.1_pt1 | contig 10829 bp, 7 predicted proteins | sample 1538551 | NCBI WGS metagenome assembly OCHK01 (sample SAMN04571707, study PRJEB22368) | human gut metagenome | biome: human gut; material: stool | host: Homo sapiens | place: Luxembourg | collected 2012-08-31
CGTCCGGGCTTGGCTGTGGGCTTTGCCGGCGGTGTGCTGGCCATGAACGGCACCAACTTTGCGGGTATCGCCAATGGTGAGACCACCGGCATCTCCGGCGGTTTCCTGGCTGCCATGCTGGCTGGTTTCCTGGCGGGCTACATCGTCCAGTTCCTGAAAAAGATCACCGAAAAGCTCCCTGCCAGCCTGAACGGCCTTCGCCCCATGCTGATCTACCCGCTGGGCGGCATGCTGATCATTGGTGCCGTGATGTGCGGCATCAACCCGGTCATGGGCATGATCAACACCGCCATGACCAACTGGCTGAACGCACTGGGCGGCAGCTCCAAGGTGCTGCTGGGTGCCATCGTGGCCGGTATGATGAGCATTGACATGGGCGGCCCCTTCAACAAGGCAGCGTATGTGTTCGGCACCGCAGCCCTTGCTTCCGGCAACTATGAGGTCATGGCCGCCGTCATGGTGGGCGGCATGGTGCCTCCCATTGCCATCGCCCTGTCCACCACCTTCTGCCCCAAGAAGTGGACCCCCGACGAGCGCCGCAACGGCATCGTGAACTACGTCATGGGCCTGTGCTTCGTCACCGAGGGTGCCATCCCCTACGCCGCCGCCGACCCGCTGCGCGTCCTGCCCAGCTGTGTGGCTGGTGCCGCGCTGGCCGGTGCCCTCTCCATGACCTTTGGCTGCGCCCTGCGCGCTCCCCACGGCGGCATCTTCGTGTTCCCCGTGGTCGATCATGCCCTGCTCTACTGCGTGGCTCTGGCCGCTGGTAGCGTGGTGGGTGCCGTGATCCTGAGCCTGCTCAAGAAGGACCGCACCGACGCAGCCTGATCTGTCATTCTCCTTCTTTCTTTACCATATAAAAAGGGCCCGTCTGCGCGCACCAAAATGCGGCAGGCGGGCCCTTTCGTGCTTATCCCTTGATGATCCGGAGCAGGGTCTTGTCCAGCTGGATGGTGCGGTTCCAGGGGTTCAGGATGATGCCCTGGATCTCCGGCACCTGCAGTGCGGCATCCAACAGCTTTTCAAGCTCCACCAGAAAGGTGGACTGCACCGCTTCCGCGCCCTTCATCTCCTCTTCAAAGCTGGTAAAGGCATACCGCAGCTGCATCTGCTCACTGGCCGGGTTCGGCTCCACCGCCACCACGACCTGTCCGTTTTCCCGCATCCGCCGCCGGATCACGGTCAGGGTATGCGCCAGCTGCTCCTGTGTAGGCTCCTGCTGTAACTGGCAGACCGCCTGTTCGATCTTCTCGTTGCCGTTCAGGCCCTCGTCCTTCTTCTGCGCCATAAGCTCTCCCATTCTTTTTGTTGTATTTTATGCTTGTATTATATCCGGACTTTACGAAAAATGGAAGCGCTGGCCAGAGATTCTTTCTTTTTTCGTCTGCTTTCGGGTGTTTTTTCAAAAATCAGTAGCCCCCGCCCCGAAAAAGTGTTACAATGTTTTTGTCTGGTATCATTTCAGAAACGACAGGACGCGCCGTTTTTCCGTGAGCCGTTTTTGTCGGAATGGGAGAGATAAGTCAATGAAACGAATCCTTCGTTCTGCCGTCAGTCTGCTGCTGTGCGCCGCCGTGGCGCTGGGCGGCACTGCCTGCGGCCGAAGCAAGCTGCCCACCACCATCACGATCTGGACCTACTACAACGGCGATCAGCTGGAATGCTTCAACCAGCTGGTGGAGCAGTTCAACTCCACCGTGGGCAAAGAGAAGAACATCCGGGTCGAAAGCTCCAGTCAGGGCAGCGTGAACGACCTGGAGACCAGCGTGCTGGCCGCCGCCGAGGGCAAGGTGGGTGCTGAGAAACTGCCCAACATCGTCTCCTCCTACGCAGACACCGCCTTTACGCTGGATCAGATGGGCCTTGCCGTTGACCTGAGCCCCTACCTGACCGAAAAAGAGAAGTCCGCCTATATCGCCGGGTTTCTCGAAGAGGGCGACCTGATGAATAACGGGGAGCTCAAGGTCTTTCCCATAGCAAAATCCACTGAGCTGCTCTACCTGAACGTCACCGACTTTGCCCCCTTTGCCGAGGCCACAGGCGTGACCTATGCGGATCTTTCCACCGTGGAGGGGCTGAACGAGGCCGCACACAAATACTACGACTGGACCGATGCCCAGACGGCTGCGCCCAACGACGGCAAGGCCCTGTATGGCCGCGACGCGCTGACCAATTACCTGCTCTGCGGCGCACAGGAACTGGGTACGACCATCTTTGATGCCGAGAACGGCGTGATGACCCTGCACTTTGACAAGCCGACCCTCCGCAAGCTGTGGGATAACTACTATGTTCCCTACATCAAGGGCTGGTGCAGTGCCAGCGGCAAGTTCCGCAGCGACGATATCAAGATCGGCAGCCTGCTGGCCTATGTCGGTTCCTCCTCCAGCGCTTCCTTCTTCCCCACCCAGGTGCTGACCAGCGACACCGAGAGCCACGGCATCGAGATGGCCGCGCTGCCCTGCCCCAGCTTTGCAGGCTGTGAGCCGGTGGCCGTCCAGCAGGGGGCCGGCATGGTAGTCATCCCGGGCACCGAGGACGAGATCAGTGCCTGCGTTGCCTTCCTGAAATGGTTCACCCAGCCGGAAAACAACCTGCAGTTCTCGGTGCAGTCCGGCTATATGCCCGTGACCTATGCCGCCAACAGCATGTCCGCCCTTGAGAACAGCGGCCTGACGGTCTCCGACAGGATCCACAAAGTGCTAAGCCTGTCCATTGATGCCATCGATCGCAGCAAGCTCTACACCACCCATGCCTTCCCGGCTGCCCTGAGCGCCCGCAATACCCTGCAGTACGCGCTGGAGGACCGTGTCACTGCCGACCGTGCCACGGTGCTGGAGCGGCTGGCTGCCGGGCAGACCCCCGAGGAAGCCGAAGCCGAGTTCCTGACCGATGCCTATTTTGATGCCTGGTACGACCAGACTCTGGCCGCTCTCAGCGCCTTTGCGGGCTGAGATGCCCTTGGAACAACCACAAAAGGAGAGACCCTCAGATGCAGAACCGCAAGCCGCACAGTCAGAAGGCCCCTCAGACGGGCCATTCTATCTTCGGCACCATCCTTTTCTCCCTGCTGGCTGTGCTGGCGGTGGAGTTCCTGCTGCTGACCTTTGCCGTCCACGTCACCCGGCTTGGCCCCCAGCTGAACCAGAACGCCGAGGATATCCTTGCCATGCAGGTGGACAACCGCAGCCGGTATCTTCAATCCATCTTCCACGATGCACAGGAGCTGACCAGCCTTTCCGATGCCATCAATGGCCTGACCCAGCAGCTTCTGGACGAGGGAGAGATCAGTCTGAGCACGCTGGACAGCAGCAGCGACGCGGCCTATCCCCTGCTGGAAGCCGCCGCGCCGGAGCTCATCAGCACCCTGCGCATCAAGTCGGTGACCGGCGTGTTCCTTATCCTGAACACCCATGATCTGGACAAGCGGAAGCAGGACAGCCTCATGCCCGCCATCTACTTGCGGGATCTCGACCCGGATGCCGCTCCCTCCCAGCGCAACGCCGACCTGACCTTCGTGCGGGCACCGGCCCAGCTGGTGCAGTCCCTCTCCATTGCCACGGACAACAGCTGGTCCCCCACCATCCGCTACCGGGCACTGGGAAACCGTGTCTTCCTTTATCCCCCTTTTCAGGCCGCCTATAAAGACGGAGCCAGCCTTGCCGCCTCCGATTATGGCCACTGGACCTCACAATCCTATTGCCTACAGCCAGCCCCTGATCCTGCCGGACGGCACTGTTTACGGCGTGATCGGCGTGGAACTGCTGGCCGACTACCTGTGGGAGAACCTGCCCTGCTCTGAGCTGCAGAACAACGGCACCTATTTCCTTGCCGTGACCGATACGGAGGAGCTCTCTGCCTCTGAACTGCAGCTGCGTCCGGTGCTCCGTTCCCACTGCGACGGGCAGCCGGGTTCTGCGGACGAAAGCCTTACGCTGCGCCTCCACAGTGCCCATACCCGCCGCTACCTCTTCAGCAATGCCCTCTACATTGCTTCGGTCTCCCCCTTGAACCTCTATAACCGGAACGCCCCTTTCTCGGGCAAGCACTGGCTTCTCGTGGGCTCCGTTCCCGCGGTGCAGCTCTTTGCTTTCGCCCAGCGGCTGCAGCAGCTGTTCTCCTTCATCATGCTGATCACGCTGGCCGTTGGCTTTGTTTGCAGCTGGCTGATCAGCAGGCGGCTGGCCCGGCCCGTTGCCAAGCTCTCGGCCGAGGTAGCCGCTGCCGAAGCGGATTCCTCCGCCATCCCGCATCTGTCCGCCACCGGCATCCGGGAGCTGGATCAGTTCTCCTCTGCCTTTACCCAGCTGAGCAAAGACGTGCTGGACTCCTCCACCCGCTTTTTGCGCATTATGAAATTGGCCAGTGCGGAGCTGGGCGGCTATGAGCTGCGCGATGACAGCGTTTATGTGACTGATAACTTCTTCTCCATGCTGGGCCTTGCGCAGGAGCAGCCAGATCCGCTCACGCCAAAGGCTTTCCGCGCCCTGATGGGCACACTGGAGCAGCGGTGGTTCTACCGCCTGTCCCCGGCCAACAACAAGGTCTTTGCCATCCCCCAGCCCGACGGCAGCACCCACTACATCACCCTGCGTGTCACCCATATCCTGGGCGAAAGCGCCTCCGAGGTGGGTCTTGCTGAGGATATGACCACCACGGTGCTGGAGCAGCAGCGCATTGAGCACGAGCGCGATTACGACACCCTGACCGGCCTGTACCGCCGCCGTGCCTTTGACCGCGCCTGTGACGCGCTGTTCCAGCAGCCCGAAAAGCTGGGCTGTGCCGCCCTGCTGATGATGGATCTGGACAACCTCAAGCAGATCAACGACACCTACGGCCACGACTGGGGCGACCAGTACATCCGCCAGACCGGCCAGTGCTTTGCGGCCAATACGCCCGCCAACACCATCTGCTCCCGCCTTTCGGGCGATGAATTCCTGATCTTCTTCTATGGCTATCAGGATCAGAATCAGCTCCGCGCCCAGCTGGAGCTGCTGAGTGCCGCCCTGCAGCGCAGCGTGTCCATCCTGCCCAACGGCAAGCAGCTGCACATCAGCATCTCGGGCGGCATCGCCTGGTACCCCACGGACGGCCACGACCTGCTCACCCTGAAAAAATATGCCGACTTTGCCATGTATCAGGTCAAGCATTCCCACAAGGGCCGCATGTGTGATTTTGATATCGGCAGCTACCATCAGGAGGCATACGCCGCCCAGACCCAGCAGGACTTTGAGCTCCTGCTGCAGGAGGAGCTGGTGTCCTACCACTTCCAGCCCATCTACTCTGCCCGCAGCGGCCGGGTCGCAGCCTACGAGGCCCTCATGCGGGTCGATCTGCCTACCCTGCACTCCCCCGCTCAGGTCATGCAGCTGGCCCATGAGACGGGCCGCCTGTATGAGATCGAACGGATCACTGTGTTCCATTCCAGCGAGATCTTCCAGCGTATGCAGGCACAGGGCCTGCTCCAGGGCGATGCCCTGCTTTTCATCAACTCCATCGCCAATGTCAGCCTGACGGTTGAGGATGTGGAGGAATATGCTCAGCGCTACCCCGAGCTGCTCAAGCGGCTGGTGGTGGAGATCACCGAACAGGAAGATCTGGACCGCGCATGTCTGGAACGGAAGCGGAACGTTCCGGGCTTCTCCGGCTCCTTTGCGCTGGATGACTACGGCAGCGGCTACAGCAACGAATTGAACCTGCTGGAGCTCTCGCCCCGGTATATCAAGATCGACATCTCCATTGTGCGCGGGATCGACACCGACCGTGATAAGCAGCAGATCGTCTCCAACATTGTGGCTTACGCCCACGCCCGCAGTATGCAACTCATCGCCGAGGGCATTGAGACCGAGGCCCAGCTGCGCACCGTCATCGGTCTGGGTGTGGACCTGCTGCAGGGCTATTACCTCAGCCGCCCCGCCGCAGTGCCCGCCCCCATTGCACCGGCAGCACAGGCGGTGATCGACCAGCTCGAACACCAGCGGTTCAATCCCCTCGGTTTATGATCTTTCCGGCTCCCCTGTGGGGGAGCCTTTTGTGACCCCATTCAGAGAAAGGAGACACGATGAACCACGAATCCAGTTCCGCTCTCCCCGCCGCCATCCGGGTGCGGGGCGCGCGGGTGCACAACCTGAAAAACATCGACGTAGATGTGCCGCTCCACAAGATCGTCGGCATTGCGGGCGTGTCCGGTTCCGGCAAGTCCTCGCTGGCGCTGGGTGTCCTCTACGCCGAGGGCTCCCGCCGCTATCTGGAGGCCCTTTCCACCTATACCCGCCGCCGGATGACCCAGGCCGAAAAGGCGCAGGTGGACGAGATCCGCTATGTTCCCGCCGCACTGGCCCTCCACCAGCGGCCCGGCGTGCCTGGAATGCGTTCCACCTTTGGCACCATGACCGAGCTTTTGAACAGCCTGCGGCTGATGTTCTCCCGGCTGTCCCACTACCCCTGCCCCGCCTGCGGCTGCATGGTGCCGCCCAGCCTGAACATTGCGGCCGAGATCCCGCTCTACTGCCCCCGGTGCGGCGCACAGGTGCCGGTGCTGGGCGCGGAGCAGTTCGCCTTTAACAGCACCGGGGCCTGCCCAGACTGCGAGGGCACCGGCATCGTGCGGGTGGTGGACGAATCCACTCTGGTGCCGGACGAGAGCCTTTCCATCAACGAGGGCGCGGTGCTGCCCTGGCAGACCCTGATGTGGTCGCTGATGAAGGAGATCGCCGAAAAGATGGGCGTGCGCACCAACGTCCCCTTCCGGGAGCTGACCCCGGAAGAGCGCGACATGGTGTTCCACGGCCCCGCCAAAAAGGTGCACCTGCTCTACCAGAACAGCAAGACCGGCGCGGCGGGCGAAATGGATTTCACCTACTTCAACGCCGTTTATACCGTGGAGAACGCCCTTGCCAAGGTGACGGATGAAAAGGGCATGAAGCGGGTGGAGCGGTTCCTGAAGCAGGGCCCCTGCCCCGCGTGCGGCGGCTCCCGCCTGAACGCCGCGGCCCGGGCTCCCCGGCTGCGGGGCATCGGGCTGGCCGATGCCTGCCGCATGACGCTGGACACGCTGGTGCAGTGGGTGGAGGGGGTGCCCGCATCCCTGCCCGTGGAGATGCGCCCCATGGCCGAGAGCATCTGCGAATCCTTTCAGGCCACCGCTGCCCGCCTGCTGGATCTGGGGCTGGGCTACCTCTCCCTTGACCGGGAGGCTGCCACCCTTTCCACAGGGGAGCGCCAACGGGTGCAGCTGGCCCGCTCGGTGCGCAACCGCACCACCGGCGTGCTCTATGTGCTGGACGAACCTTCCATCGGTCTGCACCCCTCCAACATCGAGGGCCTGCGGGGCGTAATGCATGACCTGATCGCGGACGGCAACTCCATTGTGCTGGTGGATCACGACACCGAGATCCTGCGGGATGCCGACTGGCTCATTGAGATGGGCCCCGGTGCCGGTGAAAACGGCGGCACCATCCTGACGCAGGGCACTGTGGAGCAGGTGGCCCAAAGCCCGGCTTCCCGCATCGGGCCCTTCCTTGCCGACCTGCACACCCTCTCAGCCCGCACCCGCACCCCGGAAGCGGAGCTCTTTGCGCTGGGCACCATCACCCTGCGCACCCGGGCCATCCACACCGTCAAACCGCTGGAAGTCCGGCTGCCCAAGGGGCGGCTCATTGCGGTGACCGGCGTGTCCGGTTCCGGCAAGACCACGCTGGTGTTGGAAAGCCTGATCCCCGCACTGGAGGCCGCCGCCAAGGGCGAAGCTCTGCCCGCCCATGTGGAAAGCATCACTGCACCGGGCATTGCGCAGGTCAAGCTCATTGACGCAACGCCCATCGGCATCAACGTGCGGTCCACGGTGGCCACCTATGCCAATGTCCACGATGAGCTGCGCAAGATCTACGCCCGCTCCCCCCTTGCCAGGGAGAAGGGCTACAAGGCGGGCGATTTTTCCTACAACACGGGCCGCCTGCGCTGCCCCGGCTGCGACGGCACCGGCACCATCAGCCTGGACATCCAGTTCCTGCCGGATGTGGAGATCACCTGCCCGGACTGCGGCGGCTCCCGCTACCAGAAGGATGCCGCCGCCCTCTACCGCACCCGGAAGGACGGCACCCAGGCCGAGAGCCTGCCCCGCCTGATGGAGATGAGCGTGGACGAAGCCCTTGCCGCCTGTGCCGACCTCAAGCTGGTGGCCAGCCGGCTGCAGACCCTTTCCAGCCTGGGGCTGGGCTACCTGACTCTGGGCGAGGCCACGCCCAGCCTTTCGGGCGGGGAGGCCCAGCGGCTCAAGCTCGCCAGCGAGATGGGCAAAGGGCAGGCTGACACCGTGTTTGTATTCGACGAGCCCACCATCGGCCTACACCCGCTGGATGTGCGCACCCTGCTGGGCGTGTTCCAGCGTCTCATTGACAGCGGGGCCACTGTGGTGGTCATTGAGCACGATCTGGATGTGATCCGCAACGCCGACTATCTCGTGGATCTTGGCCCCGGCGGCGGCGAGAGCGGCGGACGCATCGTGGCCTGCGGCACACCGGAGCAGGTGGCCGCCGATCCCGCCAGCATCACCGGAAAATATCTGCACCTGTAAACCAAGAGGGAGAGCCCCGCAAGGAGCTCTCCCTCTTACTATTTTATTCTGCCTTTTTCGGGTAGCGGACGAGGTCATACAGCGTGCCGCCCGGCCCCAGGTCGCGCGTACCGTAAAGTTTCATGCCCAGGTGGACATACTTATCGCACTTGGATTTTGCATCGGTGTCCAGCACCACGGGAATGCCCAGCCGGTCGCCTTCGGCAAAGGCAAGATCCATGACCTTGCGCATATAGCCCTGCCCCTGATAAGCTTCCCGCACGCAGACCATGCCCACATAGATGCAGGGCTTTTTCTCCTTATTCAGCACATCTTCCAACGAGGGCCCGGCCTTGGAGAGCATCCGTGCAAAGTGAAACAGCTCCCCCAGGCTCATGGATTGCAGCATCCCCCGCAGCAGGATCCGCGCCGCCTTGAAACTGACCTTCTGCCCCGGCAGCTTGTAGGCAATGTAGCCCTCGCCACGCTCACTGGTGGTGTGCAGAAAGCCGTCTGTCAGCACGCACCGCACAAAGCCGCAGATGTAGGTCACAACCGCTTCCTTGTCACGGAACCAGCTGGCCATGCCCTTTTCTTCGCCGTAATCATAATAGCCAAAGGCGTGGCCAATGTCCTAGATGTGCTGCTCACTGATCTCTTTTACCAGCATAAACTTCCTCCTCATTTCTCCCTGCACCCGGGCTTTTCCGCAGAGCTGAGTGCGAGTTATATAAAACTAACCGAAGTATAGCATAGCTGTGAAGCGATTGCAAGGTGGGGTCGCGTTTTCTCGTGAGTAAAAAGACCCCCGGAAAGAACAGCCTTTTGCGCCTCTGTTCTTCCCAGGGGTTATAATTATACTTTTTTGTATCAGACTGCAACTCGACCTTCAGCCCTGCCCTGCGAAATATAATGCTCGTAGTATTTTACGTTGTCATCGCCAAACACTGCCACCAAATCAGGGTTGTTCGCCTTATAGGCGCTTAGGTTGAATCCCGCGCTTCCCTGTCGGCCTTCCTTCATGCCGCTGGTAACAAAGTGCTCGAACAAGGCTTTCTGGTTTGCGCCATACTGTGCCGCCAAATCCGGATTGCAGTTAAGGTAATCCTGATAATTGTAAACGGCCTGATACTGGGCTAGTTGCTGGGCAAAAGGAGGATTTTGAAGTTGCATTCCTCGATACACAGACTCCGGATTATTGACCACTTCCGTACTTCCATCCATATAGGTTATAACAGCTTTATCAACTTTGATGGAATAAATGACCGTTCCATACCACCCACTGTAATCAAATCCGCACCATCTATCCGACATTGCATTTTGGATTTCGTTCTCAGTTAAATATGTACAGCTATAGATATTGTCCAAGTCTGGCTGAACAAAAAAATTCCCATACGAATCCTGATATACTTTTCGCAAGTCATCATTTCCTATTGATACAAAGTAATCTGTTTCTCTATAAAGCTTAAAAGGACAGTCATCCGGAACTCCATATTTTACGTTTAAATCGTAATACGGCTCTCTCCGAACCTCAAACGGCTGATCAGGTCCAACCGATGTTAATTTGTTTGTTGCCGCGCCCGGAATCTTATCTCCAACGCGATTATATGCTGTTGTATACCAATCCACATACTTAATTGCTTTATTGGAATTATTGCGATAATACAGTGTTGGGGAATGGACATAGGTATTCCCCCATGTTACTCGCATCGTTATAAGTTCTACGCTGGGCTTCACCGCAAAGGCCGAAAGGCAAAAGAACGTACACAGCATCAACGCTGTACAAAAAAGAGCGGTTGCTTTCTTTTTCATTACAATTCCTCCTTTTTGACGATTCATGACTTCTTTTGATTCCAGTATACAATCTTTCCATATATTGTCAAGAGAGAAAATGCTTTCCGTCAGCAAAAAAGAGGAGCCCCGCCGTTTAGCGAGGTTCCTCTGACATTTTATGACAAATTTTAGGTATCCTGCAGCTCCCCGCGGCTGGCGGCCTTGAGGTAAGCAAAGATGAAGCCGTCCAGATCACCATCCATCACGGCATCGACATTGCCGGTCTCGTAGTTGGTACGGTGATCCTTGACCATGGTGTAGGGCATGAACACATAGCTGCGGATCTGGTGGCCCCAGGCGATCTCATTCTGCACGCCCTTGATGTCGTCGATCTTGTCCATGTGCTGCTGCTTTGCGATCTGATACAGCTTTGCCTTCAGCATTTCCATGGCGTAGTCACGGTTCTGGAACTGGCTGCGCTGGGTCTGGCAGCTGACCACGACGC
>OCHK01002854.1_pt1 | contig 10828 bp, 10 predicted proteins | sample 1538551 | NCBI WGS metagenome assembly OCHK01 (sample SAMN04571707, study PRJEB22368) | human gut metagenome | biome: human gut; material: stool | host: Homo sapiens | place: Luxembourg | collected 2012-08-31
GATGCAGATTATTTTCGCTTCTGTATCATATAGGCGCGTAGTTGCGGATTTGAGGATACAAATATAGTAGATAACGTATGCAATATCATTTCGTATTTCCTAATACTCAGCAGGAAACCTTTATCTCAAATTTAAAGATTATTTCAAAATCATTCAAATAATAATAGGTCTTGCGAACCGGTGAGTACGCTATCCGGGCACCATAGTCCCGGAACTCCTGAAGATAGTAGTTGACCATTCTCCGGGACACACCCAACTTAATGGACAAATCAAGGGAATCACCCGTAATCTCACGGAGTATCAGACCGTGAAGCTTCTCCATCCTTTCAATCTGGCGTATAGTGTTCATGGCTTTCTTTTTTTTATCTCGTTCAGAAGCACTTTCCAATAATAAGTGTTGTTGCCAAGAAGCCTCTTGGTCTCCTTGTTTCCTTTGGCCTTCCTATATGCACACAATGCGCCTATATCGTTCATCCCGCCAAGCTGAAGCGCTGCATGCTGCCTTACAGCCCTATCCAGATGCTCGACACTCATTCCAGAGGTATAGCTCTTCAGTATTTCATAATATATGTTCAGCATGGCATGACGTGACAGAAAATTATAGTCCTGGGGAATGGCAGCATAACCGTAACGCGCAATACTTAACAATATTATATACTCTTTCTCTTGTTCTATCCGTTCCATTCTCAATATATAAATAGTGGTTTGATGACGCGATTATTTTTTCTCACCTCATAATGCAGATGATACCCGGTACTACGTCCTGTCGTACCGACAAAACCAATTATCTTACCGGCAGGGATACTCTCTCCTGTTCTGACGTAATATCCCGATAAATGGGCATAAATACTGCTAAAACCGTAACGGTGCTTGACCTCTACACATTTTCCATACCCGCCGCGGTGCCCGACAAAACAGACAACACCAGCAGCTGAAGCATGAACCGTAGTAGCCAGTTCACAGGCATAGTCAAGGCCGGCATGAAATCTGCCCTTTCCGGTAAGAGGATCTTTACGATACCCATAGGGAGAAGATACCCTTCCACCAACGACGGGTATGCGTAAAGGCAGATAACCCAGCATACCCGCAGATAAATAGAGGTCCGCGACCTCAGCTATGGGCGCAAGAGTCCTGGACTTTATCGCCAGTTCCTCAAGCAGGGATACCGGAACGTGACCTGATAGTAGCATCAATATGACAAGCAGCTTTACCATCTGTGAAGTCAAGGGTTATCCCGTACCGGAAGATCCATCTTCCCGGTACCTGATTTTCTTTGGGGATTAAGTATCTCAGCCGAAATTATAGGCTTGTTATCAAGCTTGTAAAGGAAGTGACGGCCACCTTCACGCTCCTGCATCTCAATAACCAGTTTTTTCTTGTCCGGAATTGTAAACTTGTTCAGAGCGGCTGTGAAGTTTTTTGTCTCATGCGCACCGATCCGCTCCGGATAATCAAAGAAAAACAAAGGAATCTGCTCGATCTGTTGGATGGCCGTCTTTTTCCGGAATTTGGAGTCCTGGATATAGAAACGCACGAAATCAGGGACATAGTCTATATTGCTGTAATTGACAATACGGAATTTGAAGAAAAGAATATCCTTGTCAATAATGACATTCGTGATGGAAAAGCGAATGCCGGCATAATCCTTATGCAATTTGTTCAAGGATGGGAAACATGCATTCACCTTTTTACGCAGACTCTCACGCTGCACACTGTTAAGTTCCTTATTATCAAGCAGGGCAATGCGCTTTTCCTCCGTCTTGGCTGTAGGATCAACGACATATGAAAGGTGGGACGGCTTCTCTGCAAATTTCAGATCAAAAGTATAGAACTTACCTGATTGGGTGACGACAGACACGTTCGTCTCAGAAGAGAAAGGGGCTGAAGCCCGCACAGCAATAATATTGTCAACGCCTGAAGCCTTGACAACTTCCACATCCTCCGTACCGTAGTCAACGTACATTATCTTATCGGGAAAGATGAGATGGCTCTGCTGGTTGTCGTTGACAGCAATAACCGGAGGCCGCATATAGCTCCTGCCGACCTGAAGATATGTCTCCTGAAGTTCCGGGACAAACGAGACATTATAACTGTAATACTGCCCATCGGCAGTAACGACACTCATATTGGTAAGACCTTCAAATGACTGCACAACAGATTTCAGACGGATAGCGCACGGGTAAGCCTCAATCTTTTCTCCGGCCACATTCTCGTCTCCAATAGAGAAGTATTTCACCTCATTCGGAAAAATGAGATGGAATGTCTTGTGTGTAGAGACAGAGAAGAAGGAAGACTGGATCTCCCGTAAAGCAATGGTATTGTCAGCCGCCGTTCGCTCTGTGCCGGCTGTCTGTGCCGCCACCGGACAGATAAGGGAAAACACAAATAGGGAGAACAATATATTCTTCATGCCATACTTCATTGATTTACTTCTTTTTGATTGTTATACACTAATTTCTTCTTTCCTTATCAGATATCACCTATTTTTCTTCCGGACGAAGATACACTTCATAGTTGGTCTTAATGGTGACCTTTATCTTTTTCACATTCTTGGATAAAGCCTGTTTACCAGCATTGGCAGCACTTGAAGCCACAACAGTAGCAACCTGCGCGGCAGCATCAACACCGGGTATTCCACTTGTGGGTAACCCGTCCAACGCACCGCCCGCAGCATCCTTGGTAATCTCGGATTTTGGATTACCGGGCACATAGATACCCAGCAAGGCGTCCTTGGAATATACTGACTTCGCGAACGGCAGGATGTTGCCTGAAAGATTGATATGGGTAATCTTGACATTCACACGTTCGCCGTCTATCCCGGTTACAATACCATATACCGGTGAATTTTTCGGAATAAACACGCCATTATCCGTATAGGCATCCTCTCCCAAACGCATTTTAAGGGTACTGCCAGCCATTACGACCTGCTCCGAATGTACATATGCCTTAATCGCATTTCTGTTACTTGAAGAAGTAAGGCGGATACTGTGAAATGGAGAAGCCTTTTCCGGCCCGGCCACCGGCATCTCTTCATCATTCTCCGCATCACTCTTCTCAAGCTCTTCCATTTCTATCCTTCTGTCCTTCTTCAAGCCTTCCATTCCATCCTTTTGGAAACGGCCATCCCGGTCATTCCGGGCCGAAGGCAGGCCGGATAATGCCTGCCCTTTCCTTTCAGCCTCGATATTCCGCAAACCGGCAGACAGATTCTCCTCATTCTCACGGATAGCCGCCTGAATACGGGCTATCGCCTCCGGATCATCTTCCCTATATGTCGAAACGGAAGAAGAAGCATATTCTCCGACGTTGCCGGCAAAGCCCGGTGCTACAACATCATTGGAAGGGCTTTTCCTCTTATCGGACGTATTGATCATATCATCGATGGACAAATCTTCAGCCTCGGCACGCAAGGATATTGTCTGCCTCTCCATCTCCTGAGGAGCAGACATGTCCATAAACATGGAGAGAAAGAGCAATGCCGCCACAAGCAACATGCCCCCCATTACAAAAGGTTTCCTTATTTTCATGGCACAATTAATTTAAAGGAAAATATTCCTGGACATAATTCTTGAAATAATAACCGGTCGGATTCTCCGGGTAGCGCGGCGTGACACGTATCAGAGTACCGTTTGACACTATGCGGATTTTCTTTGTATCGTTACTGCTCATCACACTCAGTGTTGAGGAGAATACAACCTGATACTCGCTACCGTTACCCACTTGTTGCAGATCCTCTACACGATCAAAATTGCACCGGTAAACAACCCCCTTATTGATGGCATCCGAATAGGCCTTGTCATACTGGTATTTCCCGAATACAGCATTCAGATCAGCCTGGTTTACGAGAAAGGCCGCACGTGCCTGGTTGTTCTTGATGTTGTTGACATCAAAACTATTGACATAATAACTCACTGAATAGCAATGGGTCACCAGAAGAGCCTTATACAGCTCTTCCAGCTCCGTTGACTCTACCGGAAGTATTTCTCCCCCAGTGCTTACAACCAGCACATTGTCATTGGCGTGTTTCACAATCGAATATGAATAATACAGCACGGCAAGCACTATGAATGTGGCGGATACAAAGAAAAGCTTCAGATAAAGGGCTTGCTTACGCTTTGCTTCCACATAGGAGAGGAATCCCTTAGTAAGATTGGCCTTGTTAACTTCCATATTGCATAAAAATTAAATTCTTCAAAGACATTACAACAAAACTGACAACCAAAGCCAGCAATGCCAGAAGTATCTTCACCTTCAACGGCATTCCAACCGGACAGAATGCACCGTATATCTGTCTAAGAACCGCTATGTATTTTTCTTTTTCCACTTTCATGATTCTAAAATAAATTGGAAGCCTTAGCTTTCACGACACTGAACATCTTGATTTTCACCCAGACACCGACACATACAATCACCAATACAGTAACTTGTCCCAGGTTTTCCTTGCCTTCCATAAAAAAGCCGGCCACCTCATTCGAGAACTTGTCCGCCAAAAGAAACATCGGAATCATCAGATAGCAGATGATCATGTTCTTCAGCCACGTATAGAAATAGCTCCGGGTATTTTCGTGTATCATCAGCACAATGGCCACCGGTGCAATCAGTTCCAACAGTAAAAGCCACATATACCGCCCTAGAATAAAAAATGTATAGGTGTATTTGAAAAGGAAAACACCGACAGACATCACTATTGCGGTAAGGGCCTTCCAGACAATATCCGTGATATTGGGAATATCAAGCGTCAACCCTTTAGACTCTTTTTCCTGTACTGCAAGGACCTGGTTCTTCACCATATTCGTCATAGTCTCTATGGATTTGTTGCCCGTATCACCACCCAGGTCGTTGATGAGGTTGTCTTGCAGTTCAACGCAGACCGTCTCAACCAGATGAAAAACCATACCAGCAGAAGTGGCAATGAAACAGACAACCAGACATATCTTCACCTGCCCCCAGTATGCGGCCACATCAAAACGATGGTTGTTGCTTGAAAGATTCTTTTGCCACTCATCCCATAGTTTCATACCGATCAGAAAGACAACAATGGCTATCATTATATACTGGAAGGAGTCATATACAATATATGATTTCGTCCGGTCATAAGCCACTTGAATGGATTCTATATTTCCCATAATCATCATTTTAGAAGTTGTAACTCAATGATATCACGGGTGGCCATCGATGTGCCCAGAATCATATCCACTGTATACAGCCTCTGGAGCAGTTCATCCTGTTCCTTCTTTATATCCATCAGACTCTTCAGACGCTCACTGTCATTCATCTTGAACTTACTGGTCATCGTATTCGAGATCAAGGATATCAGAGAATTATTGGTCGCAAGGAAGTCAGTGACATTGCGCTCAATGGAAGAAGCAAGGGACAAATCGACCTTATCGGCACGTACAATAACGTCGGTACACCGGTCCACTATATAGGATTGCCGCTCAATCAATGATTTGGCATAAGCTGCATCCCTGATTGCCGAAGAGACGTCTGTGACAAACTTAAGGGTAGTGGTAAGGATAGAAGCCTGCTCTTTCAGCTTCAGCAACTGGTTGCCCCAGGTTGCCGCATTGGTAATTTGGTTGGCTATGGTATTGGCATTCATCGCGGCGTCAGTCACCGGGATCTGTGCATGTGCCAACCGTATCGAACAGCACATCACGAATAGGGATAATAAAAGATGTCTCATGTTGTCATTTTTTAGAAGTTAAATATGTTTCAATGGCCGTTTGCATATCATGGCCGTTTGTACTATACAGCCGGTCCAGAGCAGCACGTTTCTCTCCCTGAGTCTGGAATGCAAGATACTTACGTGCCGAAGCTTCCAGACGGACCGTCAATGCATAGTTCTCGCCAAATCTGATCCAACACTCTGAATAGGGATGCGTACAGTCATAATTGTTCTGTATGGACTTCATCTGATTGATGTGGGCATTGTTCTTTATCATAAAGGTCTTGATCACCGCATCATATACGACCTCGGTACCTTCAAGCACATACAACAGTTGGGTATTGGCTATAATACCTTTCGTATATTCATTTTCCGGCAGCTGGAAAGGTGACTGGATAATGGTCATGACAGCTCCGTTCTCTTTTCTGATTTTCTGGTAGAAGAAAGCGACGGTCTGATGTATGTCACCCTGCAGTGAGTTGGAAGACTTCATCTGGGCTGTCTCGGCATATTCATCAAAAATGATATACCCTTTTTTTGAAGGATCTGACAATATCTTATTATTGATGACGTCAAACAGAAGGCTCATCACGACAGAAGCGACAAAAGGGTTTGCCTTGACTTTGGTCAGTTCAAAATGGATGAACCTCTTATCACTCAGGCTGCTGGCGACACCTTCAGCGGCACACAGATTCGCGTAGCTCTTGCCGGGCATGAACTCACTGCAAACATGCCGGAAAGAATCAATGTCAAAGTAATCCGGCCTGATGTCACACTTCTCACACAGACTCTCATAATTCTGCGTGAGATAAGTGTAGAAACCCGGAAAAGAATGTCCTTGGCTGACATCACAATAGTATTGGGAAAGCATCTTCCGCAAGGCTACAGTCAGATTGGGGTCTGTCGAGCTGTTCTGCCAAAAACGCAGGCAGAGTGCGACCAGTGTCTCCTCCTTTTCGGGGGTCATGGGTGAACCTCCGAGATCGAAAGGATTGATGCCAAGGGGCTGGTTCTGATCATACTCAATGTGTATGGCTATCTCCGGATAGAGGTAACACAATTGCTTGAAGCTGTTTCCGAATTCAACACCCACCACTGTAAAGTCCTTGTCCAAGAGCTGGTGGATGATATTATTCGTCAAAAAAGATTTCCCGGAGCCGGTCGGTGCGATAACCACGGCATTACGCGCCTTGATACGGCGGTTGTTGGCATCCCATATATCCTTGCGCAGCGGAATCTGAGTCAGGCGGTCGTTGAAAAGAATACCGTCCGGATCATCGGAAAAGCCTGTATAGTGGACAAAGAAAGCTACGGCAAGGGAGAGCGAAGTCATGAACATATATTCCAGCCTGAGCGAAGATACACAGCCAACTATTCCACCGGCATATAAATCCGCAAGGTTGCCATATGAGGGTATATAATATTTCAGATCAAACAAGTCGAGCGATGACCGCAACTCCTTCTCGGCCAGTTCCAACTGTTGAGTATCTTCTTCCCACAGAACGACCGAGTAATGGGCATAGCAGAGGATCTCGTTATTGTCCTTAATCTCCTTGACCAGTTCCGTCATTTTGGCAATCTTTGCCGGCGAGTTGATTCTGTCCCAGCCACGGTTGGCGATATGGGAATCCAGATTACGGCGCAACATGTCCTTCAACTTCTTGTCCGAATAAAAATAAAGGATCTGGTTATACACATGGTTATGATTGAGATGAATGCCGCCAAATGCCTCGGAAGGAGACATATAAAGTTCGGACTTGTCCTTGGAAACAGTGTAGTCCTTTCCATACACCGGATACTGTTCAGGCAAGAACTCGTCGTCTGTGATGGCATACACCCGCGCCTTGGTATTTCCAGCAGTAATCTGCTCTTCAAAATGTATATCACGTATTCCGTTCTTTTCCGAGAAATTAGCGGAAAGGAAAAGATACTCCCGCAGTTCATCCAAGGAAAGAAAGTCAATCCTTGTATTACGCAGCGCAGACAGATTATTTATGGCAAACTCAACGGCCGACAAGAACTCATCCAACCTTTCTGAATCCTCACCGGAAAGATTCTCCTTAAAAGAGAATATATTCTTCACATATGCGGAGGACAACGACTGTATTCCTGCCAGAGTGAAGGCTATCATACAGCTGTGCTTGAGATATTTCCTTCCTGAAAAGTGCTCCTGATCAGATTTGGCCAGATACGACATCCCCACACCGGTTGACTGGAAGGGAAGACTTCTGAAAATATCCTGCTTATGCACCCAACTATTGTCAGGCATATGGGAGAATGCCTGTACAAATACAGCATGGCGTGTTGCCAGTTCATCCTTGTAAAGTGAATACACCTCAGGCGATGACAGTCTGACCACATAGGTCAGACTGCCGTTCTTTCCAATAACCATCCCATGGCCTTCCCTATCCGGAATGATGTCATGTATAGGATAAAAAAAATCATTGTCCATATCTTCTTTGGTTTAAAGCCCTATAAAGCCCACGGTTCGATATTGTGATAACACGGTTGTCCTTTCTTATCTTCACTTTGTCGGATTTCCTATAGAAATACACATAAAGAGCTGTCGGAATTCCCAATTCAATGACCGCCTCCACAAGGAAGGACAGTACAGTTCCCTTCTGCAAAATCGAACTGAAAGAAAACAGGACAAAGACAAAGCTCACCAGATAGGCACAGAAGACAATATAGAAATAGTGACTCAGCACCCCCTTGATTTTGCAGGGAGAATCCAGTCCCCTATATACCTTGCAAATATCCATCAGATGCTGAAATTCATACTTGCCAGTTTCGAAGCTATGAATCCGATAGCCGCAATACCGACAACAATAAATATCATCCCCTCTCCCACGGATATCCAACCGTCCTGCTTTGACAGTCCGTTCTTCCCGCGAAGAGCTTCTTGGTTATAGATTACAAGTCCGATAAATCCGCCCAACATCAACAGACCGATGGCGGGTATCAGCCAGGAAGACAGCATGCTGTTTATGTCTGACCTGGAGTTTGCTGTCTGTGCAAACATTGAGGACGATGCCTGAAGCATCAGACCCAATAAAACAATTTTCTTTTTCATAATTATCTTCTTAAATAGTCATTGTAATTGTTGTCGTTAATCCAATCCTCCACGGATATGTCAAGGATTTCCAGTTTGTCCCTATCTTCATTAAGCTGGAACTCGTAGGTATAGCTCTCTCCAGCCCGGAACTCTGTACCATCCACCGAATATGTGTACTGTTTCCCGGACTTCAGGGTAATGAGCATTTCTTTCCCTACTGTAACATGAGGAACGACAAACAGCCGGCCACCCGTAGAAGCCACCTGACCGGATTGTAAATCCGTGAACTCCCCGGTACAGATATTAAACCTGCATGTTACCGGAGAAGAAAGAGACAGCCCCGTAACCTCCTCACCTTTAACGCTAACCACAAGTTTGCTCAAAGCATGGTACAATTTGACAGATAGGGAGACTGAACCTGGCGCAATGGGAGACGCAACCCTACTGTATAGTACATCGGTTTGCTTTGTCATATCAAGCGGCAGGACCGGTGGGGAGTCATTCGACGAATAGGGATAATAAGCATATACCTTACCGGCTTTAGTCACATATACGGGCTTATCCATTGCCCACGCCCCAGAGTTGTAGCTTGCGCTCCAGACACCGCTTCCTTCATAAGGTTGCCCGGCTTCCGAAGTGATATACATGCCGACTGGAGAGGAAAAATTCTCGGATTGGCCGGATGAACTGCTTACGACATAACAAGAGTTGATCTTCATCTCCGGCTCTGTCTTGCCATCGTTCTCATCACCGCCACATGCGGCGGTGATGAGACAAAGTGCTAAAGGAATAATTACTTTCTTCATATCAGATAACTAATTAATGTCTACAGAATTTTTCTTCAGTTGAAGAAGAGTTACCTTTATTGTTTTTCCGGATGACGCTTGGGTAAACGTTACCACACCACTACGGGCTGAAGCATTCGGATTGTCTCCAACAGTTATCTTAGATCCGGAAACAGAAGCCCAGGACACATTGCTGGAGCCAGAATAACTGACATTCTCTGTGCCAGTTTGTACGCCGTTCCACTTCACGACCCTGGTAGAGACAATTGAATAACTCTTGGAATCACCTCCGGCGGCTATGCTTCTCCAGCTGGTACTTGTCGAGCCGTCACTAAAGGTAAATGTCTCTGTATAAGAGACAGAACCAGCCGATTGTCTGACCGTAACATCAGCTGTCTTACCACCACTGGAGGCACGATAAACACCACTAAGTGCGCTTGCTGTGATATTATTACCGAAAGTGACCGTAGAACCGCTCAATGAACCGGAACCGGAAACCTTGCTCCAGCTGGCACTAACTGCGATTGTCTGACTCTCAGTTGTCGTATTGGTAGTAATACCGTTCCACTTCGTGTACTTAGAGCGGGTCTGGTTAGCTTTACAGCTCAATGCGGAGTTTCCTCCGGAAGCGGCTACAGGATTAGGAGAAGCACTCACTGTAAGGCTGCTAGTGGTCCAACTGCCATATTGGGTAGTCATGCTGCCCGCAGACTGGGTAACTGTACAAGTGGCAGACTTACCACCGTGAGTGGCAGTATAAGTCACACTGCGGGAAGATGCAGAAGTATTGTTGGCAGCCGTCACCGTAGCACCGGAACGGGTGAAACCGGTGGCACTACCGCTAACTGTAGGAGTGGCCTTCTCTGTACTGGTGACAACTCCATTGGTCAGGACATCACGGACAGCGGAATAGGTCAGAGTTGACGTACCACCCGCAGCAGCGATGGTAGTCGGGTTGGCCGTAATGGTAACCTTCCAGGCACCATAAGTTATCTCGCCCGCAGACTGGGTTACCGTGCAAGTAGCAGATTTGCCGGCATGGGTAGCAGTTACCGTACAGCTACGGGAAGATGTCGTGGTATTGTTGCCGGCAGTCAGCGTTGTACCACTCAAGGTAAAGCCGGAACCACTTGCACTTAATGCAGGAGTGCCACTGTCAGTCTCGGTACCACCAGAACCGGAAACACCGTTCCATGTCCAGGTGCGGGTACGGGTAGCAGCCCTTGTTATGGTAGAAGTACCGCCTGTCCGCGCAATAGTAGTAGGATTAGCAGAAACGGAAACAGTCCAAGCACTCCAACTGCCATATTGCTTGCTGCC
>OCHK01002859.1_pt1 | contig 10825 bp, 7 predicted proteins | sample 1538551 | NCBI WGS metagenome assembly OCHK01 (sample SAMN04571707, study PRJEB22368) | human gut metagenome | biome: human gut; material: stool | host: Homo sapiens | place: Luxembourg | collected 2012-08-31
GGATTACGTGGTGCATTGGGACTAACGATGGCACTGATGGTATCGTATACCTTTTCGATACCAGAACCAATACGTCGGCAAGTACTTTTCCTTACGGCTGGGATTGTAACTTTAACATTGACAATAAATGCGACTACAATCGGTTGGCTTCTAAAGAAATTGGGATTGGCAGAGATACCGTCCTCCAAGCTTCTTTTGGATTATAGCGTAAAAAAGCAGTTGTACGAAGGTTCTGAAAAATACCTAAAAGATTTGAAACAGAAGGAAGCGTTGGAAGCAACAGACTGGAGTATTGTCGAACAGTTCCTACCTCAAAAAGAAATATATCCGGAAATGCCTGTCCGTACCAAAGACGTAATGGCAGACATACGTCTACGAATCTTGGATAGAGAGCGCTCGCTCTATTGGAGCCTATACACAAACGGTGTCATTTCATCCGGGACGCAAAGACGTTTAAATGCCGCAATTGATGAACAATACGATCGAGACGGAAAGAAACCTCTATGCGACCGAGGCGATATTTTTGAATTCTGTGAGGAACCTTCATGGATAATCAGTATGAAGTTTTTCTCTCGTTTTTTCCAAAAATGGGCAGATATTTACTATCAAGACAGAATTATTTTAGGGTACGATTTGGCAAGGGGATTGATCATAGCCCAGAAAGAGTCCTTGAAACTGGTTAACGAGTTTGGCTCCTCGGAAACAGTCTCTACCGAATATGAAAGTTGCTTGTCGCTTTTACAAGTCGAGATCCGTAAAAATATAACTAGAGCATCGAATTTTATCACAAAAATATCCATTGATTATCCTAAATCATATAAAGAGGCTGTGACTCGCAAGTCTGTCCGTATGTTATTGAGCAACGAAAAAAAGAGGATAGAACAATTCAAGGAACAGGGTTTGATTTCCCAAGAAGAAGCCGAGCAAATGGTAAATGAGTTGGGAGAACGTCATAATAAGGTTTTTACTTCTTACCAGTTCCTAAAATAGCGACAAGAAAAATATGTCATCCTCAATAGATAATAACTCATCTAAATCACCATTCATAATGTATGGTAAACACTGGCGAATCTTGTCTATAGGCCAATCCCACTATTTGAGGATCTTGTATAATGGTATTTAGATATACGGTTTGTTTATTTCCCGTACGTGGATATATTTTAGTCATCATCTTTCTTCGTTTTTTAGTAATGTTTCTTTTTCAAATAAAAAATAGATTGTGTAGCCAACAGAATTACAAAGACGTATTCCGCTGTTAAATAGATTGCGAGAGGAGCTTGCGTGTAGCGACATAACCAATAAAGATAAACCAAATATATGGCTGTTGTCGTAACTTGAAAAAGGAAAGTCATTTGTGTCTTTCCTGTTCCTCCGACAGCATTCAAATATACATAACCCGGTAAAGCGAAAGTGTAATTCAACAACATTACAACAAAAGGGGCAAAAGCTAATTGTATCAATAGTTCATTACTCGTATAAAAACCAATAATCCATCGATTACACAATAAAGCAATCGCAACCAAGGGAAATCCTATGGTATAACCTAATTTCAGAATTTTACTACAGATTGAAAATAGTGTCTTCCCTTCTCCCGCACCAATCGCATTACTGACTAATGAGCCTGTTGTAAGCGCAAAAGAATTCGCTATCACAAAAAATATAGCCGATACGCTCCGGGTTATATTGGAAATCGCTAACTCTATTTTTCCCAAATGTTCAATTGAAACGAAAAACAAGAACCAAGGGGCTACACTAATAAGCGCATGAAGCATACTCCATGTTGATAACTTCAAGACTTTTATAAGTAAATTACCATTATAGACCGGCCTTAACCCATATTTTTCTTTATCCAATCGTATCCACATATAGAAGGAAAGCATCATAAAGGAGCCCATCTCTGCCAAAGAAGAGGCAATTGCCGCCCCCGAGATTCCTAATTCCCTAGTGAATATCAAATAAAAATTTAAAGGAATATTGATTAATACCGCTATGGCAGCAGCCCAAGATAGAGCTTTTGTATGCGTTATCCCCACTAAAAAAGAACGTATCGCTAAAAATGGGAATGAAAACAACAATCCAAAGCTACGCCAATCCAAGTATAGAATTACCGCTCGATAAATATCCGAGGAAACGATCAGCTTCTTTAGTATAAATGGGGAAACCGTATGAATGAGAAGGTAAAGAAAGATAGCCAATCCCAAAAGGAAAAATAAGCCTTGAAAAAAGGTCTTGCCGGTTTCCTTGTAATCTTGCTCTCCATTCCTTCGAGCTACCATTACTTGCAACCCAATGCTAAATCCAAAACCAAGCATATAAATCGCTAAATAATAAATTCCGGCGATAGCGGACGCTCCTAATTCTATCTCTCCAACGTGGCCTAAGAAAACAGCATCCGTAATATTGATTAATTGTTCCATTAAGATGCTCATCATTACAGGAAAGTTGATGAGCCATATTTGTTTATATGTATAATTCATTGCTCAACTGTATAATAGTGCGATACAACATACCGCTTTTATGCAGTATGTTATTTCGTAATCCATAAAATAAAAGGATATAAAATCTCCGTGACAAATAAAGCTGTATCTGTCAAATAGCTGAATAGCTTTATTGGATAGGGCTAAAAGAAAAAACGGCTAAATAGACGTCTCTATCCAACCGTTCAAAAGATCTTCGCGATAATCTTTTGTGCTCACAGTCAAGGTTAAACTTGAAAAACATATAACTTCAAAATGAATTTATAACATCATTTTGTTTTGATGTTGGCAAAGGTAAGCCTTTATTTGTAAATAACAATTTTTTATCATGTTTTTTTTACTATTATATCTTTTTTTTCTTCTCTAGAATATTTTCGTTTTAATTTATGGCCTCTCTTGTGCTCGGATATTCAAAAAAAACGCAATGGAAAGTTCAAGAAATGAAAGCAGGGCATAAAAAGGGTGTGTCATGACACACCCTCTTGTGAAACCATAAAAAGGATTTTCAGCCACAATGGAAATAAGTATTGACCAGCTTCAACATCTCTTCCGGATTATTCTCTAGGTCCTTGCGTAAAGAAGCGTCATCATAAGATTCCAGTTTATGGATGATGCCGTCTATCATACTCGGACTAAATACGTTATATTTTTCAAAAACAGCACGCTGTTGTCTTAAACGGGCGGCTGAGGCTGCGCAACTGTCTGGGAGTTGATCCAATGTCTTTAGGCGATCTTGATTCTCTTCCTTATGAATATTCACGTTTACATAAGTCTTCTCAGCGATCTCCAAAGCATCGTTGATCTCAAATCCTGCCAATAATTGGTATAAATCAGCGGAGCCATCCGGTGAGCGCATCTCGACCGTTTGCTTTTGGCTCGTATCATAATGGCTGGCAGGTTCCAATGGGTTCGCCAAAGCACACATGTCCGTTTTTGCGGCCCAACCTAGCGGAACACGAACTAAAACTGAACGATTCCGATCTCCCCAACAAATATTCGTAGGTGCTTCTTGGTGTGGAACCAAGCGGAAATATGAGGTTGGGTTCGTATTTCCAAAAGCCGTAATAGAGGAAGCTAAGCACATCATTCCAGCGATAGCCTTACGGGCGGTTTCGGATAAGATACCATTCGCTAACATCTGATTCTTGCCATCTTTCATGATACGCATATGGACATGCAGACCGGAACCTGCTTTTCCCACCGTAATTTTCGGAGCGAAAGTGATGTTATATCCATATTCATGCGCTAGATTGCGGATCGCCCATTTTGCGATCATCAATTGATCCGCTGCATTTTCCGCAGGACATGGTAAGAACTCGATCTCATTCTGCTCATAGATCAAACCATTTAACGTAAAGTTACCAACTTCTGAATGACCATATTTAATTTGTCCCCCGGCTTGCGCTATGCAGTGCATGCACTCCGTCCGGAACTCATTGAACTTAGCGTAAGGAGCGGATTCATGATAACCTTTTTGGTCGGTAGCAGGGAAAACGCCTTCATCCGGTGCGATTACGTAATATTCTAATTCACCCATTGCCTCAAATTCCATTCCCGTCACCTCATGAAAAGCCTTACAAGCTTTATGCAAGGTATATTCCGGGGAACTTTCTAAGGGTTTTCCATCCTTATTGAAGAATGAGCAAAGCATGGTAAGCGTAGGTAATTCCGCAAACGGATCCTCGAAAGCCGTACGGAAACGGGGCACCACATACAGGTCACTACTTCCCGCCTCGATAAACGAGAAAAGACTAGAGCCATCCACACGCTCACCGCAAGTCAAGATCGCATCCAGATAGGCCGCATTGTTGATTACAAAGTTTAGTGTTTTCAAACGTCCGTCGCCTGCAGGATACATAAAATTAACCATCTGGATATCTTTCTCATAGATATAACGGATAATGTCCTCTTTCGTAAACTCGGACGCTGGCTTTTGTAAAAACTCCACTAATACGTTGGGAGTCATTTCTAGTTCTTTGTTCATGTCTTATATTGATTATGTTTATAGTGTAGAGAAAAACTTTCCTTTGGAACTGCTAACCGGAATCAAGCTAGAGATCGCTTCAGCAACCTCTATAGGTCGGTCAGACTCTATGATGTCCACGCCTTGACGGATGATCATACGGTATGCTTCAGCACGACTTTCGGGTGTGGATAGTTTATCGTCGGAGGGAGCGGTAGATATCATGCACATGACACCTCTTTCATGTAACATATCGATCACCTCACGGACTTCGGGGGTAATCTTAGGTCCTACGTAAGCCATGATATGATTCCAAGGTATACCGTTATCCTCATAGTCTTGAACCGCCTCTTTCGTTTTTACAAAAGCCTCAAACATGAAATTCGGATTTTTCTCGTAAAAGAAACGAGCCGAGGCACCATCATGAACCGTAATCATTACATAAGGTTCCGCTTGCATATCGGTAATCAGCTGAGCAGTGCGCTCCATCGGAACATCCTTCTTATCAAGGATTAGGATTGTTTTTCCACGGGCCCAACGAATCGCTTCCTCTAAAGTCGGGATACGATAGTTTGTGATATTTCCTTCGGGATCCTTCAAACGGAAATTTTGCAATTCTTCCCAAGTGTAATCAGAAACTTTCCCGGTTCCATTACTGGTACGCTCCAGTGTATCATCGTGGAAAAGGACGATAACACTATCTTTGGTTAACCTCGGATCTATCTCGAACGTGGCAGGAGTATAAGAGAGGGTATTTTCAAAGGTTTCCATACTGTTCTCTGGATAGCCTTTTCCCCGTCCACCTCGGTGTCCGCTAATTAAAGGAATTCGGTCATCGGCATATTGGTAGAAAGATATCAAATCATCTACATTTGATATCTGTAGCGTATTCATTCCGTTGTATTCAAGCTCCTCCTTTGGCGTGTTCAATACGCAAGAACCACAAAGTAGGGCCAGCATTAAAAATCTGGCGGATAAATTGAGTTTCATTTCACGATCGTATTTTAGGTGAATGATTCTTTCTATCCGCCAAACTTACACAAAATAAATGATTTTACAGAGTTAGCACCTTAATATTCGTCAACTTTCTGGTCTACACGGAACTTATCCAAACGTGCTTGCAGGCGAGTTTGGATATCAGCATATTCCGGATTATCGTATAAATTATTCAGCTCATTCGGATCACTTTGCAAATCGTAAAGCTCATTGCAATTAATCGCGTCATTATGTTCATTCTTCTCTCCATAGAAATGAATCAATTTATAACGACTGTCACGTACGCCATCGTGGCGACGTACCATATGGATCGCAGGATAATCATAATAATGATAATATAGATACTCACGCCAATCTCTTGGTGTCTCGCCTCCAAACAAGGGGACTAAAGAAGTTCCTACCATATAATCAGGTTTCTCGATACCGGCTATATCCAGATAAGTCGGGGCATAGTCAATGTTCTGTACTAAGGCTGTACATTCACTTCCCGCCTTGATTTTAGCAGGATAACGGATAATCAACGGCGTACGGAAAGATTCCTCATACATGAAACGTTTGTCGAACCAGCCATGTTCACCCATGTAAAAACCTTGATCCGAGGTATAAACGATCACGGTATTATCCATAAGCCCTTCTTTTTCCAAATAGGCGATCAAACGCCCCACTTCATCATCAATAGATTTGATGCAACGTACGTAATCCTTGATATAACGTTGATATTTCCATTTAACCAAATCCTCGCCTTTCAGGTTCTCGTTAATGAATTTTTCGTTGCGGGGCTTATAAGAAGCGATCCAAGCCTCCCGTTGTTCCGGGGTCATACGATCCAAAGAGGCCTGCCAACCATCAATATTCCATTCCTTTTTATAAGCCTCCTTATCTTTAAGCTCATCTACCTTCAAATCATAAACCAAAGTCATATTTTTGTCTATACTCATCTCTTGTGTACGTGCGGCATCGCAACGAGTGGCATAATTATCATTGAAAGTATCTGGATATGGGAACTCTACATCCTCATATAAATCCATATATTTCGTATCCGGCATCCAGTTACGATGTGGAGCCTTATGGTGAACCAGCAGGCAGAAAGGCTTATCCTTATCCCTCTCTTCCAAAAACTCGATAGCGTGATCGGTCGTAAGGGTCGTCGCATATCCCTCTTCTTTTACATACTTGCCATTCGATTCTTTGCTTTTAAACTCCGGATTATAATAATCTCCTTGATCCCATAACACATGATAATAATCAAAACCTTTCGGCTCACATTGCATATGCCATTTACCGACAACACCTGTCTGATAACCGTGCTGTTGTAAGATTTCAGAGAAGAATACTTTTGTCGTATCAATACCTTTTCCTAACTGTCTTTGTCCGTTTTGGTGACTGTAAAGACCGGTCATCAAACAAGCACGGCTAGGAGTAGACAGAGAATTCTCTACAAAGGCTTGCCTGAATAACATACCTTCCGCAGCCAAACGATCTAAATTTGGTGTAGGAGCCAATTTACCTAGCGCATGTCCATAAGCGCTAATAGTTTGATACGAATGATCATCCGTCATGATATGAATGATATTGAGCGGCTTCTCTGCCACTTCTTTTTGCCCTGTTCCGCATGCGGAGAACAAAAGGGCAGGGGCTAATATAGCTCCATAATTAATAGTATTTTTCATATATAATTATTTTATGTAACCTACTTCCCGACGATTCAAACCTATTTGTCCCGTGCCTCTTCTGCTATAGATTGTAATAGACGAACCACCTCCGGATATTGATCTTTCACATCATATCTTTCTCCCGGATCTCTACGCAAATCATATAATCGTACTGGCTAATTGATTGCAAACAGTACCTCTAGGAATCACTCCTTTCCAACGCATGATACAAGGAACGCGTTGTCCTCCCTCAAACGTGGTAGCTTTCGCTTCTCTCAAACCTCCAGTACTCCCGGCATGATTACCAAAACTAAACCAAGGCCCATTATCCGACGTAAAGATAATCAAAGTATTTTCATCTAGGTTTAATTCCTCTATTGTTTCTAGAACTTGTTGGACACTCCAATCTACCTCAAGCATGACATCCCCATATAAACCTTGTTTACTCTTTCCTTTAAATTTGTTGGATACAGCAAGCGGAACATGTGGCATCGAGTGAGCAAAGTAAAGAAAAAATGGTTGTTCACGATTCTTTTTGATAAACTGGATCGCCCGTTCCGTATATAATGTAGTAAGCTCGGCTTGATCATCCAATGTCCACAATTCTCTTATTTTTTCATTTCCGTCGATTAATGGTAATGCCGGATGCCGTAATTTGTTTGGTAAATTAGATGCTGGAGTCACTCTATTCCCGTCATAATCTACTGGCCACATATCATTGGAATAAGGCAACCCAAGATACTCATCAAATCCTTGTTGCAAAGGCAAAAATGGATAAAGGTGACCTAAATGCCATTTACCGACCATTCCACAAGAATAACCTCTAGTTTTTAACATTTCCGGAAGAGTTTCCTCATTAGGGGCCACTCCTATACGGCCTTGAGGCATCAATGCCCCCGAAATCCCCACTCGATTTGGATAACACCCTGTAATTAATCCGGCTCTCGATGCGCTACTTATAGGTTGGGCTGCATAAAAGTGGGTAAAAAACATTCCTTCAGAGGCCAGTCGGTCAATAGTTGGCGTGTTATATCCAGAAGCACCGGTGACTGTTAAATCGCCATATCCCATATCATCCATAAAAAAGATCACGATATTAGGAAGTTTGTCCCGGGCTTGTATAATAACCGGGGTAACAGTTGCTACCCCAGTTATAAATAACAATTTTCTAATATCCCGCATTTTGTACTAAATTAGGATTCAAGTCTATCTCGGATTGAGGGATCGGCATAAGGATCATATGCTCCTTGATATTTTGCGCAATCTCAGTTTTATTAGCTTCCGCTACTTTTGCTTCATATGCACTATGCTCTTTCATTCGTTGAATAAATGTACCGGTACGTACTAAATCGAACCAACGATGTCCTTCGTGAGGGAATTCCAGCCGTCGTTCATTTAATATAGCTGTACGAAACTCATCCTTCGACATAGGTTTAAAGTTTCCAGAATCATCACCAAAAGCACGTTCCCGTATCCTGTTTAACATAGCGAGAGCCTTTGTAGATTCGCCCACTTCATTTAATGCCTCTGCATACATTAATATAGCGTCCGCATACCTGATAATGTGCATATTTACATCGCAACGGTCACCCGTTTCAAGCCCTTCAACCCAGAACTTACCGCTAAGAGGTATACTTGATTTCAATATTTCACCGGTTTTAAGATGAGCGAACTCTGTTTTAAAATTAGTCTTTTTTCTCAAATCTCGATTATCAAACTGGTCATACAATTCTTGTGTCGGGATATCAGCCTCATTAAGGGCAGAGATTCCTAAGCTCCCCGGAATGGAATATTTCGGACCAGCAAGCGCCATTTCACCATTATGTTGAAACGGAGGTTCTTTATACTCAATATAAAGTACAGCCTCAATACCAGCCTCTGTATCTCGAAGCCAGTTCGCATGGTAATCTTTGTGTAAACCGAAACCATATTCAGATTCATGCTCGACTACCTCTGCCAATTTATCTTTCGCCTTTTGGAAATCCCCTTTAGTTAAATAGACTTTACCGAATAAAATTTTAGCGGCTCCTTTGTTGATACGGCCCTCATCGGAAGCTGAATATTCAGATCTTAAAGGAAGATGTTCTTCCGCAAATGTAAGATCTTCTATAATCTGATCATAAATCAGTTCTTTAGAATCACGTGGTCCTTTTGAATCTTCTACGGTCTTCAAGTCTAAGATCAAAGGAACATCGCCGAAGAAACGAACGAGGTTGAAATAGTATAGAGCACGAAGTGTACGAGCCTCAGCGATCAATCGGTTCTTTTTACTTTCATTCATTTTGATCTCTGGAATCTTAGCAATCGCCGTATTTGCCCTAGAAATACCGGAATAACAATTTTTCCACATATCTTTTACAAATGTATTCTGAGAGTTAAATCGCAGAAACTCCAAGTCTTGTAAGTTTGCGTTCGGCATACCTAAACCATTTTTCATCATATCGGTAGGTAGCTCTGCCATCATATACATCAAACGGTTATATAAGCTGTTTAATTGCTGATAAGTAGCATCTACCGCTGCCTGTGCGTCTTTCTCGCTTGTATAAAAATTATCCACGACCAAACGGTCCACGGGATTCTCGTCAAGGAAAGAACAACTGTTGATTCCACAAGAGAAACAGAAAGCTGAAAATATATATATGAACGATTTTTTCATTTTGAGTCGATTTAAAAGTTATTTAATGTCCAATTTGATGCCAAACATAAAGGTACGGGCTTGCGGATAACCGCCAAAGTCCTCTCCTGCCTCTAAAGTTGAAGCGCCTCGATAGCTCACTTCCGGATCATAGCCTCTGTATTTAGTCCAAGTCAATAAGTTTTGTCCGGTTACGTACAATCGCAGACCTCCGAGATGTTTCCAATTTAATTTCGGGAAACTATAAGACAATGAGACTGTTTTTAATTTCAAGAAAGAACCGTCTTCAATGAACCGATCACTTACGATATTATTCCGATTCGTTGTCGCTTTTTGGTATTCATTACTTGGATTCGTAGGTGTCCAACGGTTCACGAGATCCTGATATACATTTTGTCCACCAGTCGGCGACTCAAGCTCCATTGCGTTATAATTGAAAATCTTATTCCCATATGAATATTGTAAGAATACGTTTAACTCAAATCCTTTATAAGCAAACGTGTTGGTCATACCTCCAAAGAATTTCGGATTTGCGTCTCCTAATATCTCCCGATCGTTTGTGGCATCAATCTTACCGTCTCCATTCAAGTCCTTATAACGACGGAGTCCGACACCGATAGGCGAGGGTGAAGAAGTTTGTTGAGCACATTCTGCTTCATTTTGGAAAATACCGTCAAAACGATAGCCATAAAATACTCCAATTGGTTGACCAACGATCAAGCGACGGATATCACTCGTCTTTAAATGATCGTCGTATGTACCTACATCTTTATACGTTTCCCCACCCAACTCTAATACTTTATTCCGGTTGAATGAAATATTAAAGGCTGTTGTCCATGAGAATGCCCCGCTTAAGTTGTCACTCTCAATAGAAAGCTCGTAACCTTTATTTTGGACACTACCAATATTTTTCAACATAGAATCATAACCGGAGGCGCTAGGAATCGCTACATTATATAATAAGTCCGTTGTTTTTTTATAATAATAGTCGGCCGTTAAACGTAAGCGATTATTAAATAGCCCAAGATCAAAACCAATATCAAATTGCCCTGTTTTTTCCCATTTCAAGTCAGGATTAGGTATCCTGTTCGGATAAAATCCA
>OCHK01002867.1_pt1 | contig 10787 bp, 10 predicted proteins | sample 1538551 | NCBI WGS metagenome assembly OCHK01 (sample SAMN04571707, study PRJEB22368) | human gut metagenome | biome: human gut; material: stool | host: Homo sapiens | place: Luxembourg | collected 2012-08-31
GTACGGCGAGCTGATCCGCAAGGCCTTTGAGATACGCAAGCCCGCCAAGCTCAGCCAGCCGGCGCTGGAGGTGCTGACCATCATCGCCTACTACCAGCCCACCACCCGCGCCTATGTGGATCAGATCCGCGGCGTGGACAGCTCCTACACGGTGGGGCTGCTGCTGGATCGGCACCTGATCGAGGAGTGTGGGCGGCTTCAGGTGCCGGGACGCCCCCGGCTGTACCGGACGACGCAGGCGTTCCTGCGGGCGTTTCACCTGAACTCGCTGGACGAGCTGCCGCAGCTGCCGGGTATGGAGGCGGACGGACAGCTGCGCCTGGACGACGACATGGGCGAGGGCAGCCCGGAGCTGCTCTGAGGATAGAGGCAGAAACGGGAAGGAGGGCGAGACGTGACGGCGCTTTACATCATTCTGGGTATCCTGCTGGCGTTCTTTTTGCTGTCGCTGCTGCGGCTGGGCGTGCGCGTGGAATTCACAGGCAGCCTTGCGGAGACGCGAGTCACCGTCATAGCGGGGCCGGCGCGGATACAGCTCCTTCCCAAGCCCGAAAAGCCGGAAAAGCCCCAAAAAGAGAAGAAAAAGAAGGAAAAGCCTGCAAAGGCCAAGGCGGAGGGCGGCGAGAAGAAAAAGCTCCACCTGACGAAGGAGGACATCAAGACGGCGCTGCCCGCGCTGTGGGAGTGCCTGCAAAACGGCCTGCGCAAGACGCGGCAGCGGCTGCTGATCGACCCGCTGCACCTGTCGGCATCGCTGCCGGGCGCGGCTGATCCGGCGGGCGCGGCGGAGCTGTACGGCTACGTCAACGCCGGTATGTGGACGGTGATGCCGCAGCTGGAGCGGCTGATGCGCATACCGGATCCCCGGCTCCACGTGGAGGTGGACTTTGACGCGTCGGAGCTGCGTCTCACCGGCGAGGTGGGCGTGACGCTGCAAATACGCGACCTGCTGGCCATCGGCCTTGCCTTTGCCAAGCCGGTGCTGCGGTGGTATCTGGCCATGCAGAAGCGGCACAGCACGCAGGAAAAGGCGCAGGCAAAGGAGAACGGAGCCGCGCCGAAGGAGCATGATACCGCAGACCGGACGCCATCGGGCGATGGCGCAGACCATATAACAACTTGAGAAAAGGAGAGTACATCATGGAAATGACCGAAAAGAACAAGAGCTCCCTCTCCGCGATGATGGAGACGTCCATGGACAAGATCCGTCAGATGGTGGATTCCAACACCATTGTGGGCGAGCCGATCACCACGCCTGACGGCGTGACGCTGATCCCTGTGTCCCGGCTGAGCTACGGCTTCGGCTGCGGCGGCGGTGACTACGGCAAGAATGGCGAGAACTCCGGCGCCGGCTGCGGCGCAGGCGTGCGGGTGGAGCCTATGGCCTTTCTGGTGGTCAAGGGCGGTGTGACCCGCATGCTGCCGGTGGGCACGCCCGCCATCACCACGGTGGATCGCGTCATCGAGATGGTGCCGGAGCTGCTGGATCGGGTGGAGGGCTTCGTGGATAAGAAGCGCAATAAGGATTTCTGATATATAAGACGAGCCAGCGTCGGAATAGACTGGAGGTATCCTGTAAGGAACGGGGGGCTTCCGGTGATCCGACGTATGGGAGCGGCGCTGTGTGCCGCGCTGACAGTGCTCTGTTGCATACCCGCTGTGGCGGAGGCTGTGGAGGTCTCCGCCACGGCTTGCGTCCTGATGGATGCGGACAGCGGACGGGTGCTGTATGAAAAAAACGGGCGGCAGCGCATGCTGATCGCCAGCACCACCAAGCTGATGACGGCGCTGGTGGCACTGGAGCAGGGGACGCTGACGGACGTCGTGACCGTTACGGCATCCCACATGGCGGAGGGCTCGTCCATGTACCTGCGGGCGGGGGAGAAGCTGACGCTGGAGGAGCTGCTGTACGGCTTGCTGCTGTGCTCCGGCAACGACGCGGCGCTGGCGGTGACGGAGTGTGCCGGAGGGCTGGAGCCCTTCGTGGCGCTGATGAACGAAAAGGCGGCGGCACTGGGGATGGCGGACACCCATTTCGCCAACCCCAACGGGCTGGACGACGAGGAGCACTACTCCACGGCGCGGGATATGGCGCAGCTGGCAAGGGCGGCGGTGAACGAACCGACGCTGCTGCGAATGGCATCTACCCGGCAGGCATCCATCGGCGGACGGACGCTGACCAATCACAACAAGCTGCTGGGCCGCATGGAGGGGTGCCTGGGGTTAAAGACCGGGTACACGAAGGCGGCGGGGCGGACGCTGGTGTCCTGCGCGGAAAAGGACGGACGGCGGCTGGTGGCGGTGACGCTGCGGGACGGGGACGACTGGAACGACCACGAGGCACTGTACCGCTGGGGCTTTATGATCACCGGCGCGGAAAATGAGCTGCGCGCCCGCCTGCTGCGGGCGGCGGAGAATGTGGGAAAGAGGTGACGGCATGACCGAGCGCGTACAGAAGCTGCTGGCCGCGGCGGGGCTGTGCTCCCGGCGGACGGCGGAGGAGTGGATCGCCGCAGGACGGGTCACAGTCAACGGACGGGCGGCACACATCGGCGACAAGGCTGACCCGGAGACGGACACCGTGGCGGTGGACGGACGACCCATCGGCTGTGCCGCCGGTCATGTGTACATCATGCTCTATAAGCCCCGGGGCTACGTCACCACCCTGTCGGACGAGCGGGGACGGCGCACGGCGGCGGAGCTGGTAAAGGACTGCGGCGTGCGGGTCTATCCCGTGGGGCGGCTGGACAGGGACTCCGAGGGGCTGCTGCTGTTCACCAACGACGGGGCGCTGACCCAGCGGCTGCTGCATCCCAGCCATCAGGTGGACAAGGTATACACCGTCTCTGTCTCCGGCGCGGACGAAGGCAGCGCCGGGCGTCTGCGCGCCGTGACATCGCTGGACGGACAGCCCATCGCGCCGGCGCAGGTGGACGAGCTGTACCGCCGGGGCGACAGGGCGGAATACCGGATCGTCATCCATCAGGGGAAAAAGCGGCAGATACGCCGCATGTGCGCCGTCGTGGGGCTGACCGTGACCCGGCTGTGCCGGATAGCCGAGGGCGGCCTGGAGCTGGGAGCGCTGCCGCCGGGACGGTGGCGGTATCTCACAGCCGGAGAACTGGAATCTATCAAAGGAAGCGACTGACATGAACGAAAATGTCTTGCAGACCATTCGGAGCGGTATGGACGGCTTCTCCAAGGGACAGAAGCGCATTGCCGCGTTCATACTGGACAACTATGACCGGGCGGCGTTTATGACCGCCGCGCGGCTGGGAGAGACGGCCTCGGTCAGCGAGTCCACGGTGGTGCGCTTTGCCGCCCAGCTGGGCTACGACGGCTATCCGGAGATGCAGAAGGCATTGCAGGAGCTGATCCGCGGCAAGCTGACGTCCATTCAGCGGATACAGGTGTCCCGCGACCAGATGTCCGGTGCGGATATTCTGGGCAGCGTGATGCAGCGGGACATGAACAGCATCCACAATGTCATCGATCGGCTGGATCGAGACGCCTTCAGCTGCGCGGTGGACAAGCTGCTGGGAGCCAAGCACATCTACATTCTGGGCGTGCGCTCCTCGTCGTTTCTGGCGGGCTACCTGAACTTCTACATGCACCTGATCTTCAAGAACGTGACGCTGGTGCAGTCCAGCGCCGCCGGCGAGATATACGAGCAGCTGGCGCACATCGGCAAGGGGGACGTGCTGGTGGGGATATGCTTCCCCCGGTACTCCAAGATGGCCATACACGCGGTGGAATACGCCAGCAGGAAGGGCGGTGACGTGGTGGCTATCACCGACTCGGCGCTGTCGCCGCTGTATCAGATGGCGTCGGTGTCGCTGCTGGCGCCCTGCGACATGATCTCCTTTGTGGACTCCATGGCGGCGCCGCTGAGCCTGCTGAACGCGCTCATCTTGGCGGTGGGGCAGCAGCGGCGGGACGACCTGTCCGCAACGCTGGCGGACATGGAGCAGGTGTGGTCGCGGTACAGTATTTTCGGAAAAGACGACGAGTGATATGGAAAAGAGCATCGTGGTGATCGGCGGCGGCGCCGCCGGTCTGATGGCGGCCATCACCGCCGCCCGGCAGGGCGCGCAGGTGACGCTGCTGGAGCCCAACGAACGGCTGGGCAAGAAGGTGAATATCACGGGAAAGGGCCGCTGCAACGTGACGAACGACTGCGACCGGGAGACGCTGCTGGCCAACATTCCCGGCAACGGGCGGTTCCTGTACAGCGCGCTGACGCGGTTCACGCCGCAGGATACCATGGCCTTTTTCCGGGAGCTGGGTGTGCCGCTGAAGGTGGAGCGGGGCAATCGGGTATTCCCGGTGTCCGACAGTGCCTTTGACATCACCAACGCATTGGAACGGGAGCTGAAGCGCCGCCGCGTCCGCTGGGCGCGGGATCGGGCGCTGCATATAAAGACGGAAAACGGCGCGGTGACGGCCGTGCAGGGGGAGAAGGATGCCTATCCCGCGCAGGCGGTGATACTGGCCACCGGCGGTGTGTCCTATCCGGGCACCGGCTCCACCGGGGACGGCTATCGCATGGCGCAGGAGCTGGGGCACACGGTGGTGCCGCCCCGCGGCTCGCTGGTGCCGCTGGTGTGCGCCGGGAGCGACTGCCCGGACATGCAGGGGTTGAGCCTGCGGAACGTGGAGCTGACGGTGTACAACGGGAAGAACAAGCCGGTGTTCCGGGAGTTCGGCGAGCTGCTGTTCACCCATTTCGGCGTGTCGGGGCCGCTGGTGCTGTCCGCCAGCGCCCATCTGCGGCGCTGGGAGGGGGAGACGTACCGGCTGGATATCGACCTGAAGCCCGCGCTGGACGAGCAGAAGCTGGACGCGCGGCTGCTGCGGGATATCGGAGAGAACCCCAATCGGGATATGAGCAACATCGCCGCGGGGCTGGTGCCCCACAGCATGATCCCGGTGCTGCTGCGCCGGGCGGGGCTATCCGGAAACGAAAAGGCCAACGGCCTGACGAAGGAGCAGCGCCGCGGATTGACGCAGGTGCTGAAGCACTTTGCGCTGGACGTGACCGGCACGCGGCCGGTCAGCGAGGCCATCGTTACCGCCGGCGGCGTCAAGGTGGGGGAGGTAGCTCCCAACACCATGGCGTCCAAGCGGGTGGACGGCCTGTATTTTGCCGGAGAGGTGCTGGACGTGGACGCCTACACCGGCGGCTTCAATTTGCAGATCGCGTGGGCGACCGGGTATCTGGCGGGGCTGTCCGCCGCAGAAAGCGAGGAAATGTATGACTGAGAAGCATTACGCCGTGGCCATCGACGGGCCCTCCGGCGCGGGAAAGAGCACGCTGGCGCGGGCGGCGGCGGAGGCGCTGCACATCCTGTATGTGGACACGGGCGCCATTTACCGCACCATCGGCGTGTACATGTACCGGCACGACATCCAGCCCACGGACGCGGCGGCGGTAACGGCGGCGCTGCCGGAGATCACCGTGTCTCTGCGGTACGACGAGGACGGCCTGCAGCGGATGTACCTCAACGGCGAGGACGTGACGAAGGAGATACGGCTGCCCGCCATCTCCCGGTACGCCTCCGACGTGTCGGCCATCCCGCAGGTGCGGGACTATCTCATGGAGCTGCAGCGCTCGCTGGCGCGGGAGCACAGCGTCATCATGGACGGTCGGGACATCGGCACGGTGGTGCTGCCGGACGCGGACGTGAAGATCTTCCTGTGCGCCGACGTGGAGACGCGGGCGCGGCGGCGCTGTCTGGAGCTGGAGCAGCGGGGCACGCCCAAGCCCTTTGACGAGGTGCTGCGGGGGATGGAGCAGCGGGACTACAACGATACCCACCGGGCGGCGGCGCCGCTGCGCCCGGCGGACGACGCCATCATGATCGACAACACGGACATGGACTTCGCGGCCAGTCTGGAGCTGCTGCTGGATGTGATCCGGGGGAGCGTGGAGCAGTGAGAAACAAGTTTTACGCGGCGGTGTGGCGGGTGCTGCGGCCGCTGGTGCTGTTTTTTCTGCCGGTGGAGCTGCGGGGCACGGAGAACCTGAAGGAGGGGGAGGGGCCGTACCTGCTGTGTGCCAACCACTCCAATCTGTGGGATCCGGTGCTGTTCGTGCTGTCCATGCCCCAGGCATTCAACGTGCGGATCATGGCCAAGAAGCAGCTGTTTTCCATACCGGTGCTGGGCGGTTTCCTGCGCGCCATCGGCGTGTTCCCGGTGGATCGGGGACACAGCGACATCGGCGCGGTCAAGACCGCCATACAGAGCCTGCGGGACGGCTGGAACCTGTTCCTGTTCCCGGAGGGCACGCGGGTAAAAGACCCCGGCCATGCGGAGGTCAAGTCCGGCGCGGGCATGATGGCTATTCGCGCGGGGGTGAAGCTGGTGCCGGTGTTCATCGGCACAAAGAAGCGGCTGTTCCGCCGGACGCCCATCATCATCGGCGAGCCCTTTGACCCGGAGTACACCGGGCGGAAGGGCACGGCGGAGGAATACACCGCCAACGCCCGTGAGGTCATGCGCCGCGCCTACGCGCTGGGAGGCATCGAATGCGAGTGATACAGGCGCAGAGCGCCGGGTTCTGCTACGGCGTGGAGCGGGCGGTGCGCATGGCGGAGGAGGCCGCAGCCGCCGGCGGCTGCGTTATGCTGGGCAGCATCATCCACAACGACAGCGTGGTGCGGCGGCTGGAGGCGCTGGGCGCCCGGCAGGTGCAGTCCGCGGAGGAGGTGCAGCCGGGGGAGACGGTGCTCATCCGCGCCCACGGCGAGCCGGTGGAGACGTACCGGACGCTGGAGGCGCGGGGCGCGCGGGTGCTGGACGCCACCTGTCCCCATGTGCTGCGCATCCACCGGCTGGTGGAGCGGGCGGAGCAGGAGGGGCGGACGCCCCTCATCATCGGGGAGGATCACCACCCGGAGGTCATCGCCGCCGCCAGCCGCAGCAGCCGCAGCGTGGTGCTGGGCAATGCGGAGGAGCTGGCGGAATGGCTGGCGGCTGTCCCCGCGCGGCGGACAGAGCGTTTGCTGGCTGTCGCGCAGACCACGTGCATCCGCTCGATATGGGAAAAGTGCGTAAATTTTTTAAAAAAAGAGTGTACAAACGCCGAAATATTTGATACAATATGTGATGCTACGCAAAAACGTCAATCCGAGGCGGCGGATATCGCCGGGCGGGTGGACGTTATGGTCGTGGTCGGAGATCGTAAGAGTGCCAACACCAAACATTTATCGGAGATCTGCAGTACCCGCTGCGCCCGCGTCTATCAGATCGAGGGCGCGGAGGAACTACGGGCTGACTTTCTTAACGGATGTTCTGTGGCGGGGCTTACAGCCGGCGCGTCCACGCCAGCGGGCATCATTAAGGAGGTATATGCAACAATGAGCGACGAGATCAAGAACGTGGAAGCTACCGAAGAGAGCTTCGAGGAAATGCTGGAAAAATCTTTTAAGACTTTGAATACAGGAGAGAAGGTAACCGGTATCGTAACGGCGATCGGCCCCACCGAGGTGCAGGTCGATCTGGGCTGCAAGCAGGCGGGCTATATCTCTGTGGACGAGCTGTCCGCAGATCCCAATGTGAAGCCTGAGGACGTCGTCAAGGTCGGCGACGAGATCGAGACGTACATCATCCGCGTCAACGACGTGGAGGGCTACGCCATGCTGTCCAAGAAGCGTCTGGACGCTGTGAAGGTCTGGGAGGACATCGAGAAGGCCCGCGAGGAAAAGACCACGCTGGAAGGCAAGGTCACCGAGGAGAACAAGGGCGGTATCGTTGTCAACGTCAAGGGCGTGCGCGTGTTTGTGCCCGCTTCTCAGTCCGGCCTGCCCCGCGGCGCTGAGCTGAGCACCATGATCGGCCAGACCGTGTCCCTGCGCATCACCGAGGTCAACCGCGCCCGCCGCCGTGTGGTGGGCTCCATCAAGGCTGTCACCTACGAGGCTCGTCAGGCGGCGCAGGCCGAGATCTGGAACAACATCGAGGTCGGCAAGCGCTACACCGGCACCGTGAAGTCCATGACCAGCTACGGCGTGTTCGTGGACATCGGCGGCGTGGATGGTATGGTACATATCTCCGAGCTGTCCTGGAGCCGTATCAAGAATCCCGCCGAGGTCGTCTCCGTGGGCGACACGCTGGATGTGTATGTTATCTCCTTCGATCCCGAGAAGCACAAGATCTCTCTGGGCGTGAAGGATCGCAGCATGAATCCCTGGGATAAGTTCATGGCTACCTACCACGTGGGCGATGTGGCCAACGTGCGCATCGTGAAGCTGATGACCTTCGGCGCGTTCGCCGAGGTCGTGCCCGGTGTGGATGGCCTGATCCACATCTCCCAGATCGCTGACCGCCGCATCGAGAAGCCCGGCGACGTGCTGACCGAGGGCGAGATGGTGGACGCCAAGATCACCGCCATCGACGAGGAGAAGCAGAAGATCTCCCTGTCCATCCGCGCTCTGCTGGCTCCCTCCGCTGACGAGGACGCCGACGAGGAGTAATTTCCCCTATACGTTCAAAGGCGCTGTCCGAAAGGACAGCGCCTTTTGCCGCCTGTGCGGACACCCCGCCCGCCCATTGCACGTGCCCCTTGCCATTTCGTAGGGGGCGATGCCCACATCGCCCCGCCCGTAGGGGACGGCGTCCCGTCAGCGCGGCAGCGCCGCGCTGTCATTGCGAGGAGCGTAGCGACGCGGCAATCCGTTTTTCTTTTTTGGGGATACGGATTCCCACGCCAGTCTGCGGACTGGCTCGGAATGACAGGAAGTAGGGGCGGACGACTCTGTCCGCCCATCAGCGCGGCGCCGCCGCGCTGTCATTGCGAGGCGCCGCGGCGCCGTGGCAATCCGTCCCCCTTCCACAAATCCCCGTCAAAATCACAACAAATCACCGCCGAATTTTGTGCACCTGTCCAAAATGTGAAAATTTTGCCGGAAACGGTTGCGGATGATCTTTGAAGGTGCTATATTTGACCCATACATCGTAAATATACTATATACGGACACCCATGGGTGTCTCGCTTTGCCGCCGAAGGCGGCAAAGCAGATAGCGTATTTGCGAAATCTAATTTTACATGGGAGGGTTCTTAAATGAACACGAAAAAAGCGACCAAGCGTGCGCTGCTGACCAGCGTTATGGCTCTGGTCATGTGCGTTGTCATGCTGGTCGGGACAACGTTCGCCTGGTTTACAGACACCGCGTCCACCGGCGTGAACAAGATCGTAGCCGGTAATCTGAAGGTGGATATTATCGGGGAGAACAGTGAGAATCATGTTTCTATGCTGAGCTTCACCAAAGCCGCCGGTGCAGAAGGCGAAGAACTTTTTTGGGAGCCGGGCTGCCGCTATCTGACCGAGGGCTTTAGAATTGCCAACAAGGGCAATCTGGCTTTGACGTGGAAAGCACAGGTCAACAAGGGCACTACTGCTGCCAATGAGGGCAATTTCAATCTGTTGGATGTCATCGACTTCTACCTGGTAACAAGTAAAGACGCGAACGATATGGGCACTGCGCTTGACGAGTTTTCCGGCAGTCTGACGGCAGGCGCTAAGAGCGATGTGTATTACATCAAGGGCGTGATGAAGACCACCGCCGGCAACGACTACCAGAACCTGACGCTGAATGGCATCACCATCACTGTCTACGCCACTCAGGACACCGTTGAGAACGATAGCTTCAACAATCAGTACGATGCGGGTGCCGAAGCGGATGAGTTCCGTCAGGGCGTGACCATCAGCGGCATTGCTGGCGTAGCCGCATCTTATGACACGATTCAGGATGCGTATGCAGCTGTCAAGACCATGCTGCTTGCAAACAGCGGCCTTTCTGAGGAGGCGCTGAGCGAAGATGCCTTCAATGCGTTCTTCACCGATGGCGGCAAGATCACATGGACGATCTACGGCAATCAGAAGGTGACCGAAACCCGCATGTTCTCCTTCGGGCGTGCAGCCAACCGCTTCGGTGAAGGCCGCCACATCACGGAGATCGACATCATCGGCGGCAACAGCAGTGCGTCCCTCGATCTCAACGCGGTCAACGGTACATTTGCTCTGCCTTACAACTGGTGGAACGTTGCGGACAGTGCCAATACTGCTCTCAAGTGCAAGAATATCACCTTCAACGGCATCAAGTACATGCCCTCTGCTACCTACCAGTGCACATTGTATCCGACCACCTATGAGTTTGACGGCTGCACGTTCAATGGCAATCTGTACAGCTACCAGAACTTTGATGTGGACATGACTATCAAGAACTGCACATTTAATGCGCCTGCCGCTACGCAGTATGCATTCATGTCTCAGGGCAAGGGCGGTACGATCACGCTGGACAACAACGTCTTCAACAACTACACCCGTGGTATCAACCTTGAGCGCGCCACCGCTGATTTTGTTATAACCAATAACACTATCGTCAGCACCGTCAGCGAGCCGGATCGTGGTGCTATTCAGCTGACGGACGGCAAGTCCTTTGTGGTGACAGGGAATACGGTGGATGTCAATGCCGGCAATGCGTTCTGGTTCCATAATGCTGCAAAAAACAGCGACGTGACCTACATGATCAGCAACAATGACATCAAGGCACCGTATATCGGTTATTCCGGTGTTACTACATTTGATGTCAATACGAAGATCACTTCTTCCGGCAATAAGTTCAACAGCACGGATATAACCAAGTGCATGAAGAAGGGAAAGACCGTTGCAGAAGCAACAAATCTTACGAACATCCACTAACTGAACTCGCGGTTCCCGCTCTTACCAAGCGGCGAATATAACCCTCCTCCGTCTGTGCCACACATGGACGGAAAGCGCGGC